>ENA-ORMS01001536-ORMS01001536.1-human-gut-metagenome-genome-assembly--contig:-NODE-1536-length-18515-cov-2.780986_pt1 | contig 18515 bp, 6 predicted proteins | sample MGYA00242104_ERZ508997 | MGnify/ENA primary metagenome ERZ508997 (study PRJEB26280, sample SAMEA2338704) | human gut metagenome | biome: human gut; feature: human-associated habitat; material: faeces... | reverse complement strand
AAAGGACCCGGAATCTGGCGGATGCCGAAGATGTGGTCCAGGAAGCTTTCATTAAAATCATCAATATGGGAGACATGGTGTATGCGGCTACCATCCGGAATCTGGCTTTTACAACCGTACAGAACCTTTTGATAGATCGCCTGCGCCGTCGGGTAGTGGTGTCGGAAGTCCATTCTTATATATACGACATCCAACCGGAATTTACCGAAGAGACAGAGTCGGCCATTCACGCGAACAGTCTGCTGCAAGCGGAATATGCTTGGACGAAGACGCTTCCCGAAGCGTGCCGGAAAGTATATTGCATGAACCGTTTCGAAGAACTGACGGCAGAAGAAATATCGAAGGAACTTCATATCAGCCGCCGTACGGTGGAGGCGCAGATACAGAAAGGGCGGAGAAGGGTGCGTCCTTATCTCAAGGCTGTAGGAGGCTTTTAACGGGAAGACAGAAGAATCATTTACCTTAAAAAGAAGATAAACATGAAAACAATGAGATTGTGGATGTGTGTGGTGTGCGGATTGTTGTTCGCGAGTGGTTTGTATGCCCGGAAAACGGGGGTATTGGATGAGATCGTTTTCGGACATTCCGCTTCAGAGAAGAAGCATGGATTTTCCGCAAAAGCCAGTCAAGTGGTAACCGGCGGCTTGGGAGAAGAGGCCCGTGTGCTGTTGCCTATACCCGGCGAAAGGGTAGAGGGGGGGCATATCACCTTTACGATGAAAGTCGATCCGGAGAAACAGAATTATTTTACGGCCCGTTTCTGGGGCTCGGACAGCGGGAACAGCAATATCCTCATCTTGTTTTGCGAGGGGAAGCAGATAGGATACCGTCATTTGGGCGACTATGACGTGTTGGACATAGCCAATGAAGATAAGCCTTATCCCGGCCGGTTCACGTATACCACGCTGCCCCTGCCCGTCAGTATGACCCGGGGAAAAAAGGAAATAGAATTGAGTATCCGTTCTACCGGACGTATATTCCGCTACGGAGAAACTTTCGATGCTTATCAAAAAGTAATGGAAAAGCCGTCGAAAGCACTATATAAAGGATATACCCATACGGAGACTTGTTTCCAGCTCTCGGAGAAAGAGAAGAAGCAGATAGAAAAGAACGAACGACGGGTACGTACCGCACCGGGAGCGGAAGTCATGGAGGAGGTCAGGCAGTTCGTGAACCGTCAAATTTCAGGTTACTTGAACCAAACGGAGATAGACCAGGAAACCGCTTCGCTTTTGGCGTATGCCTATCATGAGCCGTGGACAGTGGCTTATCGGAACAAGGACGTGGTGGAGAAGGTCATCCGTACGGCCGACCGGTATTATGAGCGTTATGCCCAAAATCCCAAATCGATGTATGACGGGTCGTGGCTGACGGTGGGGCCTTTGTGTCAGGCCTTGAATTCCTTTATACCCGAAATCCGTGAGATTTGGGACGAGAAGATGCCGAACGGGAAAACGCGCCGGGAGAATTGGACGGCTATGTGTCGGGAATGTGTGGACTACGCCAAGACGCATCGTCGCAGTTATACCAACCAGAGCATGATTGTGGATTTGCATCTGTATAACGTGAACCGCATGCTTTCCATCCTGGCACCCGAAGAGGCCCTGCCCGTTTGGCAGACTTTGAAATTCATTTATGAATCCATGGGTATTGCCCCGTGGTCGGGTAGTTTGTCGGCAACGGGAGAACCGACCTGGCCTTTGGGGAAAAGCTATTACCAGTTTTCGCCGGACGGTCTGAGTAAGGAATTGGGCTATGTGGGCGGTTACGGTGAAATCCTGAACTGGATGGTGCATCTTTATGAAGTGACCGGTGAACGCGGCCTTACCGATACACGCGACCCGCTGATTCGTGCCCAGATGCTTAAGATCATGCACACGCGCAGTCATTTCCGTTATCCGACATTGGATAATGACGGATATGCGGCCATGCGCGGCGAGTCGGTCATCGGCTGGCGTGACCATGGCTATTATCCGGCCGGTATCACTTACGGAGAGCGTGGCTACCATCGTGAAGGCACGCCTATCATGGCGGCTGCGGCCACATTGGATCCTGAAGCGGTGGCATACGCCCAACAGATGATGGAAGACAACCAGTTCTTTGCCGTAGTCAAGGAGAAGATGAAAGACCGCGGATTGAATTCCACCTACACGTTGTTGCGATTGCCGGGTGAGTACGATTTGATTATGAAACAGCCGCGCCGCGAGGGTTGCTTGCCCATGTCGGACGGTATGCCGGACGTGTTGTTCTCTGACGAGGAAGTCGGCGTGGTGGCGTTGAAAAACGGGGATGAAATCTTGTACACATCTTTGTATTGGCGGGCGAACTTTGCCGTGAACTTCTTGGCACGTGTGCACTACATTACGCCGGAGTGTGACCGTGTCGCCACGGTGTTCGAGGACATCCGATACACACCGAGCGGATTTACCTATACCCGTCCCGAACGGAACAATCTTTATTTCTCGCCGGCCCGTAATTTCTATCCCGAAGTGAAGTCCGCCCATACCGGCGAGCAGTTGCCTATTGCTAAGGCACCCGAAGGCGTTCACTTTGAACCGGGTCAGGAAAGCGTATATGCCGGGAAGGGAGACTTCTACACCCTGCGTTACGGCAAGTATTTGATAGCGATGAATTGTACACCGGACAGGACATTCGATGTGGAAGTGCCTGCGGCGAAGTCCGTGAGAGCATTCCCCTCCAGGGAGACGGTGACAGAACGCGTGTTGCAGGTGGAGCCGAAATCCACGGTGGTATTGATAGTGGAATGAATGGGATAAACAAAATTCTAATACCAACTCATGATGAGAAAGATATTTTTGATTGCCATTTTATGCCTTGTGCCTTTTATCGGACAGGCGCAGGAGTTGCAGGCTCCGTTCGCACATCCCGGGTTGAATCACTCCCGTGCCGATTTGGAACGGATGAAAGAGAAAGTATTGGGTAAGGAAAAGCCTTGGATTGACGGTTGGGACGCTTTGTGCGCCTTCCGTGACGCACAGTCGGATTTCAAGGCGAGTCCCAAACCGAGCCTCGGCGGAACGGACGGAACCCGTCAGCGGGCATCGCGCGATGCCATGGCGGCTTATTATAATATCCTGCGTTGGTACGTTACGGGAGATGAAGCGCACGCTCGGTGTGCCGTAGATTTGTTGAATGCGTGGTCTTCCAGTGTGCAGTCGGTCGTTACAGGGGAATTGTTCATGCTTCCGGCATGCGAGTTCATGCAAGCAGCCGAGTTGGTCCGGCTTTATCCGGGATGGAAAGCCGAGGATGTGGAGCGTTTTGAAAAGATGGCGCGAGATTACATTTATCCGGCGTGTCGGGACTTCCGGGGCGGTGTCGGCTCGTGGCCCGGATGGGACGGTCCGGCCAATGAAGCTTGCCTGTACATTGGTATCTTTCTGGATGATGCGGAGATGGTGAATGACGCCATCGCCTATTATAAGACCGGCAAGGGAGGCGGTTGCATTACGGAAGGCATCGTCTTTGGCGGCCAACCAGTGGAGATGGGACGCGACCAACCCCATGCCACAATCGGCCTCGATTCGTATGCGGACTTTTGTCAGGCATTATGGAATCAAGGGGTAGATATGTATTCTTATCAGGACAACTTGCTGATGAAAGGCTTCGAGTATTATGCCAAGTTCAATCTGAACCATCCCGGTGACGAGTGGGTTCCTATCAATTACGGCGGCCAGCATCGTTTTTATTATCCGGCTCCGTCGAATAATGCTCCGGGTTCTATGCCGAATAACCGGGTATATGGCAATGAGATGGTCTATCATCATTATGCAGACCGTAAAGGTTTGTTTATGCCTTATCTGTATGCCATGCATAAATTGGAAGATGTCGGCATATTGACCGGTACGCTTTATTCTTACACGGACACGTCTACAGTGCATATACCTCATCCGGCTCCTTCTGCTCCGCTTTCTTTGACGGCTCAAAGCGGTATCGGTTGTGTCAAATTACAATGGTCTGCACCCTCTGGGGATGTGGCAGCCGGTTATGAAATCCAACGTTCTTCTTCTCCGGATAATGGTTTTGAGAAGATAGCCGGTTGGGATCAGAACACGACGACTGAATATCTGGACAAGACGGTTTTACCTGGGGAAACTTATTATTATAGGGTAAGAGCTTTGAACCGTTCAGGGGAGAGTGACTGGACAGAAATGTCTTCGGCCATGGTTTTGGCCGGTGGGAAGGCTTATCCGGCCGGATGGGCACAGAAGGATTTGGGCAAGGAAGACTGGATGGTGAACGGCGTGACCCTTTATGACAGTATTAACGGAAATACATTCGTACTGACAGGGTCAGGACGGGATATTTATGATACATCGCATCCTGAAGGTAATTTTACGTATGCCGGAGTTTCGGGAGATTTTGAGCTGACAGCAAAAGTATATGACGGAGAACAGTCAGGCAGTCAGCAAAAAGAGAAAATCGGGTTGATGGTACGAGAGACAACCGCGCCCGATTCGCCCAAGACGATGTTATGGTTTGGAGACAGTGGCACACGTTATACGCATTTTTCGTGGCATAGGGTACAGGGAGCATCCGGAAGTATTGAAGGAAGCGACCACACTTGGATACCGATATGGCTGAAATTGATACGTACGGGCAATGTGTTTGAGGCATTGGTTTCGGACAATGGAGAGCGTTGGTTCTCCATCGGCAAGCAAGAATTGGCTTTGGCGGATGAATGTTTGGCCGGTGTCTGGGTTTGTGGCGGTGCTTATCGCCCCCAAGGATATACGGTAGGTTTTGAACATGTGTCGTTGGAGGGCGAAACGGCTGCACCGATTGCGCCGGCTTCTATTGAAGTTACTACTTTGGGTAGCACGTATGCCGGAATAAAGTGGGCTGCTTCCGAGCATGCTTCGAGTTATGAACTCCGACGTGCCACATCGGTGGAAGGGCCTTTTGTTCCGGTAATGCCGAGTGGCTCAGGATGTGAGTTTATGGACGAGGATTTGGAACCTTCCACTACTTATTATTATTATGTGAAAGCTGCAAATTCAGGAGGTATGAGTACGGATTCTGTCTTGCTTTCTGTAACGACACATGCGTTGCAACTACCGTCTGCTCCTACGAATCTGAAGACGGAAGCTAAAAATAACGAGGTGGTGCTTTCGTGGAATCCTACAACAGAAAAAACGGAAAAGTATATTGTCAGGCGGAGAATTTTGGAAGAGGCAGGCGTGTCGGACTTCGATATCATAGCTGAGGTAGATACAACTTACTATGAAGACCGGGCGGTAGAGAACGACCATACTTATTATTATACTGTGGCTGCCGTGAACCGTGTGGGTGAAGGGCCTGTATCAACTGTGGCAGAGGCTATACCCGGTTTGTTTCCGCTTTGTTATTTTTCGTTCGATGAGCGAGAGGGAGTAACGGCTCACGATGAATGGGAGATGACCCAACCTGCGGATTTATGCGATGCGCTTTGGGCGGCAGGCCGTTTTAATACTTCGATTTATCTGGACAAGTCCCGAAATGCATATTTGCAGATGCCTTCAGGGCTTTTGAACCAAGTTCCTGATTTCACGATTTCCTGTTGGGTGAACTTATTGGAAACCGATGGACAGGCACGTGTCTTTGATTTTGGTACGGGTGAAAACGGATATATGGCATTGGTGCCCAAGGACAAACAGACCGGAAAGGCTTGTTTTGCCATACGCTCCGGTGATGTGAAGGCAACGGTTTACGGACGTGCCTTGTCTACGAACGTGTGGACACATTTGGTTGTGACGCTTTGTGATTCACTTTGTGTGTTGTATGTAGATGGAGTTGAGGCAGGAAGATACGAGGGATTCCCTTTTTCCCCGTCTGATTTAGGTTTGATGTCCTCTTGTTATATAGGACGCTCTCAGTATGTAGCCGATCCTTATTTACATGCTTGTATCGATGAATTCCGTATTTACGGGCAAGCTTTGACCGCCGGTCAGGTGAAGCGTTTGAAAGAAGCGGAATCACAAATGATAGAGATGGAGCCTTCTTGTGAGAAACAGGTTGGAGATGACGATTATTTTCCAGCCCGGGCTACGTCGGGACTTCCTGTTACGTTGTCCTCTGATAATGCCCGGGTGGCCGTAGTAAAGAACGGGAGGATAAACATCCGCCGCGTGGGGATGGCTCGTGTTACTGCCGTTCAAAAAGGAGACTTGGATTTTGCGGCAGCTCTTCCGGTGAAACAAGTGCTTACGGTGACGGATGCCAGTTCCATAAACGGTACGGTAGCCGGGGCTTTTGCCAAAGTGGCGGTCCATGGGAATCGTTTGTCTGTGAACTTTTCCGCAGTGCAGGCAGGTGGGACTACGCTCGGTTTGTATGCCGCAGACGGTACGTGCATACGTTTGTCTGAAGTGGGTGGAAGTATGTCGCACTCGTTTGATATTTCGGGGTTGGCTTCCGGCATGTACATCCTGAGGTTGTCGGAGGAAGGTTACACTTTCACCTGTAAAGTGTTGATTTAAAATTTTGTTTATGATTTCACCTGTTAAAACAGCTATATGTGTGTGCGGTGGGTTGGTGTTGGCTGTTGCTACGGCCTTTGCCGGACGTAACGAATGGGAAAATCCCGAAAAGTTCGAATGGAACAAGGAGAAACCCCATGTGGATTTGATGCTCTATCCCTCCAAGCAAGCCGCAATGGCGGATGACTATGAGGCTTCGCCGTGGTACTTTTCTTTGAACGGGACATGGAAGTTCGCTTATGCCCCTACGATAGAAAAGAGCGAAAAGCATTTTTATGCACCTGATTTAGATGATTCTTCATGGGCGGATTTGGAAGTTCCCTCGAATTGGGAACTTAAAGGGTTCGGTATTCCCATATACGCCAATATAGATTACCAATGGACGCCCAATCCCCCTTATATAGACATTGACATTCCCGTCGGAACTTACCGTAAGCGATTTGTCGTACCTTCCGGCTGGAAAGGGAAAAATATTATGTTGCATTTCGGTTCCATTACAGGTTACGCACAGGTGTACGTGAACGGGAGGAAAGTGGGCATGACGAAAGCGTCCAAAACACCGGCCGAGTTTGAAGTCACCCGATACGTTCATGAAGGAGAAAACCTCTTGGCCGTCCAGGTGTACCGTTGGCATGACGGCAGTTATCTGGAAGACCAAGATGTTTGGAGACTATCGGGTATAGAACGTGATGTGTTCCTGCAGGCTTATCCCGATTTGGCAATATGGGACTTCCGGCTTCGTCCGGAACTGGATGCCCGTTACCGTCATGCCACTTTCGGTGCAACGGTAGAACTGAGGTCTTTCGGCTCTTCCGGTGCGTCGAGTCGTGGCACTCTCTCCATGGAACTTTACAACCCTGCGGGAAAGCTTGTCTTGTCGGAACGTAAGTCTTTTGTGGCAGGAGAAGGAATGACCTCAGTCGATTTCAAGGGACACTTGAAGAATGTGGAGAAATGGAGTGCGGAGCACCCATCCCTTTACCAATGTGTGTTTACGCTTTATGGTGCGAATGGGATGCCGTTGGCTTTCACGGCTTATCCAACCGGCTTTCGGAAAATCGAGATAAAGGGTGCACGTCTGATGGTGAACGGTGTACCTACCTATATCAAAGGTGTGAACCGACACGAACATAACGACACGTTGGGTCATGTACAGACACGTGAAATCATGATGCATGACTTGAAATGGCTGAAACGATTGAATATAAATGCGGTGCGGCTTTCCCATTATCCAAATCACCCCTTATGGTATAAACTTTGCGACAAGTATGGGATTTATCTTGTGGACGAAGCGAACATCGAAACGCACGGGATGGGATCAGTTCCTTATTTCAAAGACACCGTACCACATCCGGCTTATCGACCGGAGTGGGAAGCTGCCCATATCGACCGGATTTCAAGGATGGTGGAGCGGGACAAAAACCATGTTTCTGTTATCGGTTGGTCGTTGGGAAACGAGTGTGGCAACGGTAAGGTATTCCGTGAGTACAAACGGCTGAAAGCGTATGATCCGTCTCGGTTTGTACAGTTCGAGCAGGCTTGGGAAGAGTGGAATACGGATGTGGTATGTCCCATGTATCCGCTTTATTCCCAAGTAAAAGCTTACAGCGAATCCGGCAAACAGCGTCCTTACATTATGTGCGAATACGCACATGGGATGGGTAATAGTAATGGGAATTTCCGCGATTTGTGGGACTTGATATATGGCAGTCCCAACCTGCAAGGAGGTTTTATATGGGATTGGATGGAACAAGGCTTTAAGATGCGTCCTACGAACAACGAGGATCGTGTGTATTGGACGTACTGGGGCGGCATGGGTAGCCATGTGTGGCCCACGTTCGGCAATCAAAGTCCTGCCGATGGCATATTGGCAGCCGACGGTACCCCCAAGCCGCAGGCTTACGAGGTGAAAAAAGTGTATCAGAATATTTGTTTTTCCGATGTTAACTTGACGGAAGGGGTTCTCGGTGTGAAGAATTTATTTGATTTTACCGATTTGAAGCAATTTGATTTCTTGTGGGTGGTCATGAAAGACGGAGTTGAATATGCGAGAGGAGAATTCGGATTGTCATTGCCACCGCATGCGGAAAAGGCAGTGAAGCTTGACCTTCCTGAACCGGATGGTGAAGGAGAGTTTTATTTGAATGTGTATGCTTATACGCGTGAGGCCACGGATTTGGTACCGACAGGATATGAAGTGGCCAAAGAGCAGTTCCGCATGGGGACATCTGATTTTTTTGCCCGTCAATCCCTTCTTTCCGGTAAGCTCGATTACCACGAAAAGGAAGGAATGCTTTGCTTCTCTTCGGGACGAATTTCCGGAAGGTTCGACTTGAAAAAAGGAAAGCTATGCGAATATGCCATTGATGGCAAGTGTCCAATCAAATCCGGACAATATCCCGAACCACTGTTTTGGCGCGCCCCTACGGATGGGGATTTCGGGAATAAGATGCCGTTGACGATGGGGATGTGGCGGAATGCACATATAAATCCCATGGTCAGGAGTGTGACGGTGGGGGAGAAACAGGTTGGTGGTTTGCCAATAAAAGTGGTTTTCACTCTGGGGGGGCTTGGGGTTCCCTATACGGTGGAGTATCTCATACAGAACGATGGTTCCATTCGTGTGACCCCGTTGATGGAAATGGATGGGAAGACATTGCCGGAACTTCCGAGATTCGGTATGCGTATGGTATTGCAACCGGCCTACGACAATTTGTTCTATTACGGGCGTGGACCGTTGGAAAATTATGTGGATCGTTACACCAGTTGCTTTGTGGGGCGGTATGAGAGTAAAGTGAAAGACCAGTTCTATCCTTACATCCGGCCGCAAGAGACAGGTAATAAGACGGACGTACGATGGCTGATGCTGCTTGATGGCAAGGGGACGGGATTGCAGGTTACGGGGCTACAGCCCATAGCTTTTTCTGCACTTCATTCTTCCGTAGAAGATTTAGACCCCGGGCTGACGAAGAAAATGCTGCGTTCGATAGATGTGTTTCCCCGACGGGAAGTATATTTGAATGTAGACTTAAGGCAACGCGGGTTGGGGGGAGATAACACGTGGGGGCAATTCCCTTATCGGCAATACCGTATGTTGGGCGGAAAATATACTTATAGTTTTGTGATGAAGTTGGTGGATGCGAATGAAAGGTAAGGAAAATAATGGATTATTTATGTTTTAGAAATATTGAGCCTTATGGGAGTATTTAAAATTTTATGGGTCAAATTTGCATGTTGGATGGTTTTGGGCATATCGTCAAGCCTTCATGCACAACGTGTTTTTGTACATCCCGGAGGTGTGCATACTATCGATGATTTAGAGCGTATCAAGGAAAAAGTATTGGCGAAGGAATCGCCGTGGATAGATGGTTGGAACCTGATGATTCAGGATTCTAAGGCACAGTATACCTATAAGGCGGCACCGGCTGAGTCGGTTTCCGGACCGAGCGGGAGGCGACAGCGGGCTGCTCGTGACGGGGTTGCAGCTTATTACAATTTTTTGCGGTGGTATGTGACGGGCGATGAACGTCACGCCCAGTGTGCGGTGGATATTTTAAATGCTTGGTCCTCTTCCGTGAATGATGTGATTACCGGAGAATTGTTTCAACTGCCTGCCAATATCTTTGTCGAGGTTGCCGAGGTTGTCCGTGCTTATCCCGGATGGAAAGAAGAAGACATCGAACGTTTTAAAAAAATGTGCAGAGAGTATTTTTACCCTGCCTGTCGGGACTTCTTGGGCGAGTGTGGCAGTTGGTCCGGTTGGGACGGCCCTGCCAATACATGCAATATGGCTATCGGTATATTCTGTGACGATGAAACAATTTACAATGAAGCTTTGGAATATTACAAGTCTGGTAGCGGAGGCGGATGCCTGACGCAGATGGTCAACCCGTTGACTTTCCAAGTGAATGAGATGGGGCGCGATACGCCACATGCCGAGATTGGTCCGGGCAGTGCTGCAGAACTTTGCCAGATGGCTTGGAACCAGGGGGATGATTTGTTCGGTTTGGAAGACAATCTCTTGCTGAAAGGTTTTGAATATCTGTGTCGTTTCAATTTAACACACGAATATGACCGTTGGGAGTGGGATACTAAAGAAGACTGTGCCAACCGTTTCTTTTACTATCCGGCTTCGTGTTGGAGGCGTGCGAGCGGACGTTCGTTTGTCATTTCCAATATGCCTGCCAATGAAATTATCTACAACCATTATGTCGTGCGCAAAGGGTTGGAAGCCCCTTGGACGGAAGCCATGATTAATGCCCGCGGCTTGACTGCCTGTGGATGGGAAGCTCCCGGTTACGTGGCATTCACTTACACGTTAGACGCAGGGAAATCCCCATTCCACTCCCATGTGTTACCGCTTGCCCCCGAGCAGGTAAAGGCCGTTTCGGGGTTGGAGGAAGTGGTTGTGTCCTGGATGCCTCACGAAGGGGATGTGGTCAATGGTGCCGTGGTAGAGCGTGCCTCTTCTCCTGAAGGGCCTTTTACGGAAGTAGGGAGGTGGGATTTCAATACCACCCGGCAATATGCAGACACGACGGTACAAGGAGGGCACACCTATTACTATCGTGTGGCGGAAGTCAATAAAGCCGGCACCGGTGCTTATTCAAAATCCGTAAAGGCGACTCCGTATCAGGGAACGCCGCTACCCGAGGGATGGCAGCTCACGAATTTCGGGAATAGAGAGTTAGGGGCTGTAGTCTATCACGACGTGAACGGTCATACGTTTGCCACACAGGGGACAGGGACTTCGTTCGGTGGAAGCAGCGACAATGTGACGTATGTGTATACCCCTGTGCGTAAAAATACCACATTGATTGTCCGTTTGTTCGATTCGGTGAATACTGATGAAAAGTCGGAACGTGCCGGATTGATGATGCGTGAAAGTCTGGAACCTGGAGCACGAATGGCTTCTGTTGGTTTGGCCGATACCGGATTCCGTTACGTGTGGTTTGCTCCACGTACGGTGGCTGGAAAGAATGCGGTTTGGATTCCGGGCAACACGCACACTTGGTTGGAGGTTTGGTTTAAACTGACACGCGAGGGGGACATCTTTACGGCTTACCAGTCTTTGGATGGACAGACGTGGTATAAAGTAGGTTCTCAGGCGGTCGATATGGCCGATGATTACTATGCAGGCATGTATGTGGCTTCAGGTACTTCCATGCAAGCTTCTTTCGACCATCTGACCCTTACGGACGAGTTGCATCCGGCACTTCCGCAGGTAAAAGGTCTGAAGGCTGAAGCTTTGAACAGTAGCCGTGTGTCGTTGGCTTGGCAACCGGTGGCGCATGCCGATTACTATGTGGTACGCCGTGCCGCTTCCATCGACGAGGAGTGGGAGATTGTGGACGGTTTCTGTCAGGATACCGTTTTTGTGGATGAAAAATTGGAGGCCGAAACCGGATATGTTTATGACGTGCGTCCGGTGGGGATGAGCGGTGAGGGCGAAGCGGCCACGGTGTCCGTGGAGACCCCTGTCATGGCCGTTCCCGCTTCTCCGTCCGGCTTGAAGGTTTGGCCGGGTGGGGAGAAGGCCTTTTTGTCATGGGCCGAAACGGATGAGGCCTCCGCCTATGTGGTATACCGTGCGGAGGGAAACGGAACAGGCTTCGAACGAGTGTCCGAGACGGAGGATACGGAGTATGTGGATGTCGGCCTGCAAGTGGGAAATACCTATATATATAAGGTCTCGGCCAAGAATACCGTCGGTGAAGGAGAGTGCACAAGAGAAGTCTCTTGCTTGTCGGGAGAAGCGTCTGAGCTCCGTTTGTGGGAAACAGCCTCTATCATTGGTACGCCTGGTTCGTGGAATGGGGAAGGAAATACTTGTGATAAGGCTATGGATGGTGACATCGGTACATTCTTTGATTCAGATGTGTCCACCGGAGCATGGGTGGGGCTTGACTTGGGTCGGAATACGCGTGCCATGGTTTCACGAATCGGGTATGCACCACGCAACAGCACGTATGCCAAACGATTGAAAGATGGTTGTTTCCAACTTTCGGAAGACGCGGATTTCACCAGTCCTGTGACGTTGTATACCATTGACGTGACAGATACGGAAAGCGGTACAATCACTTATCGTGACGTGGATGCACGGAAGCCTTACCGTTATGTTCGTTACTTGTCGGCAGGTGAGGGTAGTTCAGGCAATATTGCTGAGGCGGAATTCTGGGGTTTCCCCGTGGAGTTGGCAGGTCAGGAGATTGAGTTTGCTGAGATTCCCGTCAAGACGTTAGATGAGAGAAGCTTCGATTTGCAGGCTTCGGCTTCTTCGGGTCTTCCGGTTGTGTTTTCTTCTTCCGATGCAGACGTTGCACAGGTCGTGGGCGAAAAGGTGTATCTGAAAGCTTCCGGCACATGCGAGATTCATGCCGACCAGCCGGGAAACGACGAATACGGTACAGCCGAACGGGTGAGCCGGACATTGGTAGTGTCCCCTTCTGCCATTTCGGATGCCGTTTCCGCCGGAACGTTGTGGGAAGTCCGCCCTTTAAGAAATGCTGGGTATTGGAGGGTCGTTTACCACGGTCAGGCCAAAGAATTGAGGGCTACGGTTTTCGATCTCCGTGGTATTCCGGTGGCTGATGTCCATATTGAAAAAGGGTCGGTTGATTTGTCTTTGGCTGCACAGCCTCGTGGCGTTTACTTGTTGAAACTTACCGATGGCAGGTCTTTGGTGGTGAATAAACTTGTGAACTATTGATATGCAAATAAGTTGGTTTTGCATCTCATTTTGTTCAGTTTGGAATCCGGCATTTGAAAGTCTCGGCTTCTGAAAACATGTTGGCTAGCTTATCGGATGGTACAGTGAAAACTTACTTTCCGATAGGACTATTCTCTGCGCTCTCCCCTATGATTTTGCAAAAAGGCCTTTCATCCTTCAGGGCGTATGATAATCGATTCTGATATAGTATATTACGGACTGAAGGATGTTTCAGCCATCTTTCAGTTTCCTTTCATTGCGGAAAGCGGTAAAAAGTTCTCAGCCGAATGATTTTTCAATCTCAGGCAAACGATTTTCCGTTCTGCGCCAAACGAAATGAAACTTGTCTGAAAGATGGCTGAAACATATTTCAGTTTATAATGGTAAGGTAATGAGAAATTTACCGTATTTTCTGAAGGATGAAGGGGCTTTTTGCAAAACTCAGGGGGACGTATACGGCATGCAAGGAAACTTTGACTGAAACTAAAAAAATCTTTTTCTTCTGTAAGTATTCTGAAGTAGTGAAACGTAGTAGGATATAGAGAGTGTTATATGTTTATAGTATGGTTTTAAATTAAAGATTATGAAATTAAGACATTTACTCAGTGCGTCTTTGCTCTGTTGGGCCGGAATGGCCGGAGCGCGCGACGTTCACGGCGTGAACGGGTATTACAACTGGACGACGGCTCAGATGCAGACCAGTGCCAATCTGGCTTTTGGCAGCGAGGGGTATAAGTTTGCGAACTGGAAGCCTCGTTATGTTTTCGATGGAGATTATCTGAAATTCTATTTGGGGGTGAACGCCGACGACCGTGACCCTGCAAAAGGCGGTTTTACGAATCGTGCCCGTTTGGATTTCCGGGAAAAGGTGGCCGGTGAAGGCTTCATGGTCATGCAACCGGCTAATCCTGTCTTTGCTGTGAAACTGTCTGCTCCCAAGCAGATAGAGAACAAGGAAGGGGATAATGCGACGATGTGGATAGAGTTCTATTGGCATAATCCCTATAATGGGAAGCAGGACGAGCCTATGGCGCATGATGGTGGCGGTGGGCTTTGGGGACTGAAACCCAAATCATTCGACTTGTTTACAGCGGTTTGTCCTTGGAAGAAAGATGAGTTTGGGCGCGATTCCGTGGCGTTGAAATATGTAAGCAAGACGGACAAAACCGTGGCGATATTGAACAATTCAGAAAAGCAGGCCCAGAAGAGCGACACGACCATGTATATGAAGCGCATTCCGGTGGCTTATACGGAGGATCGTTCTGACGTGGTGTTGGCCTTCAACTTCGCCGCTATCAAGGATAGTGCTCAGGATTTGCGGTTGGAGAGCATGAGACTGTTGGATCGTGTACCCATCAAGATTTCTAAGTTTCTGGTCTGCTCCATAGTGCGTGCGGACACGTTGAAAGTAGAGTATGACGGTGAGGGCAACGTGGTGTCTTCTACGGTGAAGACATTGGACGAGATGCCGTATATCGACATTAAATGGATTAAGACCTTCCACTCCATGACGGAGTTTGAGAAAAGCCTGACGGCCGAGAACAACTGGGGCGACGGTCCGGTGGAAAACCCACAGAAAGGTGTATTGAATACAACCTTGTATGAAGCGGAAACCGTGATAAAAGGTTTTGAGAATTACATGGGGGCAGCCGATGAGGCGTATGCAGCCTTGAAAGTTGCGCACGAGGAAGGTGATGCCATTTATAACAAAACTGATGCTACGACGGAAGAGTACCTGACCGCCATAGAAAACATCAATGCGGCTGTTGAAAAGTTCTATTCTTACCTCAATCCAAATGAAGATTTAGTGTACAATTATATCCGTACATCGGACGGGCAGATGTCGTTGTATGCTTTGGCCGAAGAAGTTACGAAAGACAGTTATACCGGCCGTCCTCTGGCTTTGGGGGCGAACGCGAGCGCCATTCCCCTGACTTTTGTTCCCGTGGGGGAGGCTAATGGGCAGCGTGTTTATAACTTGAAAGGAAAAGAAGGCGTGGTTGTACAGTGTGCAGACGGGACTTTGCTGTTAGTGAGTGGCGCTTCTGACGATGCGGCATCCTTCACGTTTGCCGATCGCGACGGGTACGAGTTGTTCGACATGAAGTGTGGTTCTTTCTACTACTATAAGGATGGCTATGAACTGAAAACGGTGAATGCGTTCCCGATAGTAAGCTATGAGGAAATGCAACCTTATTTGTTCCAAATTGAGGATGCATTGGGTAGTTATAATCCTACGGAAGACGAGAAGAGCGGTTTGTTTGAGGCTTGGGAATTCAATGGTGAGGCCGAGGAGGATCCGAGTACGAAAGGTGTTGTCAACGGTGTGGAAATGACTATGGATGAGCATGGACAGACCTTTATGTTGGACGGTTGGCGTATGCAACGTTGGCGTATGTGGTCGCGTGTGAACAAAGGTACTTATAAGAGCGAAGACGGAGAAGACTTAGGTTGCCTGAAACTGACGGCGGCAGAAACATACGATTCGTTCGACGGTACGTCGAAAGGTGAACAGACTGTTTATCCGGCTAGTCCTTCCATGCGTCGTGAAGGAGGTGTCTTTACGAATTTCTACGACCGCGACCCGGCAGGTGGACAGCGCGACGAATCATGTCTTATCAATTTCAATCCGGGAGTTCGGCGTTATCTGGCTATCAAATGTAAAGGTACGAATCCGGATATAACGGTAGACAAAATGAATTTCTTGCAAAAATCGGGAAGTGCTGCTACAGACTTTGCTCTGAATCTGGCAGATGCCGAAGCCAAGGGCGATGTATATTACTGGGACTTGCTGAAATATATCAGCGTGGGCAAGATGCCGTACGTGAGCCAGTATTTCAGTACGGCGGGCTTCCAGAAAGACGATGCGCTTTACATTGACTGGATCCGTACGTTTGAAACGGAAGAAGATATTCCGTCCGAAAGCTTCGCTACGGCCATCAGTGACGTACAGGCCGACGGAGGCGGTTTGAAGGTGTTCGTGACCGGTCGTACTATCAATGTCTTCACGGCAGAGGCCGGTGCCATTTATACGGTAGACGGCATGCGCGTGGCTTCCTTTGAAGGTACGGTGCACCAGACGGTTCTTCCGGGCATGTATATTGTCCGTGCGGGCGACACGGTGAAGAAAGTGTTGGTGAGGTAAACGCAATATCTGATATTAGATAATGATTAGGCGGAGTTTTCAAGGCTTCGCCTAATTTTTTAATAACCGTAAGTATTTGGGTCGTGAGATACGTAGTAGGAAATAGAGGGTGGAAACACGAAACGTATGATTGTTTAAAAGAGAGATGAAGATGAAAATAAGAAGGATTTTTCTATTCGGGACATTCGCCTGCATGTTTTGCGTTTTCCCGGGATGCAAGGATTCCGATGACGTGGGGGAGAATTACACGACTTTCACGGGGGAGACCGTCAGCGATTTCCTGCAGGATAACGAGGAGTATTCGGCATTTGTGGATGCTCTCAAAACTGCTAACGCCTTGCCTTTGTTGGAGTCTTATGGGGCATATACCTGTTTTGTACCGAATAACGCGGCGATGGGGGCGTATGTGAAAGAACAGGGCTACGGGTCGTTTGAGCATTTTTTAGATTCGGTGGAAGCTGTCAAGGAAATGGTGTTTTACCATCTGATAGACGGTGAGGCCAACGATGCGGGAAACTATGAAACGGCCGGTTTTACGTCCGGAGCTATCGACACGAAAAACATGTTGGGGCGTTATCTGTACACGTCCATTGCGCCCGATGGGACTGCGTGGATGATCAACAATTCGGCACGCATCGTGTCGGGCGACCACATGTTGGTCAACGGTGTGGCGCACGTGGTGGACAAGGTGTTGGCCGGTAATACGGACTTGCTGCCTGATTACATCGAGACGGAAGGACATTTCAATTTGTATGGGGATGCTCTTCGTGCTACCGGTTGGAGGGACTCCTTGCTGCAGATTGATGATGAACATTATGTGGCACCGGTAACGAAACCGGCTACTGACCCATATTCAAGTACGGCGGAATACCCGAAAGCAAAAAACTTCCGTTATACGGCTTTATTGGAGACGGATTCGGTGTTGGCATTGAACGGAATCCGTACGTTGGACGACATGCGGGAATATGCCAAACGTTTCTATCCGGAAGGGGCGGATTTTCCGGACGAAGACAAGCGAAGCAGCCTGTCGCTTTTTGTAGGTTACCATTTATTGCCGACGATGTTGACTTCCAATCAGTTGGTTAATACACGAAATTATGCTTTCACCCATACGTGGATGGATGAAGACTGGTTGAATGATAAATTCCGGGACGGAAAGTTCTGGTTGGAGCAGTACCTCATACCCATGGCCGAACAGTCAGTCATTACGGTTCAGGCTTTTACATGGGGGAGTGAGAATGCTCAGAAACCGATATTTAATGATGAACGTAATTGTTACGACCCTCGTTATACGAACATGACCGAAGAATTGGACGATGTGGTGACGTTGGATATGGCGCATAGTAATTTGGACTGCCAAAACGGGGTCATCCACGCCCTGACCGGCATATTGGTGTATGATAAGGACAAGTTGGGGCGTATCATGCGTGGGAAACGTATCCGTATGGACTTCGCTACTTTTCTGCCGGAATTGCGTAATAATGATATCATTTCAAATAAGTGTTATTATTTGCCTGAAGGGTATTGTAAAAAACTAAAGTATGAAGAGGGGGCCAGCGTGTTTGTCAAATATATAGGGGATAACATGCACAGTGATTATTTACATGATTATATAGAGAGTTGGGGTATGTTCGATGTGACCATTACTGTTGGTCCTATTCCGGATGGAAGTTATGAAGTGCGTATCGGTTATAGGGTTAACACAAACCATAGAGGGATTACGCAATTTTACCTTGACGAACAACCTTGTGGCATTCCCATCGACATGCGCTTGAAGGGGGATGATGCCTCTATTGGTTGGGAACAGGAATACGTGTACACTCAAATCAACTCCCCTTATATTTGGGGCGGTGGCAATGAAGAGGATTATTATGGTTATGAGAATGATAAGAGCTTGCATAACAGGGGATTCATGAAAGCGCCGGATTGTTTTGCTTCTAATGAGTTGTTACCTACGGGAAGCAGTGGAGGGGTAAAAGGTTCTGCACGTAATGACCCGTATGCCTTACGTAAGGTCCTGGGGATATTCAGTTGGGATAAGATGGAAACCCATGAGTTCCGTGTGGTGCAAATGTTAGACGGGAGTTGCCATTTCGACTACATTGAGTTCATCCCGACCAATTTGCTTGAAGGAGAAGATACACATTAAATTTTTTAATCGGCGTAAGTATTTGTTTCGTCG
>ENA-ORMS01001535-ORMS01001535.1-human-gut-metagenome-genome-assembly--contig:-NODE-1535-length-18519-cov-6.299827_pt1 | contig 18519 bp, 9 predicted proteins | sample MGYA00242104_ERZ508997 | MGnify/ENA primary metagenome ERZ508997 (study PRJEB26280, sample SAMEA2338704) | human gut metagenome | biome: human gut; feature: human-associated habitat; material: faeces... | reverse complement strand
GCCCGCGCCGACGGGCTTCTGGCCGGAACTGGTCGACCGTCTGCGCACGGCTTTGAAGCCGCCCGCGATGGGAATGTTCAGCACGGCGGACAACGCGCCCGTGCGCGGCCGGCTTTCCGGCGACCGGCTGCTGCTGATCACGGAAAATGAGTTTACCTTCGGCATTGTGAACCGGCCGAACGTCTTGCAGACCGTTTCGGAAAAGGCAGCGGCGCTGCTCGGACGACCGGTCGCGGTGCAGGTGCAGAAGGGCGGCGCGGAGCAGCCGGACAGCGCCGGCTTTGAGAAGCTCCTGCGCTTCGGCGCGGAGCATTCGGATATTGTGGACATCAAATGAAAAGGAGTTATTACTATGGCTAAGGGCGGTTACCGCGGAGGAATGGGCGGCGGCATGAACATGAACATGATCAAGCAGGCCCAGAAAATGCAGCAGGATATGCTGAAAATGCAGGAAGAAATGGAAAGCAAGGAATACGATGCGACCGCGGGCGGCGGCATGGTCAAGGCAGTCGTCAACGGCAAGCACGAGGTGCTTTCTCTTACCATCAACCCCGAAGCGGTCGACCCGGAGGATGTGGAAATGCTCCAGGATATGGTCGTTGCGGCGGTTAACGAGGCAATGCGCAAGGCTGAGACGGAGGCCGCACAGAATATGTCCAAGCTCACCGGCGGCCTGAACCTCGGCGGCCTGTTCTGAGATGCGCTATTTTCCCGCCGCGTTGGAGCGGCTGACAGAACAGTTTGCAAAGCTGCCGGGTATCGGCGGCAAGACCGCACAGCGGCTGGCCTTCTATCTTCTCTCCATGCCGGCCGAGGAGGCGCAGGAGTTTGCCGATGCCATCGTCGCGGCCAAGCAGTCGGTGCATCTGTGCCCGATCTGCTGCAATCTGACGGATAAGGACATCTGCCCGATCTGCGATAATGAGGAGCGCGACCACGGTGTGATCTGCGTCGTCGCGGAGCCGAAGGATGTGATTGCGATGGAGCGCGCCAGAGAGTTTTCCGGCGTGTACCATGTGCTGCACGGCGTGATCTCGCCCCTGAATCACATCGGCCCAGACGATATCTGTATCCGTGAGCTTCTGGCGCGCGTGGCCAAGGGCGGCGTCCGCGAGGTCATCATGGCGACCAACCCCGATACGGAGGGGGAGGCGACCGCAATGTACATTTCCCGCCTGCTGCGGCCGATGGAGGTGCGCGTGACGCGCCTTGCCTACGGCATCCCGGTGGGCAGCCAGCTGGAATATGCCGACGAAGTGACGCTCCTGCGCGCACTGGAGGGCCGCCGCGAGATCAACTAGATTTGATCCCCCCTGACCGCAAAAACCCTACGGACAGGGGGAGTTTTTATGCGCATACGGCGAGAGGTTATTCGGGTAAGTGGCCGCGAAGTCTACGCGCCGCGGCTGGCCGTCCACAGACCGGAAACAAAAAACGATATAATTTGTTAAAAATATCCAAATTAATTGACATATCGCAGGGAAAATTGCCTAATCTGTTCCTTGCAGACGTTATTTGCCGGCGGTATAATATTCTTAAGTTTAAAGTGGCGGCTTGTGCGCCGCTTTTGACAAAGCTTTTGAGGAGGAACTCGAGATGACAGCATTTAAACGTTGCTGTGCATGGGTCTTGACGCTGGTCATGCTGCTGGCGCTCATCCCCGGTACGGCTTTTGCTGTCTCTGAGACCGACAGCGCTGCACTGACGGAAACCACTGTGGCGAACATCGCGAATGATGTCGCAAAACAGGTCATCCAAGGCAGCCGGGACAGAGACGGCAAGATTCAGTTGGACTCCACACCTCGCTACGGCGAGGACGACGAGGTCGAGATCATCGTCGTGGTGGACAACACCACCGCCGCACCGATGGCGGCTTCCAAGATCCGCTCCATGCTGAAAACGCAGGAGAGGGTTGCAAAGAGAATTTCCACGCAGGCACTTGACGGTGCGCGGGTGGAGCCGGAGCATCAGTATACGACGCTCTTTAACGGCTTCTCCACGACCGTGACCTACGGAGAGTATCAGAAGATCCGCGAATTGAGCTTCGTGGAATCAGCGTTCATTTCTCCGACTTTTGAGCTGGTTCCTGCAACCGCCAACAGCAACCAAATGATCGGCGGCGGCCTGTACAACAAGACCGGCTTCAACGGCGAAGGGATGCTCATTGCGATCCTGGACACCGGCGTCGATATGACGCACAAGATCTTCTCCAAGGAACCGACTTCTCCGTCCCTGACCAAGGACGGCCTGAAGCAGCTCCTTGCGAACAAGAAGTTCCAGGCAACTGAGATCGTTTCCGGCCTGAGCGTCGAGGATCTCTACAAGAGCGCGAAGTTCCCGTTCCAGTTCGACTACGGCGACAAGGACAAGGACGGCTTGCCCGGAACCAAGGGCAGCCACGGCACGCACGTTGCCTCCACCGCGGCAGGCTGCACGGGGATTAATGACGAGGTCATGGGTGTTGCACCCGAGGCACAGATCGTCAACATGAACGTGTTCAAATCCTCCGGCGGTGCGTCCTATTCCGACATTCTCTGTGCGCTCGAGGACTGCATCGCGCTGGGCGTCGATGTCGCCAACCTGAGCCTTGGCTCCGACGCGGGATATGTTGACTATGATAGCGAGGACGAGTTGACAAAGAATCTGCTGAACGTCTTTGAAAAGGTCGGCGAAAGCGGCACATCCCTCGCGGTTGCAGCGGGCAACGCTTACAGCGCGGCCTACGGCGATGCGTTCGGCGGCAAGGCACTTGCGACCAACCCGGACTACGGCCTGAGCAGTGAGCCTTCCACCTATGCAGAGTCCATGTCCGTCGCGGCGGTCAGCAATGCCATGGTGACCAGCCCCTTCATCACCGTGGGCGAGAAGAAGATCGCCTATCAGGACTCCGCACTGGTCAGTGAGGATGCAAATGCCATCGCTCTGCGCACGCTTGCCAAGAAGGGCGAAATGGAATACGCCGTCGTTCCGGGCACGGGCACGGCCGAGGACTTTGCCAAGGTCGATGTCAATGGAAAGATCGCCCTTGTCGAACGCGGCGGCATCTACTACCAGGCCAAGATGGACAACGCCAAGACCGCAGGTGCGATCGGCATGCTGGTTTACAACAATACGCCGGGCATGCTCTACATGTCCATTTCCAACTGGGAGATACCCAGTGCATTCATCTCTCAGGCAGCCGGAGAGTACATGAAGAAGCAGGAGACCAAGACCCTGACCGTCTCCGCTTTTGACGATACCGTGGAATCTCCCATCACCGGCATGGCCGACTTCTCCTCCTGGGGAGCGACGACCGAGCTGGTGCTCAAGCCGGAGATTACCGCGCCCGGCGCCGGTATCTATGCCGCGGTTCCCGGCAACGGCTATGAGAGCATGGACGGCACGTCCATGGCTTCTCCGCACGTTGCAGGCGGCATGGCCATTGTGCAGCAGGCACTCAAGGCGCGCGGCGTGACCGATGCGGGCGAGCGCAAGCATTTGACCGACACCCTGCTCATGAGCACGGCACACATTCTTTATGACGAGAACGGTCATGCCTATTCTCCGCGCAAACAGGGCGCCGGCCTGATGAGCATTGCCGATGCCGTGAATACCAAGGGCTATCTCTCCGTTGAGGGACAGCAGCGTCCGAAGCTTGAGCTGAAGGACGATCCGGAAAAGACCGGCGTGTATACCATGCGCTTCACGGTACATAACACCGGCGACGAGACGCTCTATTACAACATTAAGCCCATCGTCCTGACGGACGGCACAACGGTCTATGAAAACAGTGATAACGAGAAGTTCGTGACCTCGAGCGAGAGCGCCATTGAGCTGGCACACACCTTCACCACGAACTGCGAGAACAACCGCGTTGCAGTAGCTGCCGGCAAGACGGCCGCAGTCACCGTGACCGTCACGCTGACCGATCCTTCTCAGATGGCCGCGTTTACCAACGGCGCGTTCGTGGACGGCTTTGTCACCCTGACGCAGGTGGACAAGGACGGCGGTGAGCTGGCCGATTCCATCGATCTGGGCGTGCCTTTCCTTGCGTTCTACGGCGACTGGACGGTTGCGCCGATCATGGACTCTACCGACTACTGGGAGACTCTTGACGGCTCGTCCAGCAAGGCGCAGGCGTATATGAACACCGCATTCTCCTCCTCCAGCGAGAACACGGTCGATACCTACATCGGCGAGAACAGCTACGCAAAGGTTCCTTACCTTGCCGACCGCAACGCCATTTCGCCTAACGACGACGACTTTAAGGACAGTCTGACGGGCATCTACACGGGCCTGCTGCGCAACACAAAGAGCTTGAAGTATACCATTACCGGTGAAAACGGCGAGGTATATTACAGCAAGGTCTGCGAGTATGTTGCCAAGTCCATTTACAGCTACGACTATTACCGCATCACGCCCGCAGGCGTTGACGTGGAATATGACGGCATCGCGCCGTGGTACGGCACCGATGCGCACAATTCCAAGCTTCCCAATAATACCAAGGCGACCGTCCGCATCGAGGCGACCCTGCCTTACGGCGACGGCGGCAGCAAGAACCTCAAGAACTCTTGGGAATTCCCCATTACGGTCGATACCGAGGAACCGGAGGCCAAGAACCTGAAGGTCACCGAGTCCGAGGGCCGCTACTACCTGAACTTCGACGTGACGGACAACCAGTATGTCGCGGCGGTCATCTTCTACAATGTGGCCAACCATGAGATGCTCTACGGTCAGCAGGGCTTCGGTGAGATGAAGCCCGGTATGACCAGCCATGTCGAGCAGTACGACGTGACCGGCATGGGCGAGACCATCGGCATGATCGTGCATGACTACGCCGGAAACTCCAAGAGCTATAACGTCAAGGTTCCCGGCAACCCCGACGATCATGCGACCATCGTCCCGACGGACATCCTCTGGACGGAAAAATTCAACGACGCATGGCTCCCCGACGGTTGGAGCGTTGAGTCCAAGAGCGGCTCGCCGAATACCTGGTATCGCGGCGAGGACTACGGCGAGGACTACACCGCCTCCATTGACTACGACGACGATTATCAGCAAAACGAGTGGCTCTATTCCCGCACGACCGATCTGAGCAGTGTGGAGACCGAGACACACATGATCTTTGATTTCTACACCACCTATTGGTATACCGTAGAATACAAGCACTGCAACCTCTTGGTCATGGCCTCCGACGACGGAACGAACTGGGAGGAGATCTGGAACCTCCAGCGCGATTCCGGCCTGTTCACCGCGTGGACAAAGACGCAGGCTAAGGTCACGATCCCCGAAAAGTTCCAGAGCAGCAAGAATCTGCGCTTCGCGTTTGTCTATACCGGCAAGGGCGGCTCTGCGCTCGACCTTGACAATGTCGTGCTCTACTCCGATGTCCGTGAGGATTACATCGAGGTCGATGCCACGGCAGGCGAGGGCGGTACCATCACGCCCGAGGGCAAGACGCTCGTCAAGAAGGGCACCAGCAAGACCTTTACCATTGCTGCAAATGAGGGTTATGAGATTGAGAACGTTCGGGTCGACGGCGTCGATCAGGGCCCGATCAGCTACTATACCTTCGAGCGTGTCGGTCAGGATCATACGATCTCCGTGACCTTCAAGCAGGCACAGACCGGCGGCGAAATTGCGCTCTTTGACAACAATTTTGATGCTGCCGACTTCCCGGGACAGGGCTGGACGGTCAAAAAGACCAACAGCGGCTATTCTTGGCATCAGGCACGCAATACCTATGTTTCTACCGGTACTGCGGACATGCAGGCAATCGTGGATCCCGACGAATACGATGGGGAGGACTGGTCCAGCGGTGCGAAGCAGGATGAACTGCTTATCTCCCCTGTGGTCGATCTGACCGGCAAGGCGGCGAAGCTTTCCTTCAATTACGGCTTTGCCCGCAACGCGCTTTACAGCGGCAAGATGACCTTTACGGTCGAGGCCTCCACCGACGGCGGCAAGACCTGGAGCGCCATCTGGAATGCGAAGAACGACGTGGAAAACGGCTCCGGCTATTTCCAGACCGGCCTTGCCGAGATTGACGTTCCCGCAGCCTATCAGACCGCCGGAGTGCAGTTCGCTTTCCGTTACTATAAGCCGGTAGCAACCGACGCAGGCTATGTTGCAATTGACAACGCCAAGCTCACCGTGCCCGGCACGGCCTCCGGCAGCATCGTTCTGACCACGCTGGCAGGCGAGGGCGGCACGGTCTCTCCCAAGGGACAGACGCAGCATGCCGCAGACGAGGCTGTCAAGGTCACGTTTACGCCGGATAGCGGCTATCAGCTCAAGAGCGTCAAGCTCAACGGCCGCACCGTGGATGTTTCCGCTAACGCGCTTGACCTGACCATGGATCAGAGCTACTGCGTGAGCGCAGAGTTCGAGACCATCCCTGATGTGCCGACGGTCTACTTCGAGAACGACTTCGAGTCCATCGCGGGCGACACCTTCCCGTTCCACGGCTGGAAGGTCAAGACAACGGACAGCACAAACAAAGGTTACTTCACATGGAAGCAGTATGGCTACTACGGCTCTGCATGGAGTGACTCCATGCACGCTTATATCACCAATGACTGGAATGGTGTCAAGCAGGACGAGCTGCTGATCTCCCCGGCGGTCGATCTGTCCGGCACGCGTGATGCGGTTCTGAGCTTTGAATATGCCTACGGCGTCTATGGCGCAAAGAACAAGACCTATACGGCGACCGTCGAGGCTTCCGTTGACGGCGGCCAGACGTGGAAAGCAATCTGGAACTTCCAGGATAGCTACAAGGGCCAGAGCGGCAGTGTCATCACCGGCAGCGCCGAGGTCAAAATTCCCGCCGATTACGCCGTGAGCGGAGCACAGTTTGCGTTCCATTATGTGAACAAGAACGACGATATCGGCCAGCTTGCCATCGATAATGTCAAGCTCAAGGCCGTGCAGGACGGTCCGGTCGCCACGCAGTACACCATCACCGCTCAGGCGAGCGAGGGCGGCACAATCACCCCGAACGGCGAAGTCTCCGTCAAGGAGGGCGCGTCCCAGACCTTTGAGATTAAGGCCGCAAGCGGCTACGAGATCGCAGATGTCCTCGTGGATGGTCAGAGCGTCGGCGTGGTAGAGACCTACACCTTCGAAAATGTCACGGCGGCTCATACCATTTCCGCCAGCTTCAAACTCGGCGCGGTCGAGTTTGACAACGACTTCGAGCAGGACGATTTCCCGGGTCACGGCTGGACGGTCAAGTCCACGCACACCGACCCCGCCTGCACATGGTATGTCGGCACGAACCGCAACCTGAACACCACACGTCAGGCACGCATCGATCTGGATTATTTCTATGATGATTCCGGCGATAGCTGGAGCGTCCACGAAGTGCAGCCGGCAAGCACCGGCAGCGATAAGGCGCAGGATGAGTACCTCATCTCTCCGGCGGTCGATCTGACCGGCAAGAGTGCGACGCTGAGCTTTGACTACCTGCTCCATCGTTCCACGCTGTTCCAAAGCATCTATAAGTTTACGGTCGAGGCTTCTACCGATGGCGGCAAGACCTGGAATGTCGTCTGGAATGCGGCTGAGCTTCCGAACCCCGGCGGCTGGACGCTGAAGGGACCGGCTGAGATCACTGTCCCGGAGGAATATCTGACCGCAGGCACGCAGTTTGCCTTCCACTTCGCAAAGAAGGCTAGAACGTACTACACGGACAACGATTGCTGGAACGCCATCGATAACATCAAGCTGACCTACGGTTCCTCCTATCCCTGCGCCGACGGCCATACGCTTGTCGCGCACGCCGAAGAACCTGCGACCTGCACGGAGCCGGGCAAAAAGGCTTATTGGAGCTGCGAAGTGTGCGGCAAGCTGTTCTTGGATGCCGAGGGCAAGAACGAGACGACCGCCGATGCACTGGTCATTCCGGCAGCGGGTCACAACCTCGATAAGCTTGAGGGAACACCCGCGACCTGCACCGAACCGGGCAAAAAGGAAGCATGGAAGTGCTCCGTCTGCCAGAAGCTCTTTGCAGATTCTGAGGGCAAGCATGAGACGTCCGAGGACGCTCGCGTGATCCCGGCCAAGGGCCACAACCTTGAGGGCGTCGCAGAGATTCCCGCAAGCTGCACGGCCACCGGCACAAAGGCCTATTGGAAGTGTCTGAACTGCAACAAGCTCTTTAGCGATTCCGAGGGTAAGAACGAGACAAGCTTTGAAGCACTTACCATTCCGGCCAAGGAGCATTCTTTGACCGAGGTCAAGGAAGTTCCCGCAACCTGCACCGAGAGCGGCAAGAAGGCCTATTGGAAGTGCGAAGTCTGCCAGAAGATTTTCAGCGACTCCGAGGGCAAGCATGAGACGACCGAGGCTGAACTCATCATCCCGGCTGTCGGCCACGACTTCACCGTCAAGACCGTCAGCGAAAAGACCCTGCGCTCCGCTGCGACCTATGCGGAAAAGGCGACCTACTGGTACACCTGCTCCGTCTGTGGCGCGCTGAGCGACACGCTGTACTTTGAGGACGGCGAGGTGCTCAAGCACGAGATCAAGGGCGACGAAAGCTGGACGAAGGGCACAAAGACCGGCCTGACGATCACTGTGGATGACGAGTCCGTCACCGGCGTACAGATCGACGGAAAGGCGCTCTCCGACGCGGACTACACGCTCAAGGGCAAGAAGCTAACGATCAAGGCCGAGGTACTCGAGAAGCTGTCCGTCGGCAAGCACACCGTGACCGTTACGTTTGAGGCCGGCTCCGCCGAGTGCAGCCTCACGGTCAAGGTCAAGGCTGCCACGCCCACGACCGGCGATGAGACGTCCATCGGTTGGCTGATTGCGCTGACCGCGACTGCCGGCTGCGGCATCATTGCACTGATCCTGGTGCTTGTGATTCGTAAAAAGAACTCGCATAAGGACGAAAAGTAAGCACTGACTACTAATGAATGAAAACTGCACGGGATTATCCCGTGCAGTTCAGCCCGTCAAAGCCCCCCCGCTTTCGCGCAGCGAAAGCGGGGGGTTCTCTTGCAATTTGGGGAAAAATTAGCGAATGCAAGCCGGAAAAAGGAGTTCCTCCAACTCCAATTTGCCAGCTTTTTCAGATTTATGGCAACAAATTTAAGCCTGACCCATCTGGTGACAGCGGCCAAGCCTCGGTGATGTGTATAACGCATCGCGTGTTTCTCTTTCGCATCCGCAAAGGCCGCCTTGGGGATGATTTTCGTCGTTCTCATCTTCAATGGGTTTCTTGCTCAGCTTTTCTCTTTCCACGTTGACCTCTCTGCGCAGCTGTCCGGAGTAGGCCTTTGCCGCCTTTGCCACCTGTTCCTTCCGGAACTTTTTCTTATTCGCGCTGGCTTTGATTTGGGTTCCGTCAATGAAAATTGCGCTGGGATCCAGCATCCTGTTGTTCAGTGCCTTGTTGAGAATATGCTCAAAAATTTCGCTGGTCAGTTCATCTGGGAAGCGCTTGCAAAAAGCATAGCTCACCGTCGCAAAGTGGGGAATCCTATCCAGTAATCCATACCCAAGAAACCAGCGGTAAGAGTTTGTATCCTGAATCCTTTGGTGGGTCTGCCGCAGAGAAGGAATGCCGAACAGGTGCTGAATGAGCACCATTTTTATAAGCACAACCGGATCGGTTCCGGGGCGGCCGTTGTCATGGCAATAGTACGGGTCAAGTCGTTCATACAGCCATTCATAATCCATGACCTTTTCTATTTTTCGCAGCAGATGGTCTTTCGGTACCAGTGCATCCAAATCTACAATGATTGGCTCTCACCGTGCGTCTTTTCTCCAGTCTTCCATGAAAACACCCCTGTTTCTTCTATTATAGCAGAAACAAGAGCGGTTGGGTAGTTTTTTGACAGGCTGAAGCGCCCTGCCGGAAACTCCGGCAGGGCGCTTGTGTGGTTCGTTTCTTATTTCACACTTATCAAACCGTGTCCTTGCGCTTTCTGACAAGCACGAGGATTGCCAGCGCGATCAGGCTCACGATGGCCGCAGCCAGCGTCAGCGGCAACGCGAAGCCGTCGGCCGTGGTGGGCGCCCCGAACTTCCGGCCGCAGACGCTGCAAACACCGTTAACGTACTTATGGCCGGTTTTGGGCAGGATCTCGCCCTTTTCAAGCGTCTGGCCGCAGTCCTTGCAGACGAGATCGCCGGAATAGCCGTCCCTCGTACAGGTCGGTTTCTGTTCGTTCTCGCGCGTCGTGTGCTCATGCCTGCAAGGTGCATCCTTGACGGTCAGGGCACAGCTTGCGGTGAAGCCGCCGTCCGCCGTAGTGACGGTGATAACGGCCTGGCCGGGCTTCAGAGCGGTCACAACGCCGTTTTCATCCACCGTGACGACCGCCGGGGCGCTGCTGGTGAAGGAAACATTCGCGTTCGTTGCGTCCGCGGGCTGCACGACCGCATTTACGGTCAGGCTTTCACCCACGGTCAGCTCCGCCGCCTGCGGCTCGAGCGTCACACCCTCGACCGAGCGGATCAGGGTGAAGCCGGTCGCAGCCTCGCCGTTGGCAAAGAGTGCCTTGACGGTGTGGCTTCCAAGGCCGAGCGTCGCCATGTACTCCGGCTTGAGTGTGAGCTTCAGTCCGTCATTTACCGTTTCGAGCGTGTAGGCCGACTGCTCCAGCGGTGCACCGTCCACCTGCACATTGAGAAAATGCTCGCTTGCGGGAACGATCTCCAGCTCAAGCGCCGCACCGGCCTCAAGCGTCTGGTCGGAAGTCTCGGAGGTGAAGCGATAGTCAACCTTCTCCAGCAGGCCCAGCATGGCCTCGCGCAGCGCCTGATAGCCAGGCGTCAGCTCCTCGAGGCTGCTGGCCTCGGACAAGGTCCTGACCGCATCGAGCGCCCGCTGCATCTCGTCCCAGTTGGCATAGGCGGCCGGGTTCTGTTTGCCCGCCCAGGTGACGATGTCCTGAATGTTCTGCCAGAGCTTTTCGGCCTCGGTGCGTTCGACGCTGACGCCGCACCATGCACTGTAATCGCCGTCCTTGGTCGTGACGATGACGGTCGCATAGCCGAGACCAGTCGCGGTGATCTTGCCGTTTTCATCAACCGTGACGACCTTGGGATCGGAGGTCGCAAAGGTCAGGCCGGTATCCACGGCGTTGGCCGGAACCGCAGCAGCCGTCAGCTCCCAGCTCTCGCCGCGATGGAGCGTGAGCTGCTCGCCCTCCTCCTTGAGATACACGCCGGTAACATGAATCTCCGGTTCGGTCTTTTCGGTGTACTTGTCGTCTAAGTAGTTATAAACGTTTTCCAGCTCCGCATCCGTAAGCGCGCGGTCGTAGACCAGCACCTCACAGAGCGTGCCCTTCCAGTAGGTGTTTTCCTTGCCGGTGCCGAAATAGACGATGTTCTTATTGTTCTTTGTCACATTGCTCTTGGACGTACCGGTGCCGAAGGCCTCGCCGTCGACCGTCGCCTCATAGGTCGTGCCGTCCCAGCGGATGGCCGTCGCGCCGTAGGCGGACGTTTCGCTCGAGCGCGCGGCGCTGAAGCCATAGTCGTTGGCCGTACCGGTGCCGAAGCGCGCTGCGACAGCGTCGGTGTAGACGCTGGCAAAGAAGCTGCCCCAGCTACCCGCTTCATCCACATAGAACAGTGAGCGGCGCTGCACGTTCCACGTAAGGCTGTTGCCCTCGTTGTATTTCCAGCTCGTTTCCGGCGAAGCATAGGCGATGACGGTCGCGCCGGTCAGACCGTTCAGGCGGCCGTCGGCCAGCACCATCTGCATCACGTCGCCGTTGCCGCTGAAGTACACGCCGGGCTTGCCATTGGAGACGTTCTCCTTAACGGTCGGTGTTCCCTTCTTGTTGATCGCAGAGACGCTCCCCGTGCGGGAATCCCACTTGGTAACCTTACCGGAAGCATCCTGTTCCACGCCCTCGGAGGCATCCAGCCAGAAGATCAGGCCGTCAGTGGAGACGGTCTTGTCCTTCGGCTCGTAGAGATCGCGGAGATATTCGTTGACGTCGGCCAACTCTTCGTCGGTCAGGACGCGGTCATAGACCAGAATGTCGCAGACGTCGCCCGTCCAGTAGGTGTTTCCCTTGCCGGTGCCGAAATAGAAGATGTTCTTATTGTTGGCAGTCTTGCTGCCAAGGGAGACGCCGGTGCCGAACTGCTCACCACCAACCTGCACGTCGTAGGTCTTGGTGCTGCCGTTCCAGCGGATGCTCGTGGCGGTGAAGCCCTCCGTGCTCTCGGAGCGCTCGGCGCGGAAGCCGTTGTCGTTCGTCGTGCCAGTGCCGAAGCGTGCGGAGATCGCGTCGGAATAAATGCCCGTGTAGAAGCTGCCCCAGCTACCGGACTCATCCGCAGAGAACAGCGTGTGGCGCTGCACGTTCCAGTCAAAGGAGTTGTTCGTCTGCTTCCACGGCGTTCTGGAGGCCGCGTAAGTCACGACGGTCACGCCCTCAAGGCCATTGAGCGCGCCGTTTTCGAGCACCATCTGCAAGACGTCCTCGCTGCCGTCAAAGGTAACGGCGGGTTTGCCGTTGACGGCGTTCTGCGTCAGCTTCGCGTCGCCCTTCTTCTTCGTGGCGACGGCGTCGCCCACCTTGGACTTCCACTGCGTGACCACGCCGCTGTCGTCCGTGCTCACGCCCTCGGAAGCGTTGAGCCAGAACATCAGGCCGCGCGTCGTGACCGGTTCCTTCACGCTCTTTGCGGTAACCGTCACGGTTGCCACCACAGGCGTGCCGTCGGCCAGCGTGCCCTTGACCGGGAAGCTGCCTTCTTCAAGATAGTCGTTCGGATTGATGCGTTCCCACTGCACGCCAAGATCGATGCTTGCACCGCTCTCATAGGTGATCTTGACCGTCTTGGGAAGCACGGGCGCTGTGCCCGCCTCGCAGGTGATGGCGACAGCCTCGACCGCGCTGACCTTGTCGGCGTACTTTTCGGCAAGCGCGAGCTGCGCCGCAGTGATTTCGTCATCCGCGAGTGCACGGTCATAGATCAGGATCTCATTGATCGTGCCCTTGAAATAATTACCGTTCTTGCCGAGGCCGATCCAGCCCTCGGACTTGATGTTCTTGCTCTGCTCTGCCGCGGCAGTGCCGGTGTAAACCTTCTCGCCGTTGACAAAGAGGGTGTCTCTCAGGCCGTTTTTGCGGATGGCCGTGGAGGTAAAGAGGCTGCCGATGTTCAAGGGACGGGTGTAGGTCGTGCCGTAGTCGCCGCTCGTGCCGCTGCCGAAGCGCCAGATGACTTCATTCTGGCTGGCATTAAAGTATGCGCTGCCCCAGCTCTCGGTCTCACCGAAGTACAAAACGCTGTGGTACTGGCTGGACGTGCCGTTGTTCGCGCCGGCCGTGATATTTTCGGAGGAATTGTACAGAAGCACCGTGAACTCGCTCTTGCCGTTCCAGAAATTCTCCGGTAGAACCAGATCCATGCTGTCGTCGCCGTCAAAGGCAATGCCCTTGCCCTTCACGGTCGGGCTGCCGGACTTGACCGTCGCAGTGATGTTGCCAACCTTCGAGGCCCACGCGGAGACCGCGCCGTTTTCCGCCGTCACACCCTCGGAGGCATCCATCCACAGGGCAAGGCCATCGGTCGTGATCTCGGGCTTGACGACCGAGGTCGCCGTCACGGTCACAAGCGCCTTGGCATAGCAGCCCAGCGCCGGAACATAGCCGAGCACGAGGAACTGCCCTTCCTTGGCGTAGCTGCTTGCCGCAACCTGCTCCCAGCGAACCTCCAGCCCGTAGGTCTCGCCATTGGCCGTAACCTGCACGCTGCCGGGAAGCACCGGCGCCGTGCCGGCGGTCGTGGTGATCTGAAGCTCCTCCAGCTGCGCGTCCGTAAAGCACGCCGCGCTGACAAAGCGGAAGGAATCAAGCGAAGCCAGCACCTGCTTGGGCGCACCCGTAAAGCGCAGATGCACCGTATGCGTTCCGGTCTCGGGGGTCTTATCCAGTGCGGCCGTAACGGTGCGGTAATCCTCAGAAGACGCAAACGTGAGCTGCGCGATGCGGTTTTCCTCCGCAAGACCGTCGAGGTAAACGCCCAGCGTGCCGCCGGACAGGCCCTGCATCGTGAGATTCAGGAGCGTCTCGGTGCCGTCGAACACGATGCGGCGATATTCAAGATAATCGCCCGCCGTGAGCTTTTCGACCTTTTTATTGAGCCGGGAATCCGCCGCAGCAGGGACGGAGAAGCCCTGCGTTCCATAGTTGAAGCCGTGGAAGTGTTCGGCCTCGATCACGCTCTGTGCGCTGCGGTCGCGGTTATAAGCGGCAAGGTAGCCTGCAAGCTCACTCGGGCGGTCGGTCTGAATGGCCTTGTAGCCGCGATTGAGCATTTCTGCCCATGTTGCCTCGGTGTCCGGCTTTGTGCTGCAAAGACCCGACCACATGGTGTTGACGAACATTGCAACCTTGTTTTCCAGGCACCACGGCTCGAGCTTTTCATGGATAACCTTGTCCGACGGATCGTCGGAGATGCAGATCTCAACCATGACGAGCTTGTCGCCGTTGTCCAGATGCGACTGCAAAATGCCGTAGTCGGCGCTGCGAATGATATAGACATACAGGATGCTCTCCTGCACGTCCTTTGCCGTGATGGGTTCGTCGGAATGCTTCTTGTTCCACTTCTCGGCCGCAGCGGCGTACCACTGGTTCATGGTCCACACGTCGTTGGAGTTCTTGAAGAAGAAGCGATTCAGCATGCCCTGCTCACGGAACAGCACATAGCAACTGGTGAACAGCTCCTGCGAGAAGCAATGGTCGAGGTTGACCATGGTGTTCGGGCCGAGCTTTTTAAGAAGATCGATCAGGTCGTCCATGCGGCTGAGCGGAATCGTCTGCCCGGCAACGGCCGTGCCGGAATGCTCGGCATAGTTGGGCAGACTGTTCAGAAGCGCTGCATCGTCCTCGGTGAGAAGATAGGCGCTGCTGCCGCCCTGCCCGGGCTTGACCGCAATGGTCTTGAGCTGCTCCCAATTGTAGTCGGAGATATTCCCCGAACCCATGGCGCAGCGATCAATCGAGCCGTCGTGCGAGAGGACCAGAACGCCGTCCTTGGTCATCTTCACGTCCAGCTCCGCCACGTCGATGCCCATGCTGATGGACGCAGCGACCGCCAGCAGAGAATTTTCCGGTGCCATGCGCCACGCTGCGCGATGCGCAACGCCCATCGGCACGCCGGTGGCAAACTTGGTCACGCCGTCCTGCGCACCAAGCTCCGGCACAGGATAGGCGATGACCGTCGCCGGCACGAGCTGCACAAGCAGCAGCACGACCAGCAGGATGGACAATAGCCGCTTCTTCATAAAATACCCCATTCCTTTCCGTTGTCGGTTTTTGGCAAAACGCTACTCTATTCGCCGTTTTCCGATTCTAGTTTAGCGGATTTTACAATTGAATCCTATGGGTCTATTCTGCGATTTTTTGGAAAATCGACAGATTTTTGAAAATCCGCCGCACTTGACGCACACCGCCGGTTTTTTATATAATAGGTGTCGGAGGGGATATTTATGGCAGAACTTATTGCACGACGGCAATTTTCGCCGCTTTACATTTGGCTGGATATTGCGTTTCTGGTCACGTATCTTGGATTTCTTCTATGGAAGAAAAAATACATGACCGTGCTCATCGGGCTGGTGATGGGCGCGGTATATCTGCTGGTGGATTACGGCATTTTTCACCTCGTGTGTCACAGCCGCAGCATCACCGAGGGCTACAGTCTGTTCTGGGTACTGCTCTGGATGTCCATGAGCTATGGCTTTACAAATTTCACATGGATCTGGCTGGCATTGTCCAAGGTCGAGCATCTGCTCGAATGGTCGCTGCTGATTCTCGGATGGTGGTTCTGCTGCCCGCTGCTGACGCAGACCTTCGCGCCGGACGCAGCCGTCATTGTCATTCAGCGCACCACAGGCGCGTATCACGGCTATATGGCCGCGATCCTGTTTGCCGGCTATCTTGGCGCGATCTGCTACAATCTGCGGCAGACCGCACCGGAAAAGCGGATGCATCTTGCATGGCTGCTTGCCATCGGCGTTGGCGTGCAGCTTGGCTGGGAGGCCGGGCTGCTGCTCGGCGGCATCCGCAGCGCGGGCTTTGCGAGTTTCAGCGAGAAGCTGCGCACGCTGGTCGTCAATTCGCTGCTGGAGACGAACCTCGGCATGCCCTATGTCTACTGCATTTTCATCGCCTACACCCGCCGCTTCACCGAGTGCCTCGGCCGCAGAGAAAAAACGCTCTCCTTTGCCGACCGCATTGCAGAAAACAACCGTGAACGCGTGAAATAACCTTCAAACGCGGTGCAAAAGCACCCTGCCGGTTACACGGGTGCTCATAAGACAGTAATTCTAAAAATTACGACTGGGGCATCTGTCATGCAGGGTTGGCAACGAAATAACGGGTATCCGGTGAGAGCCGGATACCCGTTATTTTTTTGCCGTTACGAAAAGCAATGGATTTATTCACATTTTTCGAGTATAATTAATTCATATCTTTCCTATCCTTTCCATTCCGAGATTTTTTCAAAAAATCTCAAAAATTTTGGAAGCATTGGAACAATTCAGCCTTTCTCATTCCATATATAGTAGAGGGCTATTTCAAAATGATTGGGGGTGACGCTTATGGAAAAGCGGAAAAGCCCGAAAGGTTTCATTGTGGTACTGCCCGGTGAGATCATCGAAATACCGCAGGACAGCGATAAATCGTGGCTGACCCTATTTTACAGCTTGCCGAGAGAGCTTGCAGAAAAGTGGAAACCCGCCTACGATCTGCCCCGTTGCCCCTATGAGGTGCTACGGACAGACAAGTATGACCACATCGTATGTGATGATATGTTCAAGCTGCTTGTGTGGGACTGCTACGCTTGGAGCGCATGGCAGTTTTTCCAAGTGAAAGACCGCAAGGGCAATTATCGTGACATCCCCGGAAACTGGACACAGTACGCAGGATATTTCCCCTTGTGGCGTTTGTCGTACAGCATTATTCCTTACATCCGCATGATGTTTGAGCAGAACGGATTGGGTTTCCAGAACCTATACAACATCCCGCAGGGCGTGGAAGTGCCGTGGCTGACCTATCAGCAGTTCAGCAATCTGGTCGGCAATGTCACCGACATGGTGATTGCGGAACAGAACTGGCAGCCGATGATCGATGCGATCTGGGAGAACCGCACCGTGGAGGACTACGAAACCACAAGCAGCACCGTCAAGACGGATTTCATGCGGAAGTGGCATCACAACCGCTCCGGCAAGCCAATTTCTCTTGACGAGATGATGGAGAGCGAGGACGGCGATATTTTCGAGGTAGCCGATCCACGGAGCGAGTTTGAGCAGAAGGTTATTTCTGAAATGCAGATTGCCGCCTTTGCCGAGCAGAACATTAGCGAGAAAGACCGGGAAATATTGAAGCTGCGCATGGACGGCTTGCCTGAACAGGAGATTGCAGACAAGGTTGGCTACAAGACCGCCAGCGCAGTCCATAAGCGGATCGCCAAGATCGCAGACGCTTATGAGGATTTTGTGACTGCCGAATATGGGAAATACTTGGACAAACACGAAAGAGGGACAAGCCTATGATGGAGTTGATTGCGGATTCTTTTGATATTCGATGTTGTGAATGCGGCGAACAGATTACCATTTTCAAAGATGATTTAGATACGGATGTTTCATTCTACGATCACGGCGAAAATGGTATGGGTGTTGAAACAATCTACGAGATTTGCCATGAGCTTAGCTGCCCCAAATGTGGGAACAACATTGAAATCACCATTACGGGCAATGAATATCCCGAAGGTGCCTACGACTATGATAGCGCAGAAATATCCGGCGCAGAGTTCATCGAAACCCCTTCAATGGGAATGGTTTATTACCAAGATGAATTTGATGTTGACGAGGAAGCTGTTGAAGCTACGGGTATCCGCGGTTTGATTAATAAAGGCGGCTTAGGTCGCCTTTATTATATTTTACCGCAGGCCTGTTTTGTAGATAAATAAAGCAAAGGAGAATAATGATGAGCACTATAGATCAAAACGGAAGTAGCATCAACATGAATCCAGAACTTTCCTTTGTTATGGAATTTAATTTAGGAAGAAAAGGAATGATCAAGGAAATCGAAACAGAATTTGATATTATCCGTTTGTGCTTAACACAACTGGATGAATTAGGAAAAGAATATCTCCCTATGCTCGACCGCATACTGGTGATGCCCCTCAGAAAATTGCTGTGTGAACAGAATTCAGTTTTGTTAAAGGTGGCACCCGATTTGAAATTGTCGCCTCTAACCGGAACGGAAATCGAGTTAGATAATAAAATGAAGATGATTCGTCCCAATCTGACGATTGCCACACAGGACAAATGGATTTCTGTTGAGCAATGGCTTGCACAGAATATAGCTTGGTTTGATAAAACTGTTTCTGACTTACCCGATATGATTCCAGAATTTGTGTATGAAAACATACTGAACAAATTAAAAAAAGCCGACAAACTTATATTTGAACCGCTGTTTGAAAAGAAGGAAGTAATGTATCAAGACCTGCTAAGTTTTGTCAAGAGTAAAAATCAAAAGTTTTAAGTGAGTGAAA
>ENA-ORMS01001525-ORMS01001525.1-human-gut-metagenome-genome-assembly--contig:-NODE-1525-length-18588-cov-24.486861_pt1 | contig 18588 bp, 37 predicted proteins | sample MGYA00242104_ERZ508997 | MGnify/ENA primary metagenome ERZ508997 (study PRJEB26280, sample SAMEA2338704) | human gut metagenome | biome: human gut; feature: human-associated habitat; material: faeces... | reverse complement strand
ATAACATATTATCATATAACATATATTCTATCATTATAACATATAATATGTTAAATATATATTAAAATATAATATAATAAAAAATAGTGATCTCATTCTCCCGACCACCCACCCCTATTATACACAGAAAAATACCATTTGTCAACTACCAATGACAGAAAATACAAAAAAAAATAAAAAATATTTTTCCCAAAGAAAAACCCTACACATACACAAAGAATCTTAAAGAATTATGTCATCTATGGTTGACTTTTGTTGTCAAATAGTGTATAATATTAATATATAAGATATAAAGGGGTATAGTGATATAATAATCCTAATTAAATATAACAACCCCTCTCAATTTAACACATAACTATTCAAGACGAGGCTACATGACACGTAAATCTAATCCTACAGTAACACCACAAAAACCACCAAAATCCCAAACCCCGAATCCTCAACCTCCGACGACTCGACAATTGCCCCGCGCAATTATCCACAAAAAGAAGAAACCCAAAAATCTTCCGCCGGAACCAATAACCGAAGATTCTTACATAGATCAAGTTATGAGTTAAACGACCAACCCCAAGGAGCAACCCCATGTGTATTCTTCAAAAAACACTTCCTTATACTAACAAAACCCGCCAACGTCTTTCAAGGTACCCAACTATTTACATTATTTGTTATTGGGCTCGCGTTAGTTACTTATCCTTCCCTTTCACCGGGAAGTACGATAATAAAGGCCGTCCCCTTGTGTATCAGTTCGACGATCACGACGGTCTTTATCCTGAATACTGCTTACGCAATGTCAACGAGGTTACCTCCGCTCACATCTGTGAATGGACGACGAACGCTGACGACGTACAACGACTCATAACCAAATGGCAAACCAAATACGACGAACATCGCACCGCAATGATCAAAACTTACGAGGAAAACTTACAAGCTCATGAGAATAACTCTAACTAACCAAAGTTGTTTTGACTTGCTCAAAACCACGCCAGATAAATCAGTCGACTTGGTTCTCATCGATCCGCCCTACGAGGTTTCTAGAGATACAAATTTCCAATCAGGGGAACCCAAAGGCGCCGACACCGACCGCTTTCGAGTGTCGATGGATTTCGGCGAGTGGGATAATAATTTCACGGGGTTGGATTTGGTTATCAAAGAGTGCTACAGACTCTTAAAAGACGGCGGCACTTTAATATGCTTTTACGATCTATGGAAGCTCACAACCTTAAAAGAATATTTCGAGCTCGCGAACTTTAAACAGCTCCGTTTCATCGAATGGGTGAAAACAAATCCGGTCCCGCTTAATAGTAAAACGAACTATCTCACAAATTCCAGAGAGATAGCCATCGTGGGTGTGAAAAAAGGGAAGCCGACATTCAATTCAGAGTACGACAATGGCGTTTATAATTATCCCATATGTCACGACAAGAACAGGTTTCACCCCACTCAAAAACCCGTGGCTTTGCTTGAAGATCTGATTCTTAAACATTCGCACGAGAACGACACTGTCCTCGATTGTTTCGCCGGGAGCGGTTCGACCGCTGTCGCTGCCCACAACACAAATAGGAACTTCATTGGATGTGAACTATCGAAAGAATATTTTAACAAAACATTAGATCGATTCCATAGTTTGGGTATCGAGTTTATAAATAATGAGGAGTAATCACCATGTGTATAGTAAGAAAACATTTACCCTACAATCAGAAGACGAAAGACAAGCTCGCCAAACTGCCAAAGATTTACCTCGTGGCCTGTTGGGCAAGTTATGGCACCCTCGAGTTTCCATTCCCAATAAAATATAAAAAGGTAAAAGACAAAGATACTAAAATTGTCCGATATATTCCGCTGGTTTACGACTTCGATGATCATAACGGCGTTTACCCCGAGTACGTCCTCAGACCAATAACGTCAACGACTACAGGATTGATCAAAGGGTGGTTTTATACCAAACAACAGGCGAAGGATGTCGCTGATGTTTACGAGCGCTGTCGACGTCAGAAAGTGAGAGAGTACGCCTCACGAACAGATGCCGAGTTTCGGCATATGATGCAGGCTGAAAAAGAAAAATCCGATACCGACCAGGCAGGTTCAGGTGAATAATCCCACCAGCAGAGAACGATGGGAAATATAAATCAGAGCGAAGATAAGGAACGCTCAAAAGGAGTACAATATGAAATATTACAGTGAGATGACCGACAAGGTCTATGAAACAAAAGAAGAGTGCGAAAAAGCCGAAGAGGCTATTGTCGCAAAAAAGAAAGCCGAAGAAGAGAAACAGCTGGCTCTTAAAAATGAACGCGAGACGAGGTCGAAGGCTGTCGTCGACGCCTTTAAAAAGGCGCGAGAGGCTGAGGCCGAAGCACAACGGCTGCTGAAGGAGTTCGTCAAGGACTACGGCTCTTTCCATATAAGTTATAATGGGAAGAGTTCGATGCCGTCGATGTTCGATGTCTTGAATGACTTTTTCTGGTTTTGATTAAAAAGAGGAGTGCCTGGCTCCTCTTTTTTTTATGTGTGTGAGGTGAGATGAGCGCTGACTACGGATGTCGGCGCCTTTTTTTTATGGGGAAATTGGGGAGGGGTGGGAAAATGGGTTTATGAATATTTTTGTCCTGAAATTGTATTTTCGATTGAAAATACTTTCCAAAAAGTGTAAATTTCACTTTTAGCTTGCCTTTTTTAAAGGTGAAGCTTGTAGTGAAATGGAGCTTTGCTTGGAAATGTGACGCTCTGCCGTCCAATTTCCGTGTCAAGTCAGTACGCTCGCAGTACAACTTGACACGTTGGGGGATTTCCCCCCCACTCCATTTTCAGAAATGGAGTAAATGGTTCCTTTGCCCCAATCGGTTGGCCCCGAAAGGGTGGTCGAAATTCTGATTCTACCATACAAGCGAAGGAATCTCCCATCTGTTTCCTTTCGGGGGAACGGTCACCTACCACTGGCGTCAAAAAGTGGCAACCCAGATGAAGGGACCTCAAACGAGGTAAGTAGTCTAGCCAACGAAAAATTCATCAGTTCCCGTAACAAGTATGGTCTAGTGGGAAAGCAGTGCTTGTTAGCGTTGGTGTGTTTTCACACCAAAATTTGGTGTATTTTTACACCAAATTGGAAGCCCAATATAATTACATTCTTGACAACACAATGGAATGATATTCTATTGTGTTTGTTGGCAGAATTATATTCAGGTATATTGGGCTACACATAAAATAACTGGATGGTCTACCACAAAGTGACCAATGGAGGAGTCTACGACAAATCCACCCCGAGCCAAGCGGAAACAGCATTGGTGGTTTAACACCAATTTGGCATTAGTATCTGGGAGTACTAACCCCAGGTGTGGAGAAAACCACGCGTGTCCTCTTTTAGGGGTAAGCAAGGAAGCTTCCCCGAATCCGAGAAGATAACTTCTCTAATTTGATTAAGGGCACAAAAATCTCGGCATCCTGAATGTCGATATCCATTAACGCGCCTGGTGCGAACCCAGGTTTAGAACAGGTTCTGTTCTGCGGAAAGGTGGAGCTCCCTCAAAAGGCGTGGAGAAAAACCACGCGTGTCTTCTAAAAGAGACCTCTAAAAGAGGCCTCTAAAAGAGCACGGCAAGGGGCATCGTTGGAAGCGATGGTTGTTGATCCAACTCAGCAACGAGAGGTAACCAAATGGATAAAAGTAATGGAGCCAAGTGCTGACGTGCCCGTCGTGGCTCTGCATCATCGACAGATGAACCAACAGCACAAAAATAATTAACAAAAAAAAAGGAGGAGATATAAATGAAAATTTATATTATAACCTATGTCGCTTACGGCGACAGAAGTAAGACCGTTCAGGTCTTTAACAAGTTTTTTATTACTCGAAAGAGTGCTGAAGAAACGGCACAGCAGCTGCGTGCCTGCGGGCACACGGCTATTAAAATCGTACCTTTGGTACAAGAATAAGGAGGTATAAAACATGAAAGATTTGGTTAAAATCTTGTATACCAAACCCACACTCCTCTACGCCGCAGAAGCGGTAGTGGAGATCTACGGGTCATCTCTGGTGGGAGGTATTCCCGCCAGAGACAACGGTTGGCACGAACGGCCGCGCCTCGCGCGGGACAGAAAACCCTATTGCACTCATGCCGTCTACGCAACAAGCGTAGAGGCGCTAAAAAACAATATTGCTCGTCTATATGACGAGCAAGAGTATATAATTGAATACATAGAGGTTTAATCCTCTATGTATTTTCTTAAGCAGATGGTCGTCACGGTAAGAGTCCGTGGCCTGATGACGGCATGAGCCGAAACCATCAGCACAACTAAGGCTTGTTTCGTTATATTAAGCGTGGCATCAATGGGTTCGACTCCCAAAGATGACTATTAATATAAGGAGGTAACAAAAGTGTTATACGCCAACAAGGAGGTAACAACAATGTCGAAAATGTTATATGAAAATTATGACAGGCGATATGCCTGTGAACAAATCGACCTAGAGGTCGAAACAATCCAAAAAGTATTTTGTGGACATACAATACACGATTGGCTCAAGGTCGCCTACGCTGAAGTTCAAATCCTTCAAGGCAACGACAAGGTTGCACTCGAATTACTGAGCCAGTGTTTCGGAGGCGCAAATCTCATCGCAAAATGGGTAAACGCCGCAGCAGAAACACAATACGATTTTAAAAGGAGGTGATACAATATGACACCGAACTACGAAAAGGTAAATTATAAAGAATATATCAAATATGCTGAGCCAAGTAGATTTGACGAAGCATTTGAAGACAAGAGCTTTCGGCAAGCCGCTAAGGCGGCTCAAAAAGCAAAACAGCTTCAAGAAAAACGCGTGTTAAAACAAGCACGCAAAATTGTTGCAAATCTGCACAATAAATATTGTTATGCAGGAAGCTCGTATGCAACAGATGATACTATCGGCTATTATCCCGTATGCGACGCAAACACAGGTGAAATTGCACCTGAAATTGAAAACCTCGAAAATGAGGTAAAACAAACAGTAATTAAATTGTTGATTATAAATGGACAATTTGATACAGACAACGGGTGGTTCATCCGTGACGATAATGGCACACTCTCGTGCGTTATCGAAAACACAAACAGAGAAGTTTGTATTGCAACCATTGATTTAAATGAGTATAAATTTCATAAGAAATTATCACTCAATGATGAAAAACGCTGGAAAGAGTTATGTGAACTCTATCCAACCGCACCAACGTTTATTAAAACAAGGAGGAATCAAAATGAAACATTATAGTTTTGTGTTCAGCAACAACAATGGCGTCACCGTCGCAACAATGACGCTGGCAACGCCGGTGAAAATCGACGTTTTTGAGCTCGGCGACGACCTATCGATGTCACTGATGCACCAACTGAAAATCAATGTTACTTTTCAAGTAACGGTCGACACGATCGACTAAGGAGGGGGTATAATGATTTACACGCTTTTTATCCACAACAAACAAAAAGATTATACCAACAAGCGCCGCGCTTATGCGGTGGCGAAACTCTTTAATGTGGTAGTTTTCACCCGAGAAAGATATTTGTATACCTTAGAAGAGGTATTAAATATAAAAACCAAAAGTTTTTTATAGGAGGTCATATTATGACAAAAACAGAATTTTTGAATCAAATCAACAATCTTTTGCCTAATGGCGCAGAGATTCTCACGCGAGAAGAAATTGAGCAACAACAGCAAAAACTCGTAGAACAACAAGCACGCATTAAGGAACTCGAGGACGCTCGGGATAACGCATGGCGCCAAGGCGTACAATGGGCGTTGTATATGCTCGACGGCGAGTTATATAGTACAGCTCGCCACGGAGACATTATTAGTCTCCCTTATAGTAAATTGATGCAAATAATGGAGGATTTGAAATCATGGGGTACAAGCAAATAACTATCGACGAATATCTCGAAGAATATGAAGCAACTCTTGAAGATGATCCGTGCAAAGACTGTACAGATCGCACATGTGAGTGGGGAATCTGCTCACAAGCAAATTAATAAAGGAGGTGTCGCAATGCTTATCCATGACCTAACAAATTATATCAACGAACACAAAGACGACAACATCAAAGTCGTCGTCAAACAACATCCATTAAGCGGTGTTGAAAATTCCCAAGTCTTATTGACTTTTAAGCGGCAAAAGGTAAAAATATCCTTAGCACAGTTTTCACCGGAAGGATATATGTATCTTTGTATTATAGCAAAGAAAACCCCGAGTGGGCTGCCGGCGGGAAGCAAACTCTCAGGAGGAACCTATAACTGGACTGAAGTTTATTGTAGTCCATTTTGCAACAAACTCGATCAAATTTACACGTTAATCACCAGAATGGCTGATCATACAGACCGGTTCTATGATAGATCAATGCCTATCGGCATCAAAACCGCTTGCGAAAGAGTGGTAAACATTTAATTAAAAAATATTATTATATAGGAGGACATATATATGTCAATTAAAATCAATCAAACTGTATCAACCCCCAACATCATCAACGCCCTCGACGCAATGAAAGCCGATGGGAATATCAACCTCGGCATCGAAACAATCGAGTTTCCCGATGGCAGCAAAGAAAAATTCTGCTACAACGGCGAGGCCGACAAGCAAGCTGCTGTGCACTTCGCGCAGATTTGCATCGATGTTTGCGCCGGCGACAGCGATAAGGCAAAAAGCATGATGACCTCTTGTTTCATGCTTCTAACTAAAGGCTACAACGTTGATGAGATTGTAACTTCTGCCGAGAGCGAAATTGACACCGAAACGTACATTGATTACAAGAAAGGTGTCTTACTCACGCCGCAAGCAACAGTTGTCTCTTCTCTCACCGAAGACGAACTCAAGGCAACAAAGGGTAAAAAGAATGCCCTGACTAAATCACTCTTGCTCGAAAGAGCAAGAACTGATTATTTGGAGGACGCTCTCGAATCTTACGAGAGTTAATCACCGCCAGGCCCGCGCGAAAGCGTGAACGGTGCAAGTCCGTTGCCCTCTTAGGAGGGTGGCGCTTATGGTGTTCATAATGGCATCATCTTCGTAAAATAAAAATCTTGCTAATCGAAGACTAATGGCATAGAAAGGAGAATCATTATGAAAAATTATATTATTGCAACAGTTAAAGCTACGTTCTACAATGTAGAAAAACAAGTGCCAGTTGCCCCAACCCATCCGATGAACCAAGAAGAGTGGGATGAAAACGTCATCACCGAAACGGTGTTTCAAAATGTGGTGGAGGAATTTCACTCCTTGCCGCGCAGGAACACTGCAACCGCAATGGAAGAGGCTAAATGGCTGGCTTTGCGGAAAGGTCTTTCAATGCGCCGCAACGATTATGAAATCGAAATCGAAGAGTTGCCCACCAAGGCGGTGTCGGTTTACGAGGAAGAAGACCTCGTAAAATTGTATCAAGGCAACAAGGTAGAAAAATTTGCCTTATTGCAAACGCTTGTTCCCGGACAAGAGATTAAATCATATACAAAACGTTATTGGATGTTAAATCCTCAAACGTTTGAACCCGTCCGTACGACGGTGACGATGTACAAAGAAGGGAATATCAACCCCGACTTCGAAAACGAAGAGGGTACTGGGAAATGGTATTATCTTAACGAAGAAGAGTGTCTATTCACCGGCGATGACAGTTGCAGGAAACACATCAACAAACATAGAAACATTTGGTTGTTTTAAAATACAAAAATAAAAGGAGATACAACAATGAGAGATATTACGAAAATTATCAAAAATATTGTTACAAAAGAACCCACCCCCGACGCAAAATGCGCACCCAAAATTATCTTACATTGGTCTACAAAAACCGAGGGACAAATCTACCATGATTTGTCAACCGGCAAAAGATTGTCATACGATGAAAGCGAGGCACTTCTGAAATGGGAGAATTTATCTTCCTTATATTTACAATATTCCGCAGGCGCGACCCCGCGATTGACATATCTTAAATACCATCGCAAACAAAAAGTGATGGAATTAGCATATGTTGAAATCCCAATGAATCGCGCCAAACCTGGCGAAATTCGTACGTTTAAATATAAATATATTCGATATTGGTCGGGTAACATAGAAAGATATTTTGTGGATTTATCGGAATATCCACGTCGACTCTTTTTGAGCGACGGCTCGCGCGCATCAATGGAGACTGTCAAAGATATTTTGCGAGATACAAGTATGCACAGAAGAGTTCAAATTTACAACGAGCTGTTTCCCGATGACAAAATTGAGGATACTAATTTCTCGTGGACAAAAATTGATTATGTGACAAAATATCTCACATATCAGCGACAACTTACGATTGCAACATCAAAAACCGCAAAAGCAGCATTAATTGCCAAAGGCAATAGTTTGCTCTCCCAAGCACCTACAGTATTTCCAGATAATACTCTCAATGTGGGTATTGTTAGGAATTTCCCTGGCATATCCGTGGTAGAAGCAAAGACAAGGTGGGGACAAGCAATGAGATTTTATTACGATGGCAAAAATTTCGCGGTCGCAAAAGCGCCAAACTATGATGTAAGCTGTGCGTACTCCAGCCTGCAAGACGTCACAATTTACAATCCCGAAGATTTACAAGATGGGATGTTTAAAAAATATGCTGGTTTATTTGCTAAACCGGTCATAAAACAAACTAGCTGGCGTGGTGACAATAATTTTTATTATTGTGAAAATCCGGAAGAAACAAAATTTAGCACACTAAAAGCGTTGGCCATAATGGTAAAAAATCCAATGTATGAACAATTAGCAAAATCATATAAAGGGATCCAACTAATTAACACACTGGACCCACATTACCAAACCGAGACTTTTGGGTCAGACCTCAATCAAAAAGCAACAACTGTTGATAAATGGTTGGGTTTAAACAAATATCAACTTGGGCGCTTAATATCCGCCACATATACAAACGCTTATTATACAAATCGCACAAAAATCGCAACATTTCGTAAGATTGTTGGCCCTAATGCCGCATCGCTAGATAATCAAACAACTGACATATATATCAACAATTTGGAGCGCTTACGAGACCTAACAGAGAATGCTTATAATACGCCCGAAACAACAGCGTGGATAAATCAAATGTTACCCAAAGTTATCAAGCATCCCCAAGTAACCCATAATATTGATCTATTGTTGGACACATCTCGAACATGGAGATCGTTAAATTGGCCGCGCCCTGAGCTGCCAGTCGTTGCCGTCTCCGAGTTACACCGATTGCATGATATGTACACACGCTTGCTGAATGAACAACAACAACAGAGACAAGCAATGTATGCTGAAGAAGCTCGCCAAAGAGCGAAAAGGATACAGAAAGAAAACAAACCAAAGTTGGAATTCAGAGGACAGCTTGAGTACGACGATGACAATTATCTCATCAGATTACCAAAAGATGAAGACGAAATATGCAAAGAAGGTATGTCCCTTCATCATTGTGTAGGAGGTTACGCACATGAACACAGTATCGGTTCTACAACTATTATGTTCTTGCGTAAAAAGTCGGAACCCGATAAACCTTTCTACACAATTGAAGTAGAAATTGGAGTCGCCGATGGCAAGGTTGCCGGATTACGGATCAGGCAAGCGCATGGTTTTGGGAATAGGTGGCTGGGTAATGACCCAGAAGCGATTCCTACTGTGGTAAGGTGGTTACGTCAAAACAATATTGAATGTAACGAAGCAATTCTAACTTCAACTTCTACCCAATACGGGATGGGAAGCAGTTTTATTAAAATGCCAGAAGTGGCATAAAGGAGGTATGGATGATAGCTCGATATCTAAAATATGGCAACGATTGCCTATTATATCAAACAATTGTCCTTGAAGACAACATCATCATTACCATCAACCGCGAGAAAGGCGGTTGGTGTGATAAAGCACCAAGAGTGTCAACCAAAGTATATGACACTCGTCTTGAAGCAAAAACAGCTTTTAAACAATTGTGCAACGAGCTTGCACAAGAATATACCAAAATTTAGGAGGTAGCAAAATGAAAAATCAACTTTTACAAGAGACCGCAGCAGGTCTCGCAATGGCAACGGCGTTCACAGACGGCGATTTCAAAGGGATATCGATTATCCTTAACACTGAAGGTGGACAAGCAGAAGTCCGTCTCGACGTTACGTCAGACGGTGAAGCAAGAGTCTTTGTCTACAAAGTCGACGAAGACGAACCCAGCGACACGATTGTGTTGAACTAAAAGGAGGTATAAAAATGGAAAACATCACATTCACAAAAGAACAAAAAGAACAAATTAAGCAAAACGCTCTCGCAATTGAACGTTACATCGTCGAAAACGTCGTCCCGCGTCTTGCGGGCGATGTTCGACTCGAGTTTGGAGGGACTCATCGCTGCCCAAGAACAGGGACGGAAACACCGACGTATGTACTTGTCGTCAAAAAAGAACCCTATTATTTTTGTGCAGGATGGAATAAAACCCAAGAAGCCCATGTTGGGCTCGTTCACGGGTTTGGTTCTGCAATGATTTTGGAGGAACGTTTGGCAGACGATCTTTACGCCCTGCTCAAAAATTGGCCTTATCTTAAGGCCAAACTCGAGCAAATTATCACAGATCAAGACGCAGCCAATGCGTTTATAAATAATTTCGAAATTTAAGGAGGTATCAACATGAGAACAATTCAAGCAAGAATCCATTCCCTCGGCGGCCAATTCGCCGAAGTCACCATCGTTAGCGAAAACGGATGTAACGACGTTATCGTCGATTACAAAGGTATTCGCTGCACAGCAATCTACAATCCGTTTGTGGGTTGTTATTACGTAGATGACATCTACGGTATTATAGGGAGTGCTGGAAAATGACAAGACAAGAAATGATTAACACACTTGAAGAAATCAAAAACGAACTCGCGCTGGGCAACAATGACGAATTAACCGACTACGCAAGAAAGTGGACGTATATATTTGTTGATCAAGCGATCGAACGTCTACAAGAAAATCGCGAGGAACACAATATCGAACAATTTTAAGGAGGGTCATAGAGATGACGATTGAACAAAAACAAGCATTATTACTTACCGCATTGGTTGAAGACCTTTGCGAAGAATCTTCTGCAGAAGAAGTATTCGAACGATTGATCGCAGTTGGTGAAAACTTTGGTATCACCGAAGACGACATCATCGAAATGGGATTTGCTCCTATGGATGATGAAGAATTTTAAAGGAGGGTCATATATATGACATTTAAAGAACAATTAAAAATAGCAAACGACCACGACCTCAGCATTCTCGATCTGGAGATTGCAAACGAATGCGACTGTGTATTCGATTTTGACTACACTGATGACGATTTTGAAGCCCTTTGTGGGGTTATACGAACTGCTTATCTTAAAGCGGAAGAGATGACGATTATAGCACTCGTTCAATGTGTGAGCGATCTTATCACCGATGAAAATTACACCGTTCAACAAGTGCTTGATATAACCACTTGGGATCTTATCGAAAAAGCAAGTTGGTATTGCTAAGGAGGTAAAAACAATGGTAAAACTTACACCTGAACAACTTGAAATTGTAATGAAACCTGAAAATGTTGCAAAAAGAGTAGAACTGCTTTGGGCTATGGACGTTGTCGTCCGTAGCCTTAATGACGAAAGTGTCATGGACCTCTGGCTCACCAACGGGGTTCCCGACGGAGCTGATGAATCAGATTATGAATTCATCGCAGAAGACGTCGCAACCCCTGAAGACGAGGATGGCGACACTTCTTGCTTTGAAGAATGTTGTCGCTGCTTTACGGCGTGCATCGCCGCAGGAGCAAAACACGGCTATTATAGCGGTGGCGTGCTCGGTGACATTCGCCCCGTTGCGAAAATCAAAAAGTCCATCGCGACATGGGCAAACATCCAAACGGAAGGACATCTCTTCCGTTGGCACATCGAAAGTCTCAACATGAGTGGCGTGGTCACTTCAAAGAGCACAGTCGCCCCGACAGAGAGAGTTCTCAAATATGTCAAAGAACATTTCCTTGAAAAAGGCGATCCCGACAAAGAGAAGATTGAGAATCTCTCTGAAGACGATATCCAAGTATGGATTGACTGCTTGGATGACGATTACGACAAAAATAACGACGGTGTACTCGTCGTAAGTTATTAAAGGAGGTACAATATATGTACAGAAACGTTTTAGCCGTCATCGATGTCGATGACACAATCAACGATGGTCAAGTGATTGACACATTGGAGCAAAAGATGGACGGAGACATCAACGTCCATCTCGACAGCGCTGTTATTCTTGATGAAGACAGCGACAGTATGCACGAGCGCTATTTGCGTTATCTGCAAGACTGGATTATTAATCATTGCGATGACTGTTTTGAAGGCAGCTCTCCGGCGTGCTTTGAAGAATGGAAAGACAATGAATACGCCTACAACAATTAAAGGAGGATATATATGTTTACTGAAAAAACAGCACAAGGTTATCAAATTGTTACAATCATTCCCGACGGCAATCGCGAACACGCTATCATAAAACGTGATATGTTTTGGGGCGAAGATTACTTCGTCGGCCTCGGTTACAATCGGGCTGACGGAACTTGGAGTCAGGGTTTATACTCATTCAGCACCGCAGACGGTGCGCTTCAAGCGTTAATTGAAGAGAAATATTCTTTTACAAAGAACTCACTCATTAAACGTTTGTTGCGCTACGTGGAAGCCAATTCCGAAAGTGCGGAAGAATTGTATCACACTCTCATTGGAGAAATCCAAATGACAGAAAGCGAAATCGATGACTGGGGATACGGATATTGTATCCCCGAAGAAAATTAAGGAGGTTTATATGAAACAAACAGTTTTACATCAAAAACTCAAATCTTTTCTCGATGAGAAATACGGCCCGTGGGCTTGGGACGAAAAGTCCCAGTGCTACTACGACGAACCTTATCGTTCTTATGATGATATCATTGACGACAAAACCATCGGCTACATTTTAGATTCAAACTATCCTATGGAAGAGTTAGAAGATAAATGCTACGACTGGTGGGACGACGCCGCATGGCAATGTGAAATGGAACTTGTTAGAGAGTTTCAGCAAACTCTCACGCGCCAGTCGTGGGATGACGACAAAATCCGTGAAGAACTTGAATCAATGTGGTATTTTAAATACCCAATTGATGAGTATCTGAAACAAGAAGTCAACGTCGACATTTGTATCGACACGGGCGATGCCAATTATGACTACACGCTCAATGCGGTCTATCCACACTACAATGGTCGTGAGGGAGACGAGATCGATGACAATGCCTCATTGGTATGGTTGGCAAAAACTCAAGGTTACTCAAAAGAACAACTTCAACACGCGTTCAACACATTTGAGGACAGCCTTGAACGTCACGGTTTCTTAGAAACTGTATACGACGAGGTACTCAATTGTTCAACACCAATGCCAGCACTCGTGTTTCCTGTAAAAATGTCTCTTGGCAAGTTAATTGAACTGTATGAAGTTATGCACAAGAGAGACCAAGAAGGATACGAGTGGTATTCCGAAAACCGTGAAGATTATGGTTCAATCATCGTCGGCAAAAACGTTGATTGTACACTGTACGACTTTTGGGATGGCGGCGGAGGATGTTGGGGAATCGAACTTGAAAAAGATGTCGAAATCCCTATTAAGTATATTGCAAGCGCAGAACCCGATGGGGCGAAAACATATTCAATGAAATCCTGTTACGGTTGCGACAGCAGTTGTTGGAAAGACGCCGTCAAAGAATACAAGTTCTAAATCAATCACGATGTGCTATCGGCAATACGGGCAAAAAATATTTTTTAGGAGGCCCAAAAATGGCTACGATTAACAAAACCAGTAAACTTTACGCAGGCGATAAATTCGCCATCACCAGCACCGACGGAAGAAAACTCCGCCTCGTAATCGAGCAAGACCAGTTCCCAGAAGACCCGCGTTCGTGGGATAACCTCGGAACAATGCTTTGCTGCCATCGCGATTATCAACTCGGCGATTGTAACAGCAACAGGGAAACCGAAGAGCAGCTCGCGGAAATCTGCCGTAAATACGGGAAGAGCGACGAAGAAATCGACGAAATGACGTTCTCTGAAGAAATCCAGTTCATTCTCGATCAAGACGACGTTTGCGGATTGCCGTTATGGATTTACGACCACAGCGGTATCTCAATGTCGACAAGCAGACAATGCTCGTGGGATTCGAGCTTCGTCGGGCTTATCTTCGTCGAAAAAGACTTCTACCTCGCGCAGATGTGCTTGAAAGACGAAAAGGACTGGAAGGCAAAAGCGAAAGAAACGCTCGAAGGCGAAGTCAAAACTTATAGCGATTTCCTCGAAGGAAACGTTTATCAGTGGACGCTTTACGAACCGATCATCGAAATCAGACAATCGATGGACGGCAAGGAATTGAGCCGCAAAATAGACGAAGAAGGCGAAATAGTCGATTCGATGTGTGGGTTTTATAGCCTAACGTTTGAAGACGCGGACGCATACTTTGACTTCGAAATCGCAGAAATCGAGAAAATCGACTAAAAAATAAGGAGGAACAAATCATGAAAATTTACAAAGACGAAAGTTTACGCGACTTCGAATTCTGGAGTGGTGCAGAAACCACTGCTCAACGCATTTGGGAAGAGCAAGGGTCAGAAGGTTTTGACCAACTTGAAGCGATTCTGGAAGATTTATATCCTGACGGCATTGACGAAACGGACTTGAATGACTTACTTTGGTTCGATGCCGACACCGTTTACGAATGGTTAGGAATCGACGACGAGGAAGAAGAAGATGAAGAAGACGATGATGACGAAGAAGAGGAAACCGAACCCACCAACGATTACGTAATTAACGTGGGTGACAGTTGGGATGATTTAACTCCTCAACAAACGTTTTCAACAGAACAAGCCGCCATCTCAGCGGCAAAAACGCTGCACGACAAATGTGTAGAGGTCGTCTACAGTCCATGTAATGACGTTGACACTAATGAACTTATTTGGCGTAAACCGAATTAACACAGGAGGCTTAACCAATGGAAAAACTTACCGCACTTGCAACAATATTATAATATAGGAGAAACGAATTTATGGAATTCACGAAACAAAACATTGAACAAATCAGAAGCAACACGGCATCGGAATTGACGAAAGACGTAATCGATTACATTCTCAACGAATGGGACGAATACGATGACAAGAAAAACATCGTTCTGGATGTTCTTAATAACGGGTGCCAATCGGGGTTTGTTGGTCACCTTGTTTATTACAGCCAAACAACCGCCTATTATGAGGAGCACAAAGAAGAGATCAACGAACTCCTTTATGACATAATGGACGCCTGCGGCATTTACGATCTCTCGGAGTTGTTTGGCAACAAATGGGACAAAGAAGACCCTCTTGCCCTCTATCAGTCTAACCAAAACCTGCTTGCTTGGTTCGGCTTCGAAGAAACAATGCGTAACTTTGCACGAGAATTTGAAGAGTTCGAAGAACTTATTTAAAGGAGGTCCTTATGGATAAACAAGAATTTATCAACTATATCAACGAAGAGCTCGGTCTCTATCTTGACGAGACCAGTCCCGCCTATCCTTACATTGGAGAGCTTTACGAAGCTCTCCTTCCTTATGAGGAAGAACTCAAAGCAGGCACTTATCGTCTGCTTTCGAGTGACAACTACGAAGCTTGTTACGACGACTTTTCAAACAAAGTCGCCGACATCGACGCTCCTCATTGGTTTGACATCACCGTCTATCGCGCTCCGCAAAGTTATAAATACTATATCGAATTCTCTGACGAACTTTCGTCAGATGCCTACTTTGCACAATCGATTCTCTTCAACACCGAAGAGGAAGCTTTAGATTGGGCACGAAAAATAGAATTCATTCGTTTCAAGGTATATTCGGTATATCTTATGAAAGTCCCCGTAAACGAAGAAGGCGACATCGACGGTGATATCTTACAATTCAAAAAACTTGATTAAAAGGAGGAATAAACAAATGCTCAACAACACAACTCTCAATTATACTCGTATCAACAAATCCGAAGCTCGTAAGCTTTACAATCTCGGCAGACCTATTACGGTGCTGCCGTGTAAAGCAAATCCGAATAGTCCTTGGTTCTCAAACTCGACGGTTTCAAAAGAATCAACAGACAGAGACTTCGACGCCTTGGTCAACGAGTTCACTTATTACAACTGTAACACAGCCGAACTTGGACGTCGTCCGGCGTTCTATGTTGTTACTGTCAACGAATAAGAACAAAAACCGACCGGCGGCGGTCCCGCCGGAAAGGAGTTATTATGAAAAAATTTAAAGGGTATTACACCGACAACAACGGTGATTTGTACGAGTTAAAAGAGAAAGTAAGTACAGGAGCTATTTTTTGGGAGTGCGAATGGATTTGCAGTAAAGGAATCGTAAGGACAGAAAGGACGGCATTCTTTTCAAATAGCGATATTGCTGAATTAAGGCTGAATTAAACACAAAACCGAGCGCAGGCGGCCATTCCTGCGGAAAGGAGTTAAAAATGGAAAGCAAACAATTGATTATGAAACTCAAAGATTTAAAATCAGTCTTATATTCAAGTATAGGAAGTGTTCAGTTTGCTATTGTATATGACAGCAAAACAAATACTGTTATCGAAAACGGTTGCTCTATAGACTTTGCCGTAGAAAAGCACGGAGACAAAGACGTTATACGCATAGGAGCTGTTGAAAATCAGTTGTTGATAACAGTATAAATTCACGCCGACGCTCTATGTTCTCACTATCAATGAATAATAAAAAATTAAAGGAGATAAAAAAATGAAACTTTACAGAACTGCAAAATGGTACAACCCCTTCTCAATCGATGTTAACAACAAAAGTTATGAGCTTGGTGACATTGTCTTTTTCGATAAAAGTGGAGAAATCTGTCGCACCGGTCATGGCTGGTTTACGTCAGGTATTTCAACGAACAACAATTTTGACAAACTTGAAATTCCAGGCGATGTCAAAAAGAAAACAAAGATTGATTTCAACGAAAAACAAGCTTTTGTTGTTCATATAGAGCAACACGGTTTGTCATCCTATGCTCTCTATATTCCAAGCTCGTCTGTCGAATTATCGGCTCCGACGGCTGTGCGCTCTACAATGGCGGACCACCATTGGGAGATTACTTGGAAGACAAATATCGACGGAGTGTCAATAACCAAATGGCACTTTGTCGATGGCCAGAGTCAAGAGATTGTCAAAGAAATCAACCAAATCGGACAAGATATCTCTCGCTTATGGGGTGATACAACCAAAGCCTTACCGAAACTCATTAAACAGCTTCAACAGAAGAAAGATGAACTGGATAAAGCAACCGAACGTGCGTTGGCGATTACGGCTGATGCTGTTTTGAAGAACTATAGATAAAGGAGGTGATGTGGGTGATTGCAGAAACAATTGGTGGTCTTGTTATAGTTGGGCAAATCTTGTTCGTTCTCGTAGCCATTTGGATACGACTTCATTCATAAGGAGGTGATTAAATGGACTTGTTACAGCACGCTATTGAAGTCATTATTACCGTGATTGTCATCTTGCCATTGGGTATTTGGTTATGTAAAAAATAACCTTTTTGGGTTTTCACGATAGTCACCATTGAATAAATCGTACTCATCATCGGCCCATATTTTTCCCCGGCGCCCATATTTTTTCGGTGGCCCAATATTTTTTGACGCGCCCCCCATTTTTTTTTACAGAGCCCCAAATTTTTTCTCACGAAAAAATTTTTTAACACAAGGGGCAACGATGCCAGAGGACTATGGCCTATAAGGCCTCACCAAACCAGGTCAGCGACCTATTTTTTTTTCTTTAAAAAAAAGAACACAGTCGGGGTGTCTAGCAACTGTGTTCTGAAAAATAAAAATAGGAGGTAACATATATATACGTAAAAGAAACAAGGCGCAATAGGAGGTGATAATAAAAAGATGCGCGATGTATGTGATCTCGGGAAGCAGCGACGTTCCTTCTTTACGGCCGTCAACACCCTTAAGCGGCTTAATCCCGAGGATCGTGTTATGTGAAGAGATCAGGAGGAATGGACGCGAGGAAGTCAGCGTAATCACCCGAGAGGAGGACGGCGTCGTCATCGGACGTAGGCTGATAGTCTTCGACGCCATCGGGGAACGTATCGAAGATAAAAGCGTCGCCTGGGGGGATGGGGATTGAGCGCGTGGCTTTTTTTGTGTCCATCTGGAACCTCATTGGGTACCTCCTTGTTTCTCTTTATATTTATATTATAACACAGGGAGAGTGAAAAGTCAACAGAGAATGACAAAATATTTATTTTTTTTTATATATTTCTTTCCGGAGTGATAACAGATCAAATAGGTGCGAAATTTCAGTAACGCGCAACACCGAAGGTGTAAGCGTTTGAAACACTGGCGAAGCCGCGTAGGGGTTGAAGGGGACGTTAGTCCCTTTCTATTTCCTGGTGAGGTCTAGTCTTGCTGCCCCAGAAGTTTATTTTTATTCTTACTCTTAGTAGTAGTAGTAGTAGTAGTAGTAGTAGTAGACTATGTGAATATATTTAAGAGTATAAGAGTATAAGAGTATAAGAGTATAAGAGTATAAGAGTATAAGAGTATAAGAGTATAAGAGTATAAGAGTATAAGAGTATAAGAGT
>ENA-ORMS01001500-ORMS01001500.1-human-gut-metagenome-genome-assembly--contig:-NODE-1500-length-18822-cov-78.721053_pt1 | contig 18822 bp, 20 predicted proteins | sample MGYA00242104_ERZ508997 | MGnify/ENA primary metagenome ERZ508997 (study PRJEB26280, sample SAMEA2338704) | human gut metagenome | biome: human gut; feature: human-associated habitat; material: faeces... | reverse complement strand
TTTTCGGTTGTTCCATTTTCTTTTGCTATTTGTCTGAAAATGTCGTTCACTTCTATCTTTATCCACTGACAGCAAGTATGCACTACTGATAAACTGTTATTCATATCAAAACCTCCACTTCCTCTGTGCTTAAAGTATAGGAAGTTTTTGCTTGATGTTGTAGTTTGCGAAACCCCTTTGAAAATAGAAAAAACCCTTTGAAAAAGGATTTTCCTCTCTCAAAGGGCAATACAGCTATCAATTACACACCATCATCTATATTCAATCGCTGCTTTATTTCTTTTACTAATTTTTCAGGTTCCTCCGTCCTCATTCTTTTGGCAAGCTCAATCATAATTTCCTGTTCTTCTTTGCTCATTTGTTCAAACATGTCCGCCATCTCTTTTTCTCTCGGTGTCAGTCGCATATACATTTCTTGTTCCTCCGATTTTAAACTCATCTCTTACCCTTCCCATGGCTCCACCTCCGGAATCATTGCATTCAGATGTTTCCAATCAACTCCTGCAGATTTCGTTAAGTTCTCGGGCAAGAGATGAATGTAGTAAGCAGTAGAACTGATATTTTTATGCCCCATGTATGCTTGAAGATATGGAAGTCGGGCATTGATATCTATTTTTTCATCTAACCATTTATTAAGGACTGCTGTTGCAAATCTGTGTCTTAAATCGTAAACTCTAACTGCAGGCAGTAGTTCTTTTGGTATGTCTGGGCGGGACGCCGCATAGAACTTTTTAAACCTGTAAGCCATATGTGCGGCGGTGTGCAGGCCGCCGCTATTGGTTGGAAAAAAATATTCACTTTCCGGAAACTTGATATCTCTTTTTGTCGCATATTTTCTTGCCAGAGTAAGCATCTCATCTGACATGATAACGGTTCTGCTTCTGTTCCATTTGGAATTAACAATTCTTATCTCACCGGAATTAAGATCTACATTTATACGCTTTAATGTTCTGCTTTCCTGTGGACGTAACCCACAGGTATAAGTCAGCCGAAAATAAGTGCAAAACTTCATCTGTTCAAAAACAGTACCACTTTTATTACAGTCAGCCTCATGGAAAAATTTTTCAAGCTCATCATCAGTAAAAATATATGGAACAAAAATAGTTTTACCATTGAGCATACCACTTGGAGGAATGAAAGGATCTTTGCCTATAGCTTTCTGATATTCCGCCAAGGCTCTAATAAATGCAACTCTTGTATAAGCTACATTTCTTGTATGTGAATCAAGAGCATCTTTTATCCATTCTAAAACAATGGATCGGGTTACCAAGTCTGCATCAGGATAGTGCTCTGCACAAAAAGAATCAAAGGATTTTGCTCTATCCAGATAAGTACTTTCGCAATGATGTGTCGCTACTTTGATTTCTATTAGTCCGTTCATATCCGAAGCCATTTCGCTTTTAAATTCATAATTCATTAGCAGAACTCCTTTCTTGAAAGCGGAATACCACTGAAATCTAAAGCACACTCCTTTATATTTGCAGTATCAAGAGAGAGGTACTGTCTTACTGAATCGACATCGTTGTGTCCAAGTATCTGGGCGATTTCTGTTGTAGGACTGCCGGATATGAGAAGCTTTTTGGCGAGTCGTCTTCTTAGGCCATGAAATCCTTTTCCATCAAGTGCCTGTCTTTCAATTCCGGCTTTTCTTTCATAACGTTTGAACATATCGCCTATGGCTGCAGCGTCCATAATGGCATAGCAGGGAGGATTTACTCTGAGAAACAGTTCGGCATTCTCAGATGCAGGTCGGGCATTTAATATATAATCCTGAACTGCCGCTGCAGCTTCATTAACCAAAGGTATTACGATCTCGCGGTTTGTTTTTCTCTGCTTTATGCGTATTTCACCTTTTCTCCAGTCTATATCGGACAGCTTGATATTTATTATGTCAGATGCTCTTAGACCAGTCGTTGCAGAAAGCTGAATGATGGCATAATCGCGCTTTCCGGCGTCAGTATCTCTATCTATTACATTAAAAATGCAACTAAGTTCTTCGTCTGTAACATAACTCTGAATAGGCATTTCTCTATAAACTTTGTATGAGAAGAGTTCAACACAGTCTGGAGCCGAGATGCTATTCTCTTTTAAAAACATATGAAAGTATTTCAGGTAAAGCAGGATGTTGTGGAGTGATGCAGCCTTCACATCAGATGCAGTTTGAAGAATAAAATCTTTAACTGCATCAACAGACACATCTGCTAAAGAAGAAAAACCACGACTTTCGAGATAGAAGAGATACTTTCTGACCACCCAACGTACATCATCACGTGTGTTAGGACCATAGTTTTTCCAACCAATGAATTGATCAATAAGGCGCTCATTTTCTGCACTGATTATATAAGTAGTCCCATGCTTGTTTGAGCGAATCCGAAGTGTTCCAGTAGTAAAAAACTCATCCATCTTAGAAATGGTAGATCTGATTTGACGGACGTAATGGTCAGTGATTTCCCCACGTTTACAGCGTTCAATGTTATAAGAAAGATATTCAGCAGATGACGCAGGTGAATAATAAACTGTTCCAGTGGCTTCATAGAAATGAACTACATGCATCATGTTGGGGATAAAGTTTCTGTAAATAGTCTGTTTACTATACCCAATCCGCAGCATTTCATCAGTAAGCCTTTTAACAAGTTCGTTGATAGTTACTTTTTGTTGTTCCATGGCGTTTAGCCTCCTTTCTGTTGCTAGACATAAGTCTGCTAAAACCATGGTATCAGTTAGAGAATGAACAAAAAAGTTATACCGAAGATTAATGGTATTCGAAGCATTTTTGAATCGGAAACACTGCCAGGCTTAGAAAAGTTATACCGAATTCTTGAAAGGAAGTCCTTAATAAATTGGGCTCTGGCAAAGAATTCGGTATAACTATTTTTTCGGTATAACCAAGGTTGTACTGAATTCGGTACAAAATTGGCAAGCAGTGCCCCTGTGTACACGCGGCGCATTTTGCTTGTTGGAGGCACATCCCCAATCCCCTTAGAATGTCATCTTCGATGCCAAGCTGCGCCCTCACTTTGTGAGTGCTGATACATTCCTGCTTTACCGGAATTGCAAAAAAAGCGGGCAACCACCAATTTTCATTTTGATGATTACCCGTAAGGTTATCTCTGCTGCTGTCGCTTCTTTTTCAGGTCTTCCTCCTGATTCCATGTCTGCTGTGCAGCATAGAAGGATTCCACATTTTGCTTCGCAATCTGATAATCCCGCATCTCTTTTTTTATTTTTTTGTACTCGCTGTAAGCTGCTTTTTTCTCGGAAAGCAGTCGTGCAAATTCTTCATTCAAATCTTTTACCTTCGGAATTTTTCCGTCCGGAAGTTTTGAAAATGCTTCCTTTGCTGCCTTGTGAAGAATGATTTCATCACGATGCGCCTCATAGAATTTTTTGCTGTAACCGGATTTACGATACGCAATGTATGTATCTCTGGTCTTTGCATAATTGATAATATGAGTTTTGAGAACCTTGTTCTGTGCCATCTTTTCCTCAGCATCTTTGATGATTTTCATAAGTTCATTATATCTGGCCGAACTTCCATCTACCAAGGCATCCAAAGTTTCCTTATCATGAATATCGTGCTGCTGCAAAAACAGAATGGACTCTGCAAACTGTTTTATATTATATTTTTTCGCCCAGCGGACATAACCACCATTCTTTCCCTGTGCCATCTTCTCCTGAATATCCACCACCAGATCAAACTTCCGTTTTTCTGATTTCACTACTTTCTGATCAGATGCTTTTTCTTTCTTCTCAGGTAAATCTTTCTCCCCGGCAATTATCTTTTTCAGATTTTCTTCTGTATAATCTTCTCCCAGAGAACGGAATCTGATAAAACGCTTCTGCTCCTTCCCACATATTGCAGTATGCTTTCCACGTTTAATCTCATACCCTTCCTGCTGTAATAATTTCAAAAGTTCTTCAAAATCTGCCGGCTTCTGCTCCAGGCATTTCAGGATATCTTCCCGGATGACATCCCTCATACTGGTCCGTTCCGGGTACTTTGTTCTCCGCTGTCTCTCACTCGGTTTTACCTTCGGAATAATGGAAAGTCCATGTTCCAGGCAGATAATGTCGCTGAGTCTCTGCAATGCAATTCCCGAAAACCAGAAGTCACGAAACTTCCGGTCGCAGTCCAGATTGGTGGAATTGAAAATGATATGATTATGAATATGAGCTCTATCCACATGCGTTGCCACGATAAAAGCATGCTTCCCTTTTGTGAATCTCATACCGGTTTCATACCCTACTTCATTTGCTTCCTCCGGTGTGATTTCTCCCGGCTTGAATGACTGGCGGATCTGATACGCAAGTACATCTCCCTTAGGCTGCCGCCATGTTTTATGCAGATATTCTTTTTTTGCCTGAGCAAATTCCAGATCAACAAACTCCGGATTACACTGATAAGATGAAATATATTTTCCATCTTCTGTCTTGCCCCCATTCATTGCATAATCTGTTCTGTCTTTCAGACACTGCATCACACTCCGCCCTTTGTTCTGATGCATTGCTATCAGTTTTGTTGCCGCCATTCTCTCACCTGCCTTACATAATTGCTGTTAATCGGTCCAGCACTTTTCTCATTTCCTGTAAGATTTCCTTCTGACTATTTTTCAATTCTTCAATATCCTCATGGTAAATGCTGCCAGTCTCATTTGCTTTCTTTGCATACTGATTCAGATTATTTCCTGATATCTGTAGCAGCCTTAATATTTCTTTTAGATCTGACAGATCCATTACTATCACATATCCGTATAATGCCATTCGGAGAAGATAGGCAGTCAGGCTTGTGATTCCTGACTCCTCCATCCGCTTCATTATTTTTTCAAGTTCCTCTGGCGTAGCCCGGATATGAATGTCTTTGGTTCTTTCTAACATTCTCCTATTTCCCTTTCAAAACAACATCCCGGAATCGGTTTTCTCTCTGGAACAGGAAGCTGTGGTGTTGACTGTCTGCTCTGTTCTTTCAGTTTCTCCAATACAGATTTCTTATCTTCCGGGACAATCTCTAATGTTCCTGCTGCCGGTTCCACCTTCACATTGTTGATCACACCATCAAAGTTATTATCATTCTGCTCCACCATATCTTCAATTCCACGCATGGGATTTCTGCTGATAGATGGTCCTGCTCCTGCAGTCTCCTCTGGTGTACTGCTGCCGGATTCTTCCGATACTTCTACCTCATATTCTCCATGAACCTCATCCCACTTTTTAATTTTTCTTGCTTTTGCCTTTTCCATACTTTGCTTCTCCCTTCTCAAAATTCAGTTCAAATATTGCTCTCTGGTTTTCATCAACAGTCATCACAACCGTAGTGTCATAAGTGTTTCCAGTCTTCTTTGACTTGCATCCTTTCAACGCAACCTTTCCATCCGTCAAAAGTTTAATAGCTGTCTGCTTGGTCATCTTCTTGCCAAGTGCTTCAAAAAATCTGTTCTGCTTCCAAAGCACAAAGTTGCATCCCCTATTCTCACAGGAATATCCTTTCTGTCTCTCAATCACATGCTGACCACAGCAAGGGCATATTCCGATTTCTTCCATTGCCGGATGCATGAGCACTTCTGCATCTTCGATCACTTTATAGGTCTTTACCAGATCCGTTATCATATCTTCAATCTCGCTCATAAATTCCGTATCCTGAAAATTCCCCTTCTCCACATCAAGAAGTTTCTGCTCCCACTCTGCTGTCATGGATGGCGACTGGATCTGTTCCGGCATGACAGTAATCAGCGCTACTCCCTTATGAGTCGGCATAAGATACTTTGTTTTCTTATTACCTTTTCTCTCTACAAATCCGATACGCACCAGCTTTTCAATGGTTGCTGCCCTTGTCGCTGATGTTCCGATTCCTTTACGCTCGGTTTCTTCGGGCATCTCGTCAGCTCCGGCACGTTCCATTGCTGAAAGAAGGCTGTCCTCTGTAAAATGTTTCTTTGGTGTGGTCTTTCCTTCCTCCATCTTTGGATTCTGCAAAGGATATGATCTGCCATTTGTCATAGCAGCAATACATGCCAGCATCTCAGCATTCCCTCTTTTGTCCTCATTCTCCTCTTCGGAATCTGTGCTGTCTGCCTTGCTTCCTATGATCCAGTCCTGAATCTCCCGCCATCCTTTTTCCCTGATATTTTTCGTCTTTGCCCGGAATACTGTATCTGCGCAGGTAAATTCCACATCAACTTCATTTCTCACTGCTGCATCCCCCAGAGCCGCTAACAGTCTGGCGGTAATAAGACTTAATACCTTCTGCTCTCCGGATGGAAGTTCACCAAATTCTGCATCCGCTACATTTACCGTAGGAATAATTGCATGGTGGTCACTGACCTTACTGTTGTTAATTACCTGCTCTGCATGAACCTGCACATTCTTTGTAAAACCAAATTTATGTGCCATCTTCTGTGCAAGGTTCGGAATCATTCCTTCCATGTCCTCAGTCAGAAATCTGCTGTCTGTTCTCGGATATGTTACCAGCTTCTTTTCATACAGACTCTGCGTATAATCAAGTGTCTGCTGTGCTGTGAATCCCAGATATCTGTTGGCATCTCTCTGTAATGCAGTCAGGCTGTAAAGCTGTGGTGCTTTCTCCTGTTTATCCGCCGGATCAATCTTTGTTACCTGTGCTGTCTTCTCTTCCTTCAATCTGTTCAGAATTTTCTCAGCATCCTGCTTATTTTCAAAACGATCAGACAATGCAGTAATGCCTCCGCAGCTGATGGAAAGTCTGTAGATTGGTTCCGGCTTAAAACCTTCAATCTCTGCTTCTCTCTGTACGATCATGGCAAGTGTCGGTGTCATTACTCTTCCTACATTCAGCGTCTGTCCATACAGAGTAGAAAATAATCTTGTCGCATTCATTCCCACGATCCAGTCCGCACGCTCCCTGCAGAGTGCCGCCTGGTAAAGATTATCATATTCCCTGCCATTTCTCAGATTAGAAAAGCCATCCGAAATCGCCTGGTCTTCCATTGAAGAAATCCATAAGCGCTCGAATGGCTTTTTGCATTTTACCTGATTATATACCAGACGGAAGATTAGCTCTCCTTCACGTCCGGCATCTGTTGCCTCTACTAATCCTTCTACATCTTCCCTCTCCATCAGCTTTTTTAAGATGCTAAACTGCTTTCTGGTCGCAGCTGCAATCTGATAATTCCATTGTGAGGGAAGGATTGGGAGATCATCATATCTCCACTTTTCGTATTTCTCATCATAAGACTCCGGGGATGCAAGCTCCACCAGATGTCCCACACACCAGCTGACAATATAACCATTGCCCTCCAGGTATCCATCTTCTCTCTTATCTGCACCGATTACCTTCGCAATGGACTGTGCCACCGAAGGTTTCTCGGCAATTACTAACTTATATGACATTTCATTCCTCCTTTTGTGGTAAAAAAATAGCACCTTAACCTTTTGGCTAAAGTGCTATGTAAATTTGTTATTTGCAAATCTCTTTTGTTTTACATATTATAGCACATACACATATCTGCACACCATCAAAATATTGATAATCTCTATCTTCCTGTCGATCCAAAAGCCCCCATTCCACGCTCTTTCCAGTTTTCAAAAGTAAAATCCGGTATCAGGACCGGCATGATCACAAGCTGTCCTACCTTGTCACCCATCTTGATTTCATACTCCCTGTTCCCAACATTGGAGATGATTGCATGAACCTCTCCCGTATATCCGGAATCAATAGGTGGCAGTTCACATACAATTCCCTGTGAGCTTAATCCGCTCCTTGGAAATATGTATCCGGCATAGCCATCCGGTATTTTTAATCCAAATCCCAAAGGCAGCTTACAGATATCTCCCGGCCGGATCACCGCATCCTTGGGGCTGAATACATCCGCTCCGGCATCATTGGCATGAGCCCTCTCCGGACTTCTTCCACCAAAATCAATCAGCTGTATCTTCATCTGGTACTCCTTCCTCCAACACACTCTCTTCGCACAATTTTGGAAAATCCACCCTGATAATATCTGTTGGTAACATCTGCGGTGGAATACTTTTTCCACAGGTCATCTTTCCTTCCTCACAGCCACCATTCATACAAAATGGTCCACAGTCAGAAAATAGTTCCCTGTTCTGCCCCAGAAGCTGTTCCCAGATTTTCAGCATCACATATCTGGTCTCCTTGGTGTTTCTCCTGCATGTCCTCTGATGGATCATGTGCTTCCACTGATACGGTGTCGCGCTGATCAGAAGAATATTCCTCATTCCCTGCGGTACACAATATCCGGCAGAATCATTATCAACCCCGGATCTGATCATTTCCTGGTAATTTTTCATTGCCATGCTGCACTGTCTTAAATATCCTTCCTCCTGTCCGGTTCCTATCAGATCATAGGGAATGACAAAATCCTCCACTCCTGAATAGTCACTGTATTGCAAGCTTGCCGACATATATTTCACTTCATTCTGGTGCCTGGTAATCTGTGCCAGGAATCTTCTGGATGCACCGACTACAACCACATTGATGATTCCAAACTTCTGGATGGTCGGATGTGGCAGCTTCACAAGATTTGCCACGGTGGATCTCTGATATGGCTTTTCATACAGATCCATGAAATCATCCAGGCAGGAAATCTGATGTCCTCTCTGTGTCAGCCTTGCCGCACAGACCATCAGCTTCTCTGCCTGGTCAATGGATTCCGGATTTAATATCTTCACTTCAATTTTCTTCATTCAGTTCCTCCTCTACAATCGCACAAAGAATCAGGAAATAGTTAATACTATCGGTGATCTTCTCATCCCACTGCTCTTTGGAATACTGCTGCTCACCCATACACATATCCGATACAGAGATCAGATGCTTGGACAGCATCCCCATAAGTGCTGCTCTCGGCGTGGTATTCAGCACCACTGCTGCCTTCTTGAAATGCGCCAGCCTGTCCACTGCCGTATTCTTCACTGCTCTGGGAGCGTACTCTGCTCCCTTTGCCACCAGCATGGATTTACAACGATCCGTCTGCCTGATGATCACTTCATTGAACTCTTTCTGATTCATGCCCTTTCCTCCTTCGCTTTCGTTGTTCTGCTTTTCTTAGGTGCCTGCTCTGCCTTTTCCGTATTGACTTTCAGCTTTGATTTCACAGACTCCTTTACCTTTGACAGAGTCCTTTTCTTATCAAGATCCTTCAGAGCCTTGTCAACAACTACCTTTAATTCCGGGTTGGCAGTTTTCTCCTGTGTCTCAGATACAACCGGAATAAAGCCCAGATCCTTTGCTCCTTCTGTAATTTTGTCCATAAGCTCCTGTGCAAACGGACTAGATGTTTTTGCCGATTCCTGCACCTGGGCCTTATCTGCCATCAGCACTTCCATCTTCTGGTCAATATGATAGATGAACTCCGACGCTGTCTGGCGGATCTTATCAAGGGATGCTTTCAGCTCCGGTGTTTCCTTTCCCTCTGACCATCCCGCGACATAAGAAAAGGAATAGTCAGAAGTATTGATTCCGTAATGCTGGCATACTACATATGCAACACTCTCAGCCTCAACTTCTTTCCCATTCCTTGAAATGTCTTTTGCCTCCGGCACATTATCCTTGTCATGCAATTTCTGGTGTGCCATTTCATGAAGCAGTGTCTTAATGGTCTGTACCTCACTCATGCCATCCTGAACCACAATTTTCTTATCTTCCAGATGATAGAATCCCTTGGCATCTCCATCAATCAGCTCAAAAGATACCGGGACCGGGCTGATCTCCTGTAGTGCCTGTAAGAGCTTGGGATATCCTTCAATATTTCCCACCAGTTCAGAAGGACCAATGGTAGGAAGTTCTTTTCCGTCTGTCTGGGACAGGTCAAATGTCTTTACCACCTTGAATGCCCGGATTGTGACTTCCACTTTCTCCTTTACCGGTTCTCCGTCAGCATCAAATACCGGTCTTCCCTTTTCATCCAGTTTTGTCTGTTCTCTCTCGATCTTATAAGGTGCCGGGGCAAGGATGCTGATTCCCTTTTCTCCCTTTTTCACATACCGGCCCATCTGCTTCCATCCGGTAAAGCTCTGACACAGCTGTGCATCCGGTCTCTGCATCATGATGAGCATGGTATTATTCACGGAATACCTTGGAAATTTTGCCATCACATTGAGAAACTGCTTGTACTTATCACTCTGGAATACATCCTTCACACCCTTTTCCAGCTTGTCTGTGATCTGATGCAGTTCATCAGCTCTCTTATCCCTGGATTCAATCCAGTCAATTTTCTTCTGGATATTCTCAGGAATTTCTCCTTCAATCTGTGCCTCCGGCATATCATGGATAAGCGCTGCAATCATCTGCTGTGCCTGCCAGTTTTCTGCTATATCAGGAACATATCTAAGCATATCCAGGTCAATTCTCTTTCCGATCAGCACATCCATCTCCACGCTGTCCTCCGGATTCTTTAGGTCTGCTACCCTGATGCCGATTGCCGGTATTCCATGCATACGCTCAGGCGGTATCTCTTTGAATTTTGCTACTGCTTCCGCAACACTTGTGATATTCTCATGGAATTCTCCCATGTTATGAAATTCGCTGCATTCCGCCACAGTCAGCGTAACTGTCTTCTTCTCTTCTTTTACGGCTGTATTCTCTGCCACTCTAAATCCCTCCAGTTCTATATCCTCCAGATTATTTGTCAGTTTTAATGATGAAAGCGGAATCTGCTGTTTCTGATGAAATGAGTAATAATCCCTCCCTGGTCCTACTATGATATGGTCAAGAAATTTAACCCCTATCAGATCACACAGCTGCTTTACCCTTGCCGTTGTTGCTATGTCATCCATGCTTGGCTGCAATTTATTTGACGGATGGTTATGAACCAGCATGATTGCAGATGCATTAGACAGGATCGTGCTTTTCAGTATCTCCCTGGGATGAGCGATTGACTGGTCAAGTGCTCCCATACTGACTACATTCATATTGATAGGCTTTCCATCCGTCTGTAGGTTCACGATTGCTACTACTTCCCTGTCATAGTCCTTTAGCATATCTGCCATGACCTTAACAGCTGCTTCCGGACCATCCATAGGAACATCACTTAAAAGAGGCGGCATCTCCACCATTCGGATAGCCACCTGATTCAGACGATACATATTTGTTTTTTCCGTTTCCTGCTTCCTTACAGAATCATAGAAACTCTGCTCCGGTCTTACCCCGCTACTGAGCATCCCCTGCTCCTTCCCCTACAGGAATGGTCATGTGAAATTCCTTATCTTTAAGACTTTTCAGCCTTGAAAGTACAGATTCCCTGGTTGATACTTTTTCCTTACGTTTTACAATCTTCTGCAATCCCTTCATATATCCCGTATATCTGCTTTTCCTTGCCATATCAGCGTTCTCCTTTCTCTTTAGCCGGTCCCTGTTTCTTCGTGACTCTGGCAGTTTCCTTCTTTTTCTCGTTCAGATCAGCCAGCACTGATTCCTTAGACTCTGCTCTAAGCATTCTTTCCTTTATCCTTTTGATCTGGTCTCTGGTAAGCGGTTTCTCCACGATACTCCTGTGAAGGATCTTACCAATCGGAAGCCATGTGACATCCTTTCCTGCCTTTTCCTGCTCCATGATGAATTTCATATGGGATGCAGAAAATTTAGGATTCATGTAATGCTCCAGGTTCAGATTTGCCTCGGCTGCTTCATAGATTACCTTGATCTGTGCCGGCTTGAACTCCTCCTGCACTCTTCCGGCATCTTCCATGGCTTCTTCAACACGTATTGATGCAACAGATCTGAATACATAATCCACTTCAACAAATCCGCTGTTATAATCATCTACTGCTTTCTGAAATCTTGCCTTTTTCTCCTCTGGTGTGAGCTGGTCAAATTCCTTGTCTTCCATAGATTCCTCCCGTCAGAAAAAGGCAGCCTTCCGACTGCCTCATTCCCTTGATGCTACTCTTCATCCATTTCGTCCTGAACATCTTCTCCTGTGTCTTCATCAGGGCTTTCGTCCTCTGCATCTGATACAGACTCTTCCTCAATATCCATATCTGCAAGATAATCCTCGTCATCATCACTGTCGAAGTAATCTGCATCAGGATCCGGTGCATCCGCTTTCTTCTTGCCCTTATTGGACTTCACATACATAAATCCACCGATTCCTCCAACCGCTGCAAAAAGGACTACTGCCATAATGCCTGTCACATTTTTACCTTTCTTTCCTGTCTCTGGAGCTTTTACCTCTTCCTTTGGCTCCTCTGTCGCATCTTCTGTGGGTTTGGTCTTTTCCGGTTCCACGGTCTCCTTATCGGCTGCCGTCATTCCCTGGGAATTCATATAGGACTCCACCTCATCATCTTCCATGAGTGCAAGAAGATCCGATTCATCTACCAGATTAAGGAAATGAACAGTCTCCGCTCCCTTATCATCACGGTCAATGATGATATAGAAATAATTGCCGGACTTGGTTGTGACTGTAATGAACTGCTTGCCTCCGGCTTCAACCGAACCGTAATCATCCACCAGATTCATATTTCCATCCGGGGTAAGCGGACCATAGCTCTCTTCCTCTTTTTCCGTGCATTCCTCTTCTACATGTGCATCTGTTCCCTCGCAGACCTTATAATCATAAAGGCATACTGCACATTCCTCATTGACTGCTCCCTCACTGCATTTTTCTTCACAGGTACAGGTCACTTCCTGACTCTGTGCAAATGCTGTCACTGGTGCCATTCCGGCAAGTGTCGCCAGACCTGCGACCATGCCTCCCATAATCTTTGCTACGATCACATTTTTTACCTTATTCATTCTCTTCATCTAAGAACTCCTCCTCTTCGTTATCTGTTTCCTGTTCATTGTCTTCCTCTGCATCTGTCTCCTTACCGGATGCAGCTGCCGCTGGCATTGGTGCCTGTCCGCTTAACATGTCCTGTAATCTGCCACTATTGGCAAGCTGTAAAAACTGTGCCAGCTGTTCCGGTGATAAGTTGTAGGACGCCACATCACTGACAATCTGTAAATTCTCTTCTTCTTTCAGCTTTGCTTCGAGCTGCTTTACTTTGGCATCCGCTGCATCTCTCTTGGCTACTGCCTTTTTCAGATCTGCACGGAGCTTGTCTAACTTTGCATACATAGAATCTCTCCTTTCTTCATGGCAGCAAAAAAGCCACCTTTCGGTGACTTTCACTGCATTTTTACTGTATTCTTCCATAGCAATAGGCATGTGCCCGCCAGTATGCTGTGTCATAGGATGCATACTGGATTGGATTGCCACAATGGATCATGATCTTATTGACCGGATCTACCACGATACCCACATGTGAAGCTCCGGCTGTGTTATAGGTTCCCTGGAAAAATACCAGATCCCCCGGCTTTACATCAGAAGCTGCCACCCTTGCGGTTGCATTCTTCCAGCCATTTGCTGTAAGTCTGCCATAATTCCAACCGTTGCCGCTGTTATTGATGACGTAGCTTACAAATCCCGAACAGTCAAAACTCGTGCTCGGTGAGGAACCTCCCCATACATAAGGATATCCCAGATATTTCTCTGCTTCATGGAGCATATTGGAAAACTGCTGATCCGTCAGATATTCTCCCGGCACAGCATATCTTTCATATTCCTCTGATACTCCCGGATTGGCATACACATTATCTCCGAAGATATCCGGTTTATTACCTCTCGTTTCCAGAAGAAGGTTATATCTCTCCATCTGGTCCTGTGTGAGACCTGATGCCACGACTGCTGCGGATATGCCATTATTGGTAAGTGTCGTGTTCAGTATCTTATACTCATACTCTACTTCCACCTCATAGGATTCATATACCTGATATGGAACTGACACGGTATAGGTGTAGGATTCCAGATGGCCATTGACCAGCCTGTACCCAGTTCTTTCCTCATCCCTGTAATGAGTCACATAATGCCATCTGGTCTCTGTCCTCGTCCTTGTTTCAACCACTTCCTCTGTCGTAAGTGTATACTGATGATCAAAAATAGTCTGTAACCTTGACTGGACTTCTGATGGTGTGTAATTCTCATACAGGACAGTAAGCAATGCTGCCAGTTCAAACGGATTGTGTGAAATCTCTGCAAGAGAATAATTATACTCGTCATATCCCGGATGATCTGTTTCGATATTATCTACCGTTCTCTGCAGGTCGGCCTCCAATGCCATATAATCAGATTCCACCTGCCTGATATCATCATCCTCAGCCGTAAATGATGTCACTACTGTTGAGCTGTTAATTCCTCCTCCAATAGCTGAACATGATGTGAATACACCTGAAATCACCAGAACAACAATCAGAATCAGAAAAGCAAACAGAAGTGCCATTGGATGATCTTCAAAGAATTCTTTTATCCATTCCGCCAGCCTTCCCATCAGATCCTCTGCTTCATCCGTAAGTTTCTTACTGATCTTGCCGGCTCCATTAGCAGCTTCCTTTGCCTGTTTCTTGGCTGCCGCCTCTACAAATTCTTTCTGCATCAGCTTTTTCTGCGCTTTCTTCACAGTAGATGACATGGTGCTTTCTCCAGCCTCTCCGGCTTCCTTGGCTCCTTTTGCTCCCTGAACGGCATCCAGATGATCACTTCTCTTATGAATCTTGGCAGCATATTTTTCTGACTGCCCGTGTTCCCTGATCCTGCCAAACCCTGTTTCTGTAACAGCTATTCCGGCATTCAGGCTGTCAGTACCACTATTGTCATCCTCATTCCTGATCACAGACCTTCTCATGGTATGCACCGCTGCTGTCTGCCGGTAGATCTTCCTTCTCCCCTGCTTCTTCATTTTGCGAAGCTGTTTTTCCTCTCCGGCAGAGATATGATTATCCTTTTTCCCATACCTTAGCTTGTCCCGGTAACTCTTATTCGCGGATGCCTCATTTTTCAGCTTGGAACCATGCTTCTTTTCTGCTGTCCTGCTTTTTTCGTCCCTGCCTTTATTCCTGGCGGACTTCTTAGCAGAATCCCTGGTATATTTTTCTTCATCCATGCTTTTTCCTTTCCGAAGAAACAGTCGCTTACGCTGACTGCTCCTTCTTTGCCTCTGCCACTTCTGACAATCTGGTTGTCATGATACGGTAAAGCTCCGTATTTGTAGGGAATCTGTCCACGAATGGAAGAATCACATTTCCATAGAATAAAAGCCCTTCGCCTTCTCCCGAATGTGTTACATACGAAAGCTGGTGAGGGCTGATATTTAACTGCTTTGCAAGGATCTGTCTGTCACCTACCGCCTGGTTGAGCATGTAGATAAAATCAGAGTTCTCAAAGATATTCTCAACTTCCTTGGAAGCAAGAAGATCCTTCACGTTCTGGGTGATTCCGGTCGGAATTCCTCCCCATTTTCTGAAACGCTTCCAGATCTCAACGGTATAGGCTGCTGTCTGGTCTTCACGGAGAAGTAAGTGCATCTCATCCATATAGTATCTGGTCGATCTTCCCTGGCTTCGATTTTCCGTTACTCTTCCCCATACCTGATCCTGCACCACAAGCATTCCGATCTTTTTGAGCTGCTTTCCCAGATCCTTGATGTCATAACATACAAGGCGGTTCGTAAGCTCCACATTGGTTCTGTGGTTGAACACATTCAGGGAACCTGACACATAGATTTCAAGTGCCGTTGCCACATGCTTTGCCTCCGACTCCTCCTGTGCAAGAAGTGCCTGGTACAAGTCCCCCAGGATTGGCATATTCTCCTGTCCCGGATTCTCGAAATACTTCTGATAGATCTGTCTGATGCATCTGTCGATCACGGTTTTCTCTACCGGACGGAGACCATCCTTATTCCCTACAATAAGCTCACATAAGGACAGAATGAAATCTGCCTTTAACGCAATAGGGTTATCATCATCCGAATAATTCATATTGATATCCATAGGGTTGATGAACTGGTCAGATGTCGGACTGATCTTGATGACCTGTCCTCCAAACCTTGCTACAAGCGGTGAATACTCTGACTCCGGATCTGAAATGATGATATCATCATCTGTTACCAGGAAGCTGTTGGCAATCTCTCTCTTTGCAGAGAATGATTTACCGGAACCCGGTGTACCAAGGATCAGGGCATTCGGATTTTTCAGTTTCTTACGATCTACCATGATCATATTGTTAGAAAGTGCATTCAGTCCATAATAAAGGGCTTCATCGCCACTCTGGAAAAGCTCCTGTGTCGTAAACGGCACAAAAATAGCTGTGCTTGATGTCGTCATTCCCCTTTGAATCTCAATCAGATTATTTGCCAGAGGAAGCGTACTCATAAGTCCCTGCTCCTGCTGATAATCCAGTCTTACCAGATTGCAGTTATGCTTCTGTGCAATGGATGTTGCCTGGAACACATTGTTTTCCAGCTCCTGCTTTGTCTTTCCTGTATTCATCACAAGAAATGTGAGAAGAAACATTCTCTCATTCTGGGACTGTAATTCCTTTAAAAGAGCCTTTGCATCCTTTCCATAAGTCGCAAGGTCTGATGGGATGATATCCATATCATACCCTGCCCTTACTGCCTTTTTCTGTTCCTCAATCTTGGAACGGTCAAGCTCCGTGATGGTATGCTTGATGGTCTTGATTGCCTCATTCTGGTCTACGGACTGGATATGCATGGTCACGATCTGGCTTGATTCCATCGAAAGAAAATCTGCAAGCAACCTGTCGCTGATATCTGATGCATCAATGGATAAGAAACTCATGCATCCATACATATCCCCAATCTGAAAATATCTTCCTGTAGGAAATGCAAAACTGCTCGGTGCAATGAAATCCTTTACGGATAATCCCGATCCTGTCAGGTATTTCCAGTCAAAATGAAACTTCGCATCATCCCCGATATGAAACTGTCTGTGCATCAGCTCCAGTCTCTCACTGCCGTTTAAGCTCTTCGCCTGTACTCCCAGTCTCTTGAAATTGTTGAGGATATCCGTCTCGATATGGATAAGTCTCGGCTTTGCAGTCTTCATGGACTCTGCATTGATTCCAAAAGTCAGGTACTTTGTCTTTGTAAGACCGTTATTGCCTGCCTCCATCTGATGAAGGAGCACTTCCGAATACTCATCCCTGACATCATCGAATCCGTCATTTTTATGGGAGATCTTGATGCTCTTCTCAAAATCCGATACATCCGTTGCCATATTTTCAAATGAAAGCTGAAACTTTACGGAACTGTCAAAGAAATTTAAGAATGCGCACCATTCCTCAAAGATCTCCGTCTTGTCTTCCTGCTGTGCCAGCTGGTAATTGATATCCTGAAACTGGACTGTCTTTGTATAATAATCAAGCCCTACTCTGCAGATGCCATCCGGAAACATCCTGTCAAAAGGGATGCTCTGCTGTGCTGTCTGAGGTACCCCATCATTTTTCCGGGCGTTTCTTACGATTTCCCTTACTGCCATCTGGTCTGCTTTGCTTAACCCCTCCGGCATTGTGAATGTTCTTTTCTCCTGATTTTTCTTTTTGAGAAAGTCTAACAATCTCTTCTACCTCCTTTTCTGCCTTTGCCTGCCGCAAAAGTGCTGCGTAATAGTTATCCGTCACATACGGACGGATCTTAGGCCTTTTGAATATTGCCTGTATCATGTGTTCCAAAATGACTTCCAACGGCTGTCCGTTTTTTTCATACATTGCCAAGAAAAAAAATGGCATCATGATCACCATCATTCCCATGACTGCCGTGTTGGTCTTCATCACTGTTTTCATCAGAAAAAATGACGGTACCCCGATTAGTACCGCCAAGCCAAAACAGATCAGCTGCCTTTTTGTCAGATTGAACATCACCTTGCTTTTTACTTTGGTCAGATCCCTTGGGACACTGATATAAGATGCTGCCATACTCTGCCTCCTTAATGTGCATGGAATATACTGTGTGCTACTGCTCCGGTCTTAAATAACGTAAAGGCCAACAGGATTGTAAAGCCCATAACCTTCCATAACGAAGCAATGATATCTGTACTGAAAGCTACTGACTGGATCAGGACTGCATAGATTCCCACACATACCATAATCAGAAATCCCTGGAATCCAAGTGCGAAAAGACTTCTCATGTAATTCTGTCCCATCATGCTCTGCTCCTTGTTACCGAATGTTGCAAACGGAATAGGTGCCAGGCTGACCATGAGATAGATTTCCACCATACGTCCGTTGATGATTACAAAGATGATCGCCGACAGCACATACATGAGAAACTGCACGATAAATGACTGTAGGAATATTGCAAGCAATGGTCCTACTTCCATAGCCTCTAATGTTGCCTGCATGGTTGTCAGCGTACTTGCATCAACTGCCGTGCTTCCCTGTATGATTCCTCCTGCCTGCCGGACTACGCTCTGCGATACATCAAACACCGCCATTGTGATATCAAAGGTGTGTGTGATCAGTTCCACTGCCACAAAAGTCTTGAAGATCCATTTCCAGATGAACCATGTCTCAAAACTTGCCAGGTTGTTATAACTGATGATCAGCTGTATCAGCTCATAACACGCAATGAATGTTAATAAGATACCCGCCACCGGCATGATCACCGATTCTGACAGGTTCCTGACCATATTGAATACAGCCGGCATGAAGTTGCTTGGTGTCTTCCCCACTTCTGTTGCAATCTGCCCCACCTGGTCATTCACAGAGGAAAACGTATTGGTGAGATTATCCATGATTCCCGATACGAGAATGCCTTTCAGCCAGTCAGTAATCTGCTGAATTATGCTGTTCAATTATTTCCTCCTTTCCTCCGGGACAGGGATTTCCCTGCCCCATGATCCAAACCTGATTTAGAATAAGCCGGAAAGTAATGGTACAAGTGTGGTTCCGATAAGTGCTACACCGCCGCCAGCCATAAGCTGCTTCATTCCCTGTGACTTCGCTCCAGGATTATCGTTTCCATATCCTTCCATAAGGTTGATCGCACCCCAGA
>ENA-ORMS01001497-ORMS01001497.1-human-gut-metagenome-genome-assembly--contig:-NODE-1497-length-18839-cov-2.348595_pt1 | contig 18839 bp, 13 predicted proteins | sample MGYA00242104_ERZ508997 | MGnify/ENA primary metagenome ERZ508997 (study PRJEB26280, sample SAMEA2338704) | human gut metagenome | biome: human gut; feature: human-associated habitat; material: faeces... | reverse complement strand
TAAAAGTATGTGTCGATTGTTCTGATTTGGAATATGTGAGTAGTGCGGGCCTCCGATTGTTTTTAATATTACAAAAAATGACGACTGCCAAGAAAGGGTCTTTACGTTTGATCGGTATGCGGAATGTGGTTCGTGAGACCTTTAGTTTGACGGGATTTAACGCTCTCTTCAAGATAGAAGACGCAAAATAAGTGTGAAGGTTAGGAAAAAGGTAGCCGGTGTGTCAAATTTGGCACACCGGTTTTGTATTAATCTTTTAGATCTTTGTCGATGGGGCTATCCCATTTGCCACCGTTTAATATATCAAGGGTGAAGGTATCGTCTGATTCCTTCGGGGTGTAGAGAATCCCAGTATAACGAATAATGTGATTTATGAGAGGCAGGATGTCATTAACCTCTCTTTCCCGGGTTACTTCATTTATCTGATTTTTGGCCGAGAGGTGTGCTTTGAGCATGAATTCCGGAGCCGGGATAAACGTGAAGAAGGAATGGGAGAAATTTGTTTTCCCGATATCAGAGTCGTTAAAAGTGTCGGTTTGTGTATAAGGCGTGTTTTGAGAAATGCCATTCCCGGTGGTTAAGTCAATCTTGTTTTGATAATTGGAGACATTTATCGTGAAGCTTTTTAGGGCTTTAGATACGGCATCGGCGGATATGAACTCTATTTTGCCGACGATTCTTTGTAAGGTGATATCTTTAATGATTCTTTCTCCCGTTTGTACTTCTTGGGTGAGAAAAAGATGAAACGTATCTGAGACTTTACTGAATAGTGCGGTTTGTCCGGACACGGAGATATTCTTGTCTGAGTGGGCTAGGAAACAAATATGATAGTCGCCGGAGGGCAGTGAATCATAAATGATCGTGAAATCCGGATCTTGAGGCGTGAATTGCTTATGTTTTACCAGAATGTCCGGTTTTCCGCTTTGGTATACGATATAATCGATCCGGTTGTATAAATTATCCGGATCGATATCCGGTGTAGAAGGATCTTCCTCGGCATCGGGATTTTGGGGAATAGGCTCAGGGATATTCAGCTCGGGAATACTCTTGGTTACGGGGAAGGGTAATACTTCCTTTTGTAAATCGATCGTAAACTGTATGGGGGATAATTCCTCTTGTAGGTCGGGGTTAGGTACTTCCTTTTCCGTTCCATTACAACAACAAAAACAAAGCAGACAGGCGATAGCCACTAATTCATTTTTCTTCATAGTTGATATTTTTGGTAAATGTTTGACGCAAAGGAACGATATATTTTGTGAATTAAAAAATATTAAGCTGTTAAATTGGCGTACGCAGGGTTATTTTTCATAGCTTTGTGAATCAACAATGTAATTACCTTAGTTTAATAAAACGGAATAATACCATGAAACGAAAAATCAGAATGGGAATGGTCGGTGGAGGACAAGGCTCGTTTATCGGGGCCGTTCATCGTATCGCCGCTAATTTAGACGGACAGATCGAGTTGGTCTGTGGATGCTTCAGTTCTCGCCCGGAGAATTCATTGGCTACCGGACAATCTTTATTTTTACCGGATAATCGTATTTACGCATCTTATCAGGAAATGATAGAGAAAGAGGCCGCCCTGCCTGAAGGCGAACGGATGGATTTTGTGTCTATCGTTACCCCGAATCATGTGCATTTCGGTCCGGCCATGATGGCGTTGGAACATGGTTTCCATGTCGTACTGGATAAACCGATGACATATACCTTGGATGAGGCGAAGCAATTACGAGACAAAGTGAAGGAAACCGGAAAATTGTTTATGCTGACTCATACCTATACCGCTTACCCGATGGTGAAGGAGGCTAGGGAAAGGGTACGCAGGGGCGATTTAGGTAAGATACGCCGTATTTATGTGGAATATCCTCAAGGCTGGCTATATAATGACTGCGCTGATGTTAATAAGCAGGCGGCTTGGCGGGTGGATCCCGGTCGGTCGGGCAAGGCCGGTTGCATGGGGGATATCGGGACGCATGCGTTTAATCTGGCGGAATATATAACAGGGCTGAAGGCCGTGGAATTATGCGGTGAATTGAATACCTTCGTGCCGGATCGTCTTTTGGATGATGATGGGGCGGCATTGATCCGTTATGAGGGAGGTGCGAAAGGGGTGCTGACCGCTAGCCAGATCGCCGTAGGTGTAGAGAATGGCTTGAATATTCGTGTGTATGGAGAGAAAGGTGGGTTGGAATGGCGTCAAGAAGAACCGAATACGATGGTTATGCGTTGGCCGGATCGTCCAGCGGAGATCGTCCGTACTTCCAATGGATATATGTCGGGTATCGCCGCTCATAATTCCCGTACACCGGGCGGGCATCCGGAAGGCTATATAGAGGCATTCGCTAATTTGTATCGGAATTTCGCCTTGGCTTTGCAATCGATTCTGGCTGGTGAGGAACCGGCTCTTGAGACCTTGGATTTCCCTTCCGCCGAAGACGGTGTCCGTGGCATGCGGTTTATCGAGACGATTGTAGCTACCGGATCGACAGAGAATAAATGGATAAAAATAATCGACTAAAAATAATACTATTATGGCACGTCCTGTAACATTGTATACCCTCCAGTGGGGAGATTTATCACTGGAAACAGTTTGTCAAAAAGCGAAAGAATTCGGATACGACGGTGTGGAATTGGGACTTCCCGATCATGTGGATGTCCGACGTACGGATACGGCTTATTATCAAGGAATCAAGGATCTGTTAAAGAAATATGACTTACGGCTTTATGCGATCTCTACCCATTTGGTAGGACAGGCTGTTTGCGATAATATCGATGAGCGCCATAAGGCGATCTTGCCGGATTATATTTGGGGAGATGGCGATCCGGAAGGGGTTCACCAACGGGCTACCGAGGAGATGATCCGGACCGCTCATGCGGCAAAGATGCTGGGAGTCGATACGGTTGTAGGTTTTACGGGTAGTTCTATTTGGCATTATTTGTATTCTTTCCCTCCGGTAACGGACGCGATGATACAAAAGGGGTATGATGATTTCGCCCGTCGCTTTACGCCCATCTTGGATGAGTTTCAGAAACTGGGTGTACGTTTTGCGTTGGAGGTACATCCTACAGAGATCGCGTTCGATACTTTTTCCGCACGCAGAGCATTGGAGGCGGTAAATAACCATCCTGCTTTCGGTTTTAACTATGATCCGAGTCATCTAGGATATCAAGGGGTGGACTATGTGGATTTCATCTATCAGTTTCCGGAGCGTATCTTCCATGTGCATATGAAGGACGTATATTGGAGTGATACCCCTAAGCAGGTGGGTATATTCGGCGGTCATGTTACTTTCGGCGATCCCCGTCGATATTGGAATTTCCGTAGCTTAGGACGAGGAAAGATTAATTTTGAGGAGATTATCCGTGCTTTGAATTCAATTGGCTATCAAGGTCCGCTTTCCGTGGAATGGGAAGATAGCGCTATGGATCGGGAACATGGGGCACGGGAATCTTGCGAATTGGTGAAGAGAGTGGATTTCCAACCTTCCGCACATGCGTTCGACGCTTGTTTCGGAAAGGAATAAATAATTATTAATTACAAAAAACACGAGATTTGATGAGTGTGAGAAAGTGGATGTTTGCCGGGGCCTTGTTATTGGCCGCCGGCTTGAGTTCTTTGGGATTTGCCCAAAAACCGGGGTTGAAGTTTAATCCGGATAAGAAGTTTAAGATTGTACAGTTTACGGACTTGCATGTGAAATGGCAAGACCCTCGTTCGGACATCGCTTTTGAGCGTATGAACCAAGTGTTGGATGACGAGAAACCGGACTTGGTGATTTTTACGGGAGATATTATCTATAGCAAGCCTGCGTTGGAAAATATGCGGAATGTATTGAAGACAGTCTCCGACCGTAAAATACCATTCTCCATTGTTTTCGGAAATCATGATAATGAGCAGGGGGCGACAAAAGAGGAGTTGCTGAAAGTAGCCGAAAGCCTACCGTATAGTTTAACGGCGGATGAGGTTCCCGAAATCTCAGGCGTGGGTAATTACGCCTTGACCGTACGTTCCTCCGACGGGAAGAAGGATGCTTTCGTCTTGTATTGCATCGATTCGAATACCTATTCAACTATCAAGGGGGTAAAAGGATACGATTATATTAAGCGTGACCAGATCGATTGGTATTGTAAGAAAAGCGCTGAGTTTACCCGGAATAACGGGGGAGAGCCGGTTCCTTCCTTGGCTTTCTTCCATATAGCGTTACCGGAGTTTAATCAAGCGGCTTCCGATGAGAATGCCCAACTCTATGGCATACGTAGGGAAAAGGCATGCGCTCCGGCCTTGAATTCCGGCTTATTTACGGCGATTAAGGAGAACGGGGACGTGATGGGTATATTTGTCGGTCATGATCATGACGATGATTATGCGGTTTGCTGGTATGACGTATTATTGGCTTACGGTCGTTTTACCGGAGGTCCGACGGAATACATACATTTGCCTAACGGAGCTCGTATAATCGAATTGAACGAGGGAGCCCGTACCTTCAAGACTTGGATTCGTACGAAAGCCGGTGTAGAGCAGCTTACTACCTATCCGGATTCATTCGTGAAAGAGTGAGGATCTATATCATTCTGAAAATGATATAAAAACTGTATTCCTTATTGTTAAAGCTCTAAATTATATCTAACTTTGCGGTTGGTTGAAAAGTAAAAACTAGAGTATGAAGAAAATTAGAGCCGCCATCGTAGGTTATGGCAACATCGGGAAATATGTGTTAGAGGCCCTTGAAGCTGCCCCGGATTTTGAGGTAGCAGGTATTATTCGTCGTAATCCGAATGATATTCCGGACGAGTTGAAGGCATACACGGTTACTGATAGCATCACCAAGTTAGATAAGGTTGACGTAGCGGTTTTGGCTACTCCTACACGTAGCGTGGAAGAGCATGCGAAAGAGATTCTGGCTTTAGGCATCAATACTGTCGATAGTTTCGATATACACGGAGGTATCGTGGATTTACGTCGTTCTTTGGACGCTGTAGCGAAGGCTCATAATACGGTAGCTGTAATTTCTGCCGGTTGGGATCCGGGAAGCGACTCTGTGGTACGTGCTTTGTTAGAAGCGATGGTGCCGAAAGGTATTACTTATACGAACTTCGGTCCGGGTATGAGTATGGGGCATACGGTTGCCGTGAAGGCTATCGAAGGCGTGAAAGCGGCTTTAAGTATGACGATTCCTTTGGGAACAGGTGTACACCGTCGTATGGTTTATATCGAGGTAGAAGACGGATACGATTTCAAGCAAGTGTCTGCCGCTATCAAGGCGGATGATTATTTCGCTCATGATGAGACTCATGTAATGCAGGTTGAATGTGTCGATAATTTGTTGGACATGGGACATGGTGTGAACTTGGTTCGTAAAGGTGTATCGGGCAAGACTCAGAACCAGTTGATCGAATTCGATATGAAGATCAATAACCCTGCCTTGACCGCTCAAATCTTGGTTTCTGTCGCTCGTGCGAGCTTGAAGCAACAACCGGGCGCATATACGATGATCGAATTGCCGATAATCGATATGCTGTACGGCGAGAGAGAGAACTTAATTAGAAGACTCGTTTAATATAAGTTGATGGTTGACAGCTGGCAATTGACAGTTCGGGAAATCCTGACTTGCGATTGTCGACTGTCAATTGTCAATTGCCAACTGAAATAATTATGCTTGATTTTATTACATGGACTGCCGATCCTGCTATCTTTACCATCGGTTCCCGGGAGATTCGTTGGTATGGATTGGCTTTTGCGATTGGTTTCGCTATTGGCTATATGATTGTAGAGCGGATGTGGAAAAAAGAGGGACTGCCGCCCGCATGGATCGATTCCCTTTTGATTTATACGATGCTCGGTACGGTGATTGGTGCCCGTTTGGGGCATTGTTTGTTTTATGCTCCGGAATATTATTTAGCCAACCCGATTGAGATTTTCAAGATTTGGGAGGGAGGATTGGCTAGCCATGGTGGTACGTTAGGTATAATTATCGCCATTTATTTCTACTCGAAGCGAGTAAGCCATAAAAGTATGTTATGGGCTTTCGATAAGTTGGTGGTTCCGACAGGATTGGTAGCTGCTATGATTCGTCTGGGAAACCTGATGAATCATGAGATTTACGGTCATTCCACTGATTTGCCTTGGGGATTTCGTTTTATCGATAATTTACACGCATGGAGAATGGGGGCGGAGCCTATTTTTACAGCTCCGAGCCATCCGACGCAATTGTATGAGGCCGCTTGTTATCTGGTGACGTTCGCTATCTGTATGTGGCTATATTTCAAGAAAGAGGCTTGGAAAAAGCAAGGACTTATCTTCGGCGTATTTATGATATGCGTATTCGGGTCTCGTTTCTTCATCGAATTCGTGAAAAATGACCAAGAGCCTTTCGAGGCTGGAATGATGTTGAATATGGGGCAATGGCTAAGTATCCCGTTTGTTTTGGCAGGGTGCTGGTTTGTCTGGAGAGCGCTAAGAAATGGAAAATTAAAAATTGAGAATTGAAAATTAGAGAGCACACGCTTTGTTATTTTCAATTTTTAATTATCAATTATCAATTAAAAAAGATGTACAAGTTAAAAGAAATTGCGGATAAAGTTTATTATGTAGGAGTTAATGACCGTCAAAAGGCCCTCTTCGAGAATATGTGGCCGTTGCCATACGGCGTTTCCTATAACTCGTACTTGATCGTAGACGAGAAAACCGTATTGATCGATACGGTCGATGTTTGTTACTCTGATATTTTCTTGAAAAAAGTAGCGGATGCCTTGGACGGACGTTCTTTGGATTATCTCGTGGTAAATCATATGGAGCCGGATCATGCGGGAAGTATCCGTTTGTTGCGTCAGCAATATCCGGACGTACAGATTGTCGGAAACAATAAGACTTTCGGAATGCTGGAAGGATATCATGGCATCAAGGAAGGCTTGTTTGAGGTGAAAGAGGGTGATACCTTGAATACGGGTCGTCATGAGCTTGTATTTTATATGGCTCCGATGGTGCATTGGCCGGAAGTGATGGTTACTTATGACGTTACGGATAAAATCGTATTCTCCGCGGATGCGTTCGGTACGTATGGCACATTGGATGGTGGTGTGATCGATACGGAGATGAACGTGGAGCATTATTGGGAAGAGATGATTCGCTATTACTCCAACATTGTCGGAAAATATGGAAGTCCAGTACAAAGGGCATTACAGAAGCTTTCGGGCTTGGATATCCAGACGATTTGCTCTACCCATGGACCTGTTTGGCGTGAATATGCGTCGAAAGCGATCGATATCTATGACCGTATGAGCCGCTACGAAGGTGAGGAAGGCGTGGTTATTATTTATGGCAGCATGTATGGTAACACGGAGCAGATGGCTGAGGCGATCGCCGCTTCTTTGGCTGATAATGGCATCAAGAATATTGTGATGCATAATGTTAGCAAAAGCCCTTCTTCTTATATCTTGAAAGATGTGTTCAAATATAAGGGAGTTATCGTAGGTAGCCCGACTTATAGCAATCAATTGTTCCCAGAGGTGGAAGCTGTGTTGAGTAAGATCGAGTTGCGTGAGGTGAAAAATCGTATTTTCGGTTATTTCGGGTCTTTCACATGGGCTGGAGCCGCCGTGAAACGTTTGGCGGCTTTTGGCGAGAAGATGAAGTGGGAGACTGTCGGTACGCCGGTTGAGCAGAAGCAAGGTTTAAGCGCTACTAAATACGAGGAGTGTTTAGCCTTGGGCAAGGAAATGGCTGGGAAATTGAAAATGGAGAATTGAGAATTGAAAAGTCTAAAGGCTCCGACAACAGATAAAACGAAAGCTATTAACAATAGATCTAATTTATAAACAAAAGAAAGGCGAGATGCGTAGATTGGGAATCCTTTAATTTTCAATTTCCAATTTTCAATTTTCAATTAAAAAAAGCGTAACGTTATGAGATTAATTATCGAACCTAATTACGAGCAACTCTCAAAATGGGCTGCCAATTATGTAGCAGCGAAGATCAAAGCCGCGAATCCAACCGCTGAAAAACCATTCGTACTGGGCTTGCCTACCGGATCTTCTCCGCTGGGTATGTACAAGAACCTGATTGAATTGAACAAGCAGGGTGTCGTATCGTTCCAGAACGTGATCACTTTCAATATGGATGAGTATGTCGGCCTTCCGAAAGATCATCCGGAAAGCTATCATTCTTTCATGTGGAATAATTTCTTCAGTCATATCGATATCAAACCGGAGAACGTAAATATCTTGAATGGTAACGCCGAGGATTTGGAGGCTGAGTGTGCGTCTTATGAGGCTCGCATGAAAGCGGTCGGTGGCGTAGACCTGTTCTTGGGTGGTATCGGTCCTGATGGCCATATTGCGTTCAATGAGCCGGGTTCATCTTTGAGTTCTCGTACTCGTATCAAGACGTTAACTACGGATACGATTATCGCTAACTCCCGTTTCTTTGATAATGACGTGAATAAAGTTCCGAAGACTTCTGTAACGGTTGGTGTAGGTACGGTTCTTGACGCTAAGGAGGTATTGATCATGGTAAATGGTCATAACAAGGCTCGTGCGTTGCAACAAGCTGTTGAGGGTGCCGTGAACCAAATGTGGACAATTACCGCCTTGCAGTTGCACCCGAAAGGAATCATCGTTTGCGATGAGGCGGCTTGCGCGGATCTTAAGGTAGGTACTTATAACTATTTCAAGGATATCGAGAAGGATCATCTTTGTCCTTGTTCATTGCTAAAATAAACGAATCTCAGATAGGGCTTTCTTTGAATGCCCATCATAAGGAGTTAAGAATGCCCATTGTAAGGAGTTTACGATGGGCATTCTTATAACCTTACGATGGGCATCGTAGTTTTGGGGCAATTGGTGGCTGCCGACTGGCTTTCTCATAGAAGATATACTTCACTGGTTAGAGGAAATATACTTTTCCTGTCAGAGGATATATACTTCATTGACAAAGTCAGTACTACTTACTTTTTTGCGTTCTTGACGTAACGATCCAGCCATAGGTCACATTCATACAATAGATGTAATATGTTCTCTTTGGCGGCGTAGCCATGACTTTCGTAAGGCAATACGATGTAGCGTGCGGTCGCTCCGTGCCCTTTCAGGGCGCTGAACAAACGTTCGGATTGGATCGGGAATGTCCCGGAGTTGTTATCCATCTCACCATGTATGATTAATAAAGCTCCATGTAGTTTATCGGCAGACATGAATGGCGACATGGCATTATATATTTCCGGTACTTCCCAATAAGTACGGGTCTCTGTTTGGAAGCCGAATGGGGTAAGCGTACGGTTGTAAGCCCCGCTACGTGCGATGCCGGCTTTGAACAGCTTGGTATGTGTTAATAGATTCGCTGTCATGAAAGCTCCATAGGAATGTCCTCCTACGGCTACACGATTCGGATCACCTACACCCATCTCGGAAATAACTTTTACGGCCGCCTCGGCGTTCATTGTCAATTGCTCAATGAAATCATCGTTCGGCTCCGCTCCCTCACTGGTACTAACGATCGGCATCTCGACATTTTCCATTATACAGAATCCACGTAAAACCCAATAGACGGGAGAACCATAGTTGATATTCGTAAACATGTATTGAGAACCTCGTACCTGAGAAGCCTCGGCCTTGCTTTTATATTCTCTCGGATAGGCCCACATTAAGACAGGTAATGGACCGTCCTTCGCTTTATCATATCCGGCAGGGAGGTATACGGTCGCTGTTAGATCCAAACCATCCGCACGTTTATACTTGATCTTTTGTTTGCTAACGTTTGCCATGGCCGGATATGGATTGGCGAAATGAGTCAATTGAGCGAATTTTTTCTTTTTCAAGTCACGAGAGCAGAGATTCGCCGGTTCTGTAATGGATTGACGTGAAGTGATCAATTGAAGCTTTTCTGGATTCGCTACCTTTAGGATGGTCTCATAATATCCGTCCTCGCAGCGCCAAAGTTCCGTGTTCTTTTTTGTTTTCAAATTGTAACGGCTAAGGTAAGGCATATCCCCTTTAGATGAGGCTCCTTGGGCAAGCATCAATAACTCATTGTGGGCTTTATTGGTATAAACGATATATTTACCATACGCATTTTTAACCGTAAGTGGATTTCCCGGATTGTTGTAATTATCGTCGGTGGATACATCGAATAATAGAACCGGAGACTCAGAAGAGCAAGGCTTAAAAGTAAATGTCCTGTTTTTACGAGTCTCCCGGGAAGTCTCGATCAATAAAGCGAAAGCATCGTCATTCCACAGGATGTTGCGGAAACGTTTCTCTGTCTTTGCGACTTCCTGTTTCTCGCTGTTGAACGGATAGCTTATTTGGTAGATAATATCCATGAAATCGGTCTTGTTTTGCTTAGGATCTCCTTTATCTTGCGCTTCCGCCCAGTAAACGGTAGCCGGTTGATCCGATCTCCATCCGAATTGACGGGGATAAGGCGAGGTCGTGTCATATCCCATCGGAATATTGACGGTTGGATTATCCGCTAACGTATAAATGGAATTGCCTTGTAAGTCTATGACCTCGAACTTTTGTGGGAAGTTATATACCGGTACTTGATAGGAATACGGACGATGAACTGTCGCGATAAGTAGCAAAGATTTATCCGGGGATAATGAAAGCGTACTGCCGTAGATTGCCGGTTTTCCGATCTCGTACACAATGCCCTCTTTTATACGTACCAATTGGGAGGTGAAGTAATAGTCGAATAATTGCTCGTCGTACGGATTTTTCAGCAAGTCTTGATAGGTACGAGCGGGCATCACCTTTCCAGTACTTTCTTGAATGATGGGACCGGATGGGACTGTGGGTTTCTCCGGTGCCTTTCCCCTGTTTTCTGGAACCATAAGCGTAATAAACTCATTGTCGCTAATCCATAAGATCTCCGCTCCACTTGTCGCATTGATTTTACGGGTACTTACTTTCTGAGCTACGGGCTGTTCCGGGGTACAGTTATAAAGATATACGCCATTCGCTTCTTCCACGAATAGAGCTACCTTATTGGATGAAGGAGAGAATGAGGCTTCTGTGATTACCGCGTTGTCAGGAATTCCTTCAATCTTGATTTCTTCTTGAGTAGCGATGTTCATTAAACTGGCACCCGTATATTCGGCTTGCCGGCTCGTATTGAATGTTTCGGGACTGATACGCATTCCCGCTAATTTAAGCTCCGGTTGCGCAAGCTTGGCGATAGACCGGTACGGGGAACGCTCTAACTGGAGTGCCCACTGATTGTTATCACTAATTCGGATGATCGGGGATAATTTGGCTAGGGCCACTTCCTCTATTACGGCTGGAGGACGTTGATAATGTGTTTCTTGCGCTATTCCAGGACATATAAGCGCTAAAGAGAGCAGAGCTGAAAATAAATGATTTGTTTTCATAAATAGTGATATAAGAAATCCCCAAAGATAACCTGTTAAAGTATACTTTGGGGATTGTGATTAATGTAAGTTAACGTAAAAAGAGTGTTAATAGTTCTTTTCGATCAAGTCGTTGAAATCTGTTTCCTTTTTTGGAATCTCGAAGATCCAACCATCAGCATTCGGATCCTTGTGCAAGAAACCACAGAAAGTAGCGTCAAAATTAGACCCGGTTCTATCCAATGGCAAACCTAGACGTTTCAAGTCGAACCAACGGAAACCTTCGCCCCAAAGTTCGATACGGCGATGTGTCATGATCTCATCCGCTAGTTTTGCGCCAGTGTTACCCAAATCCTTGTACTCTGGATCACGTTCTTTCAACAAGGCTTGCAAATATTCCTTTGCTTTTGCGTCTTGATTGGAACGAGCGAAAGCCTCGGCTGCAGTCAAGTACATTTCGCTGATACGCATGAAGGCAAAATCACCTACAGCATCAGCTGTAGAGCGTGCCGTGAACTTGCGGTTCTGATAAACACGCTGGTTGTAAGAAGTTGCGGGTACTTCTGCCTTTCCTGTCGGATCCCACCATTGACGGCGAAGATCGGTTGGCGACATTAAGTCGTAAGTACTTTGGCTGATACATTTGATACCTGTGCGGATAGAGCTGGAAGTTCCAAGACATATACGCATAGAAAGAGTAGAAATAAACCGTTTGGTCATTCTGCGTCATAGCGGCATACATAGCCTCTTTCGTAGCGGAAGTGATATTAGCGAAACCATTCATCAATTCAGACTGAGACATGATCTTACAGCCATCTTTCTCTGCTTCATTGATAGAATTCACTGCGGCCGTAGCTGCGTCTGCGTATTTCTGTTGAGTCAGAAGAGCACGTGCTTTCAATCCGTAAACCGATGCTAGGCTATAATGATTCTTATCATTTGGCTCATAGTCTGCCAATAAGTTCAACGCTTCGTCTAAGTCCCCGTGAATCTTCGTGTACACCTCTTCTACCGTATTACGTGCCATAGGCTCGATTTCCGGACTCGTACGATAAGGAACTCCCGGTTGAGAGTTGTCCTGTCCGTTACGATATGGTTTCGCATAATATTGTACTAGATTGAAATGACTCCATGCACGAATTGCCAAACACTCGCCCTTGATATGGTTCGCAAGCGCTTTTTCGCTATCTGTGAGTTTTGACTCATCGCTAAAGTTATCATTCAACGCTTTCAAGATGTTGTTTGCATTCAAAATGAACTTATAATAAGTTTCCCACTCACCGGAGTTGTACGAACTTGTTGCGTTCGTTGGATAACTCCAGTTTAAGAAACCTTGATGCCAAGTCTGCGTGTCCCATGTCAAATCATCAGCTAACGCTTCTCGACCGATGATGAAACCGGGTTCACCTCCCAAACCTTGGTTGCCTAAGTCTTGAGATACCATCTTACGATGAATACCGTTCAGTGCAAGATAAAGATTGTCGAGCGAAGTGGATACTGTCGTGAATGAAACGTTCTCGGTTGGGATTGTATCCATATAATCGCTGGAACAGCTTGTGCCGATCAGAGAGCCACTTAGAAGCAGTCCTGCTGCGATGTGTTTGAATAATTGTATATTTTTCATATCTTTTCCTTTGTTTGATGTATTATGAATTTAGAACGATACATTTAAACCGATCGTAAAGTTCTTAGCCGGCATATATTCATTGTAAGATACTCCGGCATAGTTAGCTTGCGGATTCAGACCTTGACGGGCTTTCAACATGAATAAGTTCTCTGCGCTGACATTGACGCGTGCACTCTTGATGTTGATAACGTTTAGGATAGACTTAGGCAAGTTGTAAGCCAAAGTGACAGTACGCAAGTTCAAGTAATTTGCGTTTGTCAACCAACGTGTAGAATAGGATTGTCCGATGCTAGTCGCATGATCTGAGTTATTGTCCAAACGAGGTACATCTGTGATCTGGCCCGGAGTTGTCCATGCGTTATGTAGATCCGGTGACATCGCATAACCGAACTCACCTACATCCATCAATCCTCTATAACTCGAGTCAAGCACCTTACCTCCTAATGAATAAGAGAATACGGTAGAAAGGTCGAATGCCTTATAGCTCAAATTGATATTGAAACCACCATATACTTTCGGAACGGCAGAACCACTGAAATCATATTTCGCATAGCTATAAGAGTTTGTCAATACTTGACCATCTTTCTCTACAAGTGTCTTTTTTACCGCATCTTTAATATTACCATTCGCATCGGTGTTGTTTTCGGCATCAAAGATATACAATCCATCTCCGTTATCAGGATTAACACCCCACCATTGACGTAACCAGAACTCATAGATTGAATGTCCCTCCATCAATTTCTTAGAGTCTTTGATGATACCATCTTTCCGGTTGGCATCAGGCAGACGAGTCACCTTATTATTGATGAATGTAGCGTTTGCGCCGACTGATAATTTCCAATCTTTTGATTTTAATACTTGGTAGTTTAAGTCGATTTCCACCCCTTGGTTACGAACTTTACCAATGTTTTGTACGATCTTTTCGACACCACTGGATAACGGTTGGCTAACATTGAATAACAAGTCTCTGGAGGCCTTACGGAAGAACTCGACCGTACCATTTAAGCGACCGAACAATCCGAATTCTAAAGCGACATCGGTAGAAACCTGTGTCTCCCATTTCAAATTATTGTTTGCCATAGTCGGGAAGTAGAGACCTGCTTCCAAACCGTTGTTGATACCCAAATTATACAAGGTTTGATAAGGATAGTAATCCTGTTGTGTGTCATCATCTGTATAATAGATGGCATCGTTTCCGGTTTCACCGTAGGATGCCCTCAGTTTCAAATTGTCCACCCAAGTCAAGTTTTCCATGAAATCTTCTTGGCTGATACGCCAAGATGCTCCGAATGACCAGAAGTTACCCCAACGGTTATCCTTGCTAAAGCGAGAGGAACCGTCACGACGATACGAGGCTGTTACATAATATTTATCATCGAAATCATAGTTCAAACGAGCGAAGTATCCTTCTTTCTTATATTCGCGTGTATAAGAATCCATTGAGCTTATGCTTACGAAGTTACTGTACTCATACGTTCCGGAAACGATCTCATTAGTCTTCATACCGTAGTTATATTGTAAACGGTAGCTATAGTTCTCATGGCCTAACAAAGCTTCGATGTTATGCTTACCAAAAGTCTTTGTGTAATTAATCAACTGGTTGAATGTCTGTGTCAAGAAGTTTCTATTTCGGATGTTCAAACGTCCCGGTCCTGCGGTTCCGTCACCTACCTCTGGGTTCTCATATACTCTACGGCGTTCATCCTTATTGTCAAATGCGTAGTTCACTGTTAAATTCAATCCTTCGATCGGAGTGATCGTTACATAAGTACGGGCACTAGAGTTTGTGGTAGACATCAAGCGATCGTTCCACAGGGCCTCAGCGATACCGTCGCGTCCATTGCTGGAGATACGGGCTCCTTCATAATCGTAGGTATATAAAGCCGGATCAGTAACTACGTTTCCTTCTTTATCCAAATAAGCCCCTGTCTCAATATCATGCTTATGTACCGGATAGATCGGTGCCATAGAACGAATGAAACGAGATAAGTTACCATAACCAGCGGAGTTGCTAGAAGTAGAAGTAGAATAATTGGAGTTTGTACGACTTAAACCTAAATTCAATCCACTCTTGAACCATTTCACCGGATAGATATTATAGTTCAAGCGTGCGTTGTAACGCTCAAAGTCTGTCTTAATCATATATCCCTTATCATTCAGATAGCCTATGGAAGCATATGTGTCGCTCTTTTCTGTTTTTGTATTGTAGCTTACATTATATTCTTGGCGATGTCCGGTACGGTAAGCGGCATCTTCCCAATCAAGGTCCTCACCCCATTTTAAAGCCGAGGCTGATGGATTCAATAAACCGTCTGTGCCCACGATTGCGTCATTGGCGATTCCTACGAAAGGATTATATTTTAATTTGTTGATAATATCTTTAGAAGCATTAGCGGCAGCGTCGGTAGCACTTTGTCCGAGTGACATATTTGCGTTTCTCAACATTTGCCATTGCAAAGGATAATAATCGTATACACCTACTTTTGCGTAATCGTTATAAGCTCTGCTAGACCAACCTTGTGAGATACTCAAGGTAACACCTGCGCCACTGCTGCTAGAACCTTTCTTAGTCGTGATCAAAACCACACCGTTACCTGCGCTAGATCCATACAAAGATGTAGAAGCGGCATCTTTTAAAATTGTCATTGATTCGATATCAGATGGGCTGATAGAAGAGATATCACCACTGAAGATGGCACCATCCACTACATATAAAGGAGCATTATCCGCGTTTACTGAACCAAAACCACGGATCGTTACCTTGGCAGCTTCTCCCGGTTGTCCGATAGAGGAAGTCATTTGTACTCCGGAAGTGTTTCCTTCCAATGCGGAGAGGGCGTTACTCAATGGACGTTTGTCCATCAAAGCGGCACCCACCGTGGATGCGGAACCTGTAAAAGAACTTTTCTTTGCGGTACCATAAGCTACGACAACAACTTCATCTATAGCTTGAGAATCTGAAGAAAGAACAATTCTCATGTTTTGCTGAGCTGTAGTTTCTTGAGTCCGTAAACCTACATAAGAAATAATTAGCTTAGCATCTTTCTGAGTTTCTAACTCAAATTTACCATCTAAATCGGTAATGGTTCCAATAGTGGTTCCTTTTACGATGGATGCACCTATAACAGGCTCCCCATCATCTTCATTAATCACTACACCGGTCACCTTCATTTGCTGGGCGACCATACACTGCACTCCCAGAAAGAATGAGAGTAGTACAAGCGTTAATTTGTGCTTCATAGAATGAATTTGTTTGTTAATTAGACACACATTGTTTTTTCAAGAGACCATAGTTTGCACAGAACTATGTTTAACAGCATAATTAACAGATAGATAACTAAGACCAAAAACCCTCCTGCCAGCTATCATAATGCAACAAGATCCCCAGTACAACTAAATTGAATTTGACAATATCAATCAATATTATATTAGTTTTAGAATGTTTTATAACAGTTTGCTTTTTTATAATAAAAATTAGTATATTTGCGGCTGTGATTTTCAGGAGTCTTGGTGTGTACATTTTTTTGATAAGTATTTTAACTGTAGTTCTGTGCAGACTAAATGCCTTAATGGATGCTGAAAGGGAAGATGTCCATAAAGGATATCTTCCCTTAAACTTTGTGTGTATAATAAAAAAATGAAGTATTAATTAACGTTTATAAACGGATAGGGTTACCATTATAGAAATCTAGAATCTTCGTACGGAAGATAAAATCATATTTGGCCTGTGCCTGTTCCGCTAGACTTTGCGCGTATTTTGTTTTAGCCTCATTAAATTCAAAGACAGTGCTTTTACCTGCGTTGTAACGCTCTTGGGCATAATTGAACGCTTCCTTGCTCGCCGTGACGGATTTGTCGGAAGCCGTATATTTCTCTTGGGAAGCCGTTGCGTTGTAGTACGCTTGCTGGATTTCCTTGTATAACGTTTTCTTTGTATTTTCCATCAGCAATTCCCGGTTGATAATGTTGATCCTTGCGGTACGAACGCTATTGCGTACTTGGAAGCGGTTGAAAAGTGGAATGCTCAATGAGAATCCGACGATCTTTTGCCCATTCTGCTTAAACTGCTCGCTAAAGGAACGAGTATCGGCAAATTCACCTCCGGAAGTAGAATGATAATATCCATTGCTGTAACTAGCCCCGAAATTTAACTTGGGGTAATAGCCCGCTTGCGCGACACGCAACATTTTCTTTTGGCTCTCTAGCAAATACTGTTGTTCCTTGATCTGAGGCTTGAACGTAACCGCATGATCGTAAATGTTTTCCGGAGGTAGGATGCTACTCATATTATCAGCCACCGCATCTTCAATTACAGGAGTCTGTATATCGAAACTCCGATCGCTTCGCTCTAGTTCCAGACTTTGCGCCAGATCCAGTAAAGCGAGGTTCACATTGTTTTGCGACTCGGTAAGCGTGACCTCATCTTTCGCTAATTGGGCCTTGATATCATACAGTTGGGAAAGTGGCACCTTTCCGGCGTTCACCATGGCCTCCGTTTTATTCACCTGCTCCTTGTCTAGTTCCACTTGTAGTTGCGCTATTTTCAGTAACTCTTTATTATAAAGTACTTGCAGGTAGTAGGAAGCTATATTGATGGATAGGTCTTCTCTCGCCTTATTCAAGTTCTCGATAGACGCTTTTAGATCAAGTTTGCGGGCGGCGATATCGTTCGGTATTTTTAACCCGTCAAATAAAGGCATGTCCAGATTGATCCCCAATGTGGAATTGGCGGCGTTCTGGTCCACGATCACCCCGGATTTAGACGTGGAGCGTCCGAACTGGAAGCTCTGTCCAAGACTGCCGTTTAGGGCCGGGAGCCAACTGTATTTGCTGGTATGTAAGTCTACCTTTCGCTCCTTTTGCTTTAAGTCGATATTATGCTCGATGGCATATTGGATGCACTCCTCCAGACTCCATTGCTTCACCGCATCCTGAGCGAAAACATAGTTTCCGGACAGGAGGGAAGCGATTGCCAGTATATATAAGTTTCTTCTCATCATACAATCTTTCTTTTATTTCTTATTCGGGTCAATAGCTGCGCCCCGGACTTTATCGGTCGCGGCCAGTCCTTCTTGAACCTCGATCTTGATACCGTCGGACAGACCTACCTTTACCGGATGTTTCTCGAAGACTTGCTCCGGTTGCTCTTGTTTAACTAACTGAACGAATGCGGAATCCCCTTGGAACTCGACCGTGCTTTCCGGGATCGTAAGAACGTCTTCCGCACGTTTTAGCACGATCTCGGCGTTGGCGCTATATCCCGCACGGATGAAAGCATCTTCGGGGATCGTCACGGCTGCCTTGATCTCAAATTGAATGGCTCCGTTTTTCTCAACACCTTTGGGTGATACATATTCCAGCAAGGCCTCGAACGAACGGCTTTCCATGGCTCCGATCGTAAGCTTGATAGGCATTCCCTCGTGAATGCGCCCGATCTCGGTCTCGTCTACGTTTCCCTTGAAGATCATGTCATTCATGTTGGCGACTGTGGCGATTGTCGTACCGTCGTTGAAGTTGTTCGCTTGGATAACGGAGTTACCTACTTTCACCGGGATATCCAGTATCATACCGGTGATGGTACTACGGATCTGCGTGGTACTGGCTACATTGGAGTTCTTGGCGATACCGTCACGAATAATTTCCAGTGCGCTTTGCGCATTCTCTTTCTCCTCGACCGCCTTTAAGTAGTTGGCCTTCGAGAGATCGAAATCCTCTTGGGCGATAACACCTTGCTTGAACAGCAGTTCATCTCTCTTATAGGTTTCCTCCACCTGTTTAAGAGATATATCCGCTATGTTTACGCGAGATTCGGCGCTATTTAGCTGTACCATCTCCGGTATGACCTTGATCGTGGCGATAATCTCCCCTGCCTG
>ENA-ORMS01001491-ORMS01001491.1-human-gut-metagenome-genome-assembly--contig:-NODE-1491-length-18875-cov-15.292402_pt1 | contig 18875 bp, 19 predicted proteins | sample MGYA00242104_ERZ508997 | MGnify/ENA primary metagenome ERZ508997 (study PRJEB26280, sample SAMEA2338704) | human gut metagenome | biome: human gut; feature: human-associated habitat; material: faeces... | reverse complement strand
AGTGGTTTTTCAGATATTCCACCGTAGCAGCCTTGCTCGTTGGATATGCCAAACGGGCTTTCACAAGCTTGCGGAACACATCATCGTCAATTCGGTTGAAACCAATCCTGTCAAACGTGCGGTCCAACATCAAGTCGCATCCGTTGAGAAGGATGTTGCTGACATTGGACAGAACACGGCGGACTTCTTCTCGCTCACGGTCACACGCCTCACGCTCCTCACCATACAGATCGAGTTGTGGATGGCGTCGGGATTCTTCCTTGGAAATCCATTCATGACCTGCATTTACGAGACTGTCTATTTCGTTTGAATCTTTGGCCACACCAATAGTAATCAACTCTTTGTAAATGCCCTTTGTTTTCTCTGCAACAACAACACTTGTTGTTCCAGACCGATTCTTCTTTCTTTTGACAAACATAGTTAAAAAACCTTTTGCGTACCCCAAAATAAGGGTATGCAAAGATACAAAATATTGTTTATCAATTAATTACAAAATGGACATTTTTGAGTGACGAAGTCAGGAACAAGACTAACAGCAAGCATTCCCATACGCCATACTCCTGCATGGGTTTGAGCAAAGAAGAATATGCCCAATGCTAATACCATCAACCATACCTTTTCGCTCTTCAATCCGTAATATCGGCTCAAAACGATATAGCTAAAGGTTGGTGCAATAATACAGGCAAACAGACATGACCTTGCAGCCATTGCACCTCCAACATAAAGTGTTCCTATAGCTGTTAGCATTAGAATACAATATGTCTTTGCTCTTTTATCGTTCCAAAGGATTCCACCCAATGCTTCTTTCCATGACAAACCGCCATTGGATAAACTTCTACGGCATAAAGCTACCACATAGGCTACTACAGGAGCGAACCATATCCAAACCAAAAGGACAAAGCCCATAGACCTATAAGCGATGCGGTCGAAGTCTATCCCAAGCATAGGGAAAGGGATGCTTATCAATTCCCTAATGCCTATATCTTGTTGGGCTGTAAAACATAAAGCTGTCGCCCCGATAAACAAAGACAATGCCACCCATGAACGTCTTTCCTGTCTATAGAAAGAAAAAGCAAAAGCGACACGTGTCAGAATTACCAACAATACAATCCATGCCATAGGAATGGCAAACCACATCGTTCTGCCACCCAAGGCTGCCAATGTCCAAAAGGAACATACTGCCAAGTCAAGCCATAATATTTTTTGCTTCATAACCTCTTATAATATATATTCACCTTATACTCAAAAACACTATTATTTGATGAATCTTTGCAACTTTGGTTTCAAGTCCTCATGCTTGGAATAGTCGAACATCAAACATTTATTAGCTTCCTTAAAATGTATAACTGCATGGTATTCGCCTGCAGCAAAGCAATCAATCTGATAAGGATGATATGTCAAGACAATGCCTTCTGGCAGTACGGCAAAGTGAGTCAAAGGAAAATCCTTCTCGGTAAATGCCTTTTCGTTGTAACCATTCCATCCAGCCCAATCATCGCAAGAATAATTATGTACAAGAAATGACCGCATTACATCGTCCATACCGCTTGTATCAATCATTGGACAATGGAAAGAGAAAATGCTATGCGTGAAATCCTCCCATGAATTTTCACGTTCATAACAGAAATCGTATTCTGTCTTCAAGCTCTCCAATGCTAAATGCCGAAACTGTTGTACCATCGCAGGTTTTACAGAATTGTTGACATCAAGCAATCCGCCTCTTCGCTTGTCATATGTGATGTAATATTCACGAGGCAAATCGTGAAGTCCGCCATTGTACAGACTTGTTCTATAATAATAGGTAGTGTAATCACCACAATCTACAACTTTCCTCACTCTTATATCACAAGTCATCCTTACCTCTAAAGTGTCTTCTATTTGATATTCTGCCCGACAGAGTTTTTCCCACAACACAGCATATTCATCCAAAGAATGTAGCATATCATTTAACGAACTACACTTATCAACAGGACTGTCCCTATTGTTTTCCAACTGATAAAACGCATCGTCCCTAATGGCAGCCATCATCCATTCACGAATAGCCTTGTCTGCTTCTGTTGTGTCTTTGGGAATCTCTAAATCCACGCTATAGCCAGCATCCATTCTTTCGTACTTATTTCTTGGTTTGATATGGTAGTCTTTTACCAACCTCTCAACAAACACGTCATTTTTTTTATCTTCCTTTTTTGCATGGTATAGATCGCTGAATGACACTTCTATTGTTTGTGCTACTGCCACCAAAGTAACCATGCCCTCATTCTTTGGCTTACGACAAAATACATCATTTTGAAGACCTATACATCTTCCATCAGAGAAGCATATTGTATCGGAACTTGCAAAAAGACGTAAGTCATTCCATTTACCAAGATAATAGAGTCCTGATGCGCTGCAAGGAGATGAAAACAATACTTTCTTGTTCTTGATGTCGTAAACATCCTTGTCGTCCAAAGCAACATAGTCAGTCGTGTTGTCTATTGAAAAAATGCTTTCTGCCCCGATTTGAGGATAATAGAAGCCATTGCGTTCATACTTCAAGAGATAGTATGGTGTCCTATCGTTAGAATGTGTATAATTCCATACGACAAACAGACTGTCACCAATTCTTTCCCTAATATCAAAGGTGTCACCATCCAATGTCATTTTATCTTCATCAAGCATAATACCTTTTAGTCCCACTCCAATCTTCAAGTCAGAGCAGGAGATTAGAGAAAGATTCAAAGCGATTATCATCAATATCTTATATAATCTTTTATTTGCATTCATTCCTTATTATTTTCAAAGTTTTTGCTTTTGTAATCCTTTAGTGGAAATATCTCATTTTCAAATTCTTTCATTATGAGCATCAAATCGGCAGATAAATATTTCTCAAATTCATTAACCCAAGCATTCTCTTCTTTCTGACTGTTTTCTCCTGCCATGAATATAGCGCATGCAATGGCTGCTATTGTGTCGGAATCACCACCTATTGAAATTGCGTTTCTTACGCAATCCTCAACGCTCTCGCTTTCCAAATAAGCGATAATGGCTTCTGGCACACTTCCTTTGCAACTCACATCAAACTGGTAAGTAGGACGAATCTCATCAAGAATTCTACTTAGGTCGTAGCCGAATAGACTTTCAATCTTGCTCTTTGTTATCTCCTTACGATATTCCAAAGACATATTAGCATGATGTTTGTTGAGATATACCGCTAATGCCACAGCTTCCGCTCCTTTTATCCCTTCTTGATGATTGTGAGTCACATTAGCAGTGATACGAGCAAGCCGAAGAGCCTCGGTCTCTGATTCTGCAAACAAGCCTACAGGGCTTACACGCATAGCACTGCCATTTCCCCAACTGCCATAAGGATGAGGATGCCTAGAAAGAATCCATCGGATAAAGCGACTACCATATCCAGCCATAATATGTGCTCGTCCAAGCTCTTGCATACATCGAACCAATCCTGTTTCACTATGCACAGTATCTTCCATCAACCATTTTGCAACTGCCAATGTCATTACCGTGTCATCTGTATATTTTGTGTCTGTAGTAACAAGTGGAAAATTCTTAGTCTTTACATTATGCCACTCGTAAGAACTACCTATAATATCACCTAAAACTGCACCTAACATAACTTTCTATTTTTTATAATACAATGATACCCTAATCTGTATTGGGCATAATTTAAAATATTATCATTTATCTTGATATAGAGGATGTAACCTATATTTTCCTATCAGCCAAAAACAATCTTTAATCTTTCTATTGACTGCCAAAAATCAGTCCACCCATATTCACAAGGCAATTCCAACTTAAAAGACTTAACATTAAGAAGTCCATATTCATAGCCATTACGCACCATAGCATAATTTCCAAAATCAGAATATGGCATACCATTATTACCTATGTACGAAATTTCCTCAAACCTCTCTGTAAGGACATGGCATTCTTTATCTACAAAACATACCCTATGGTCTTCCCAACAGTCAAAGCCTACAATGGATATACCATTTCTCATAGAATCACCAGAAGATGTGCATTCGCCTTCGACCATCATAGGCTCGCAGTTTCTGTCAATCAAATAATCATATTCGTCCTGTGCTCCTGCATCATGAACTACTGCCCACCCATCACAGAATGATTCTGCATAGCTATAAGGAAACCCAGGTTTTCCTGACCAACGTTTAGAAACAAGATTGCCATTCTCGTCTATATATCCCCAAAGAACACCTTTGCGAACTGCGGCACGTCCCTCACAATAGGGACGAATCTCATCATATTCACCGTTTTCCATCTTTTAAATTAATTTCTTTTATATCAACTGAAAAGCCAATTAACACTAATATATTAAGCCCTGGCATATTTGCCTTTTCATCACCCTTTCTATACAATGAGAATCCACTGCTCCATCTACTTGGTCTTTTCCATTTTATAGCATTATAAAATTCTCGAACACCAGATAGTACATCATCTTCTAATATTTCACTACCGGCATAGGGAGGATCCACATTACCACAGTAAAGCCAACGAAAAATATTTTCGTCTGCCATTTCAAAGAGCATAAGAATATATGTCGTATATTGGGCATATGGAAGTAACGGCTTTGAACTCTTCTCTATTCTTTCGTCAACAGGTTCTATACCGAACATTTTATCCTCGGCAATATTTTCAACAAGAATACCCCTTACGCACACGGATGTGCGCCATAATTCGTCCCAGGCTCCAGAGATAATCATGCAACGAGGGTGATTATAATACTCTTTAATTCTATTTCCGTCTGTAATAATCATAACAACAAATATTAAAATGTCATTAGCTAATGCCCCTAATTTTATACTTCAACGTCCCAATTAACTGTTGAAGCCTGTATTTTAAAGAAACTAATGTACTAGACAAAGTAAAGACTCTTTCTATGTCATCTGTCAATTCTACACTGGTACAATAACCTTGATAATGGTTGTCGCCTCCCCAATATGCCATAGGGGCAAGTGTGTCGGAGTATTTGCAGAAATTGATACTGTGAACCGTATTATTAAGTTTTGCGAGTTTCGAGTTCAAATCCACTTCCGATTTTGCAAATATAATGTTCCAATAACGCCGATGATCGTAGGCATAATCATGAGAGTCAAAGCAAGGATAGCGTTCTGAAATTACACCAACATAAACCCCTTTTTTAGGTTTTCCCTCCTGTGCATAGGTTATAGCTTCATGTATGTCCTTGAATGTTACACCGAGAACACGTATTTTGTCTGTATTTCTTATAGTCTTCATAATAATCTCCCCTAAATTGTGTTTGGTACAACTTTTATTTATTTCTATTCATCAACCATTCTATCAGTTGGTTCACCTCTTTGCTCAATATACCAATATTCACAGGAAGTTTATGAGGGCGAACAACAACCATACTAATGGTATATTTCGGATTATCAGCAGGAAAACAACCTACGAATGTAAATTCATCCGAATTTCTTTTATTGTCATCACATTGTAGAATGTTATATATACCTGCCAATTTTACACCTCTTGGAGCAAGCCGATGCTGTATTCCATTCTTCTCAAAAATGCCAGTAGCAATATTCTTGGCATACTCCAAAGATGATTTTTGATGACATATTTGATTGAAGAACATTGCTAACTCTATGGCATTACTCTTCAGGGTGGTGTCACATGCTTGTTCCCACAAATCCGCTCCATTGGGCATGTTCATGAAAGCCTTGTACATTCCAATTCGCGACTTCATCAGTAACGCCTTTTCAAATGTAACTTCCCCATAACCACCTTTTCGCCAATTATGGTCACGAATTTGCAGACTATCATTTACTTCCAATATGCCACATCCTGTATCTACCATTTTATCCAAAGGCGTATTTGACTCCTCCAAACACTTTGCTGCTATGAAGGGGATAAATATGTCTGTGGAACAAACATTATTTTTGAATGGTGCATATATCATGTCACCACACCCCTCACAATCGCCATCCAACAGTTTCTCCAAAGATGCCCATGCTAATACTTCTGATGTCGTGGCATCAATAACGGCTATTTGCCCATATATACCATCTGTTTCTAACATCATATTTCTTTCTAATAGGTTATAGCATGAGTCTATAAGTTCTTTGTCTGCTAATGGACAAATTTCAACACTATCGTTGAAATAGGAAACTTCTTTTCTCTGAGCATAGCCGCCTACGCAATAGAATATTAGCATTAATACTAATAATGTTCTAAATGCTTGTGTTATTGTTTTCATTCCGTTTCTACACCTTTAGGTTGTACAATTAGTTCCAATCGCTTGATATCGTCTTCTGTCAGTTGGACATTCCCTCCATTTCTGTAATAGTCGAGCACTCTTTCTGCGCCATGTCGGCCCAACACAGCATATTCTTCTGCTTTCATGTAGTATTCTACAGCAAGTTGTTTGTTCGATTTGCCATTATCGTCAGGTTCATAATAGAGGTCGCCAAGAATCAGATTGGCGAGAGGTACCCGATGGGCAATTATGGCAAGCTTTGTTGCATCTGCTCTCAGTCTGCCTTTCCAATCAGGTATGGTAATCAGCAGCTCTGCCAAGGAGCAACCTTGATCTGCTGCCTCTTTAATCATATTTATCCCCGATATTGTGTCGCCTTGGTCAACAGTTATCATTCCGAGGAGAGTCTTTGCTTCAGGACTATCGTTCGCACGTAGTACATGCTCTATGCTGTCTGGTTCCTCTTGAATATACGACTTATAGCCATCCATTAGGAGAAATAATGTTTTGTAATCATTACCATCTGGCAAGCCGTAGATATAGTCATCTATACGATTGATTGCTCCACGCCACTCTGCCATGTGAGCCATAGTAATCATACCGAAGAAATCCTTCTTTACACCAATACCATCTCGATAACAATCTGCCAGTTTCAGATAAGCCGAACCATCGCCCCAGCGAGCTTGATAGAGCAAAGACATGACTGAGTCCTGCGGACTTACAGTCAAACGTTTCTGTTCAGTCAACTTTGTTGAAGATGCCATTTCTTCCATTACCTGTTGTTCCGAACAACTTGCAAGGAACAACATCATTATCATATATACGAACCAATTTTTCATCTTAATTTTCTTATTTTTTCCTCACTTACTTACTCAACGTAGCATTGGTCTTTCTGGTATAGTCAGCAGCTCTATCTCTTGCTTTGTCTGCTTTATGAGAATATACCAAAGCTTTGTCTGCCATATTCCTCGCCCTGTCTTGATATATCTTCGCCCTGTCATATTTCTTCTGTCTTACATAATACTCGGCCTCTCTTAAATTATTTCGTGTCAGTCTGTTATAGTAATCCGCCTCTCGTTGGTAGCTTTCCGCTTGCCGCTGATAATATGCAGCTTCACGCTGATACGATTGGGCTTGGCGAGTGTAGTAATCAGACGTTTGAGCATAACATCCAAGTTTTAGAAATAGACAAAAACAGAGAACAAGAATAACTTTACTACTATTGATGATTGACCGCATGACACTTTTCTTTTTGCTTGGCGCAATTTACACAGTAATTATTACCATCATTTATAAAACCAGGACATTTATGAGATGGCACGTTACAACTTCCTTTTGCGTGACCTTTAAAAGATAGTCCATTTGAATTCCCTGCATCTGTTTGGGTACAAGTCCACGACGCTCTCTGTCCATTCGGATATGTGATTACATACGTATCACCTCTACACCATTGCCATCTCCAAGGGGTTGATGGACCAAGAATGAAAGCAGTCCCAGCACGAAAGCTAAGTGTTTCACTATTGCACAATCTGTTGTTCCGATACACCGCACCTGTTGCATTGAAATTGTACTGGCTTTGGTTTTGCATCACCAAATACATTCTCCCATCCTCTAAGTAACGGAATTGACAGGCAACTTGGCTATATGCCATCGTACAAATGACAAGGCAAACTATCAAAGCTAAAAACTTCTTCATTTTTCAATACCCTAATCCGTGTCGGGCACAACTTCTAAGTTTGTTATTTGTCTGTTTATGATATATAGAGTACCAAAGTAACCATTTACTATCAGAAAAAATCTGCGTGGAAAACAAAAAACAGAAGACCATGGAATACAAACTACATAGCCTTCTGCTCTTTTATACTTTCAGAATAATCCTGCTGATTGTTATCTTTTCAAAGTGAACTTCTTTACAACCTTACCTTTTCTGTCAATAGCACCATAAAGATTGATTTCCTCATCATCAGTCATGCCAAATCCGTCCTCATCCCGATAGTACATACCATCGGGATTGAGTTGCCATCTCACCTCAGCCACACCATCTTTGTATTCAGATATATATCCAGGAAAATGGAATGAATGTCTTTGCGCTCTATCAAGGGCATCATGTGGTAAATCTTTTATACTGTACCAATCAATATCGTCATCAGTAACACATTGTAAGGTTTCAGAACTTGACATGAACTCGTATGCACATTTCGTTTCATTATCCATCAAGTAGCGCGGCTTCCAATATTCTCCAATCACTTGATTCACCAAGGTCATTCCTTCTCCAAGGTCACGCTGTTCATACGGATAGTCTTTATATAGAGTAACACATAATCTTTTATACAGTCTTCCCTCTTCTGACATATCAGCATCATCGGTATTTCCATCTTCATACAGCAATTCCCATGGATTGCCATTGCAGATGACAAGTCCTTCCATTTTGCCACGCTCGAAATCATCTTCATTTGTGTCGTCCTCATTCTTCGCCTTGGTAAGGAAACGAAGCTTTCTCATCAAGTCACGTTCTTCTTCATCTGCAATGTCATAAACAACCTGTACAAAACTGTCGAATGAATTTTGCAATGCTTCGGTAGCTCGTTCTGCAACTTCATTATCGTCATTCTTGTTTATTATATGTATAGCATAAGCCATAAGTCTTCCACCGTATCGTGAATTACTGAGGTCTGGCGTTTTGTCCAAAAGCTCATGATAGCCATCTTTCAATTGAATGGACACATTGTTTCCACCTGTTGATTTGGCTTGCATATTCATCTTAACGTCCTCGTATGACTTATATCCAAATATGGCAGCAGCTAAAGACGCAAAATTCTTATCGTCAACAACATCAACTGTGTGAATCATGGTCTCTTGGATTTCATTAGGGGTGTTCTCAGACAATACATCAAAATTCTTTACCGTAGCAACTGCGATTTTGTATCCTTCGTCTTTTTCTGTCAGATAAATATTTGTTCCTGAAAGTTCATCTGCAGAACACTTGCTTATTCTTTTAACTTCATAGTTAGCTGCAAATGCTACGTTAGCATCTACCGGTATCGGAAAAGGTACATATACAAGTAGTCTATTTCCGTCCATACTGGTTAATGCTACATTAAATACACAATGTTTGCCTTCTACTTCTGTTGCAAATTTGTTTCCCTCTCGATTGGGGCTGATTCCTGACGAAGAAAACATCTTTACGATACATTCTTCAAGAGTAAGTCCCTTTTGGGTATAGCCACATTTGTGTTTAATAAAATCGAATATTCCCATAACAATTACTCTTTTGTTTGTTTATGACAATTGTTCCCAACATGATTTTCCCTCCTTTTTTATTTGAAGAATGAAATACCAAACAACAATACCCAATAGTCCAACAGGGAATGATGATGTTAGCATAGCTAAAAGTCCTCCAATTATACTTGATATGGCTAATAACAAGAATCCACTTTTACGCCAATTCAAAAGCATGATGATGGCTACAATATTGACTACTCCAAATACTCCACTTACTATGGATAAAGGTATTGCAGCATCAGGATAATTACTTCCCCATGCCTGCTTCGGGAAGAAGTTTATCAAGCTCACTAATACATTAGCAACAATTGAGAAATATAACCATGTTGAAACAAAGGCATTTCTCTCTTTATGCGGAACAAATGCTTCGTTAGAAAAATCGGTGTGCTGAGCAAATGTAGTATTTGATAAATCTGCATTCCTTTTTTCGTCAGACTTGTCGATTTTGAATGATTTTTGTGACCGACCACAATATGGACATCTCTCTTGATAATCGTCTAATTCATGTTTACATCCACTGTTTATACATAATTTCATATCTTAAAACCCTACTCCGTGTCGGGCACAACTTCTAAGTTTGTTATTTGACAGTTTATGGGATATTGGGTCAAGAAGTAACCTTTTGTTGACTACAATTAGGCTTGCGACATTGCCAATTCTTTATTGGAATCCAATTCTTCTTCTCTTTCCATCTATTTGCTTTTGTTCAAATTTCTCCTTTATACGCAAATGCTCTTCTATCACCGCCTTGCTAACGCTTGGTGGTGTTGCCCGAACAGCTTCTATAATAAGTTGTGTAGAGATGTTACACTGGTTACGAAAAGCTAGTCTCGCGGCAACATCCACTAGCAACTTGACATCTGCTGCTACTCTGCCTTGCAAGTGTTTGGCGACTTCTTTGACATTTATGCTGTCCGTTTTTCGCTTCCTCAATTGTATTTCTAATAACTTTTCTATGGTTTGCACATCTGGTATCCCAATATAGTATTTTCGTTCCAATCGTCCTGCTCTCAATGCAGCTTCATCGATTTCCTCCGGCATATTTGTGGCGGCAATTACAAACACTCCAGATTCTCCACAGTTGTTGATCTGGCATAAGAACTCATTAATCTCTCCCGACTCACTTGCATTCTGCTGTTTGGTTCTCGTCCTCAGCAAAGCATCCACCTCGTCAAGAAAAAGTAGTGTCGGTGACTTTTCTCTTGCTTCTTCAAACAACCTTGCAATTTTCTCCTGTCCACCATGAATGTAAGGTGATGCAACATCTGAGCATTTCACATACATGAAATGGCACTGCATTTCTTCGGCACACTTCTCGGCAAAGAAAGTCTTGCCACACCCAGGAGGTCCATAAAGCAATATGCCATTGGGAATGGTGATACCAAGTTCCTTAGCTCGTTCGGAGTCGTTCAACACATCGATAATGTCATAACGGATTTTCTCCTTCAAATCATCCATTCCTGCGATATCAGCAAATCCATTGCCATTACGAATGTTCCGCTTGATTTTATTGCCATCTACTGAAGAAGGCAATAGCCTTGACAAGGCAGTTCTAAATTCTTCAAGTGACTGGTATCGTTTTTCTGGTTGATATTCTGTAGCTTTGCCTATGATGGTCATCATTTCATTGGATGGATCAAGACCATTCAAAGATGGAATCAACAAAGGTTTACGCTTCATCTTCAACAGCACTAATGTTCTCATCGCCGTATCGAGCATATCCACATTTATTGCCCAAGGCTCAATCCCGAACAGCATTTCATACATCAACGCTCCGATAGCATACACTTCGCTTAACTCGGTAAACTTGCCATGGAAATATTCTGGAGCTTGACAGACATTCTCATTGGTACACTGTGGAGGATAATGTTCTGACAATTTATCGTCAACAGAATAATCAACCATGACTATATTTGTATGTCCTACTTTTGAAGGACACGCAAAATTGCTTGCCGATATGTTTATATACCCCATCTTTCTATTCACTTTGTGAAGTTCATCAAGCAACGATATGATAGCCAGAGTTGATAATATTGTCTCCTTTTCAGAGAAGAGCTTTCTTGCGCGTATTCTGTCTTTTATGGTGCAAAGACTCTCCTTGTTTTCGTAGTTACTTATATTCATACGTCTCTTTGTTTGTTAATGGTACAACAATTGACTGGAGTCTTCGTTCTCATTGGAAACACTTTCAGCATTGTCTTCTTGCGACTTATACAACATCCACAATATTTGTGTCTCTTCCTCCTGCTCTTCTATTGGTGCGTTTTCTTTCAGCAACTTCCCAAGATTTTCTACATGACTGCGTGCGGCATCTTGATCATACCACTTTTCTTTATCTTCTATTTCACGCATAAACTTGAAATAGCATGACCTCATATGGTCTGCCTTTGCCATGTTGTAGTCTATGCTTGAGATTTCATCAACAAGTTCTTGCATTTTGCTCAAATCACGATGGAATACCGCTTTGTTGGCAGCTCTCTCCAAGTCTTTAATATGAGATTCTGTATCCGAATTGCCATAAAGTAGCTGATGGCGTTTCAGTTGCTGTAGCCAAGTCTTCAGATTTTCTTCCTCATCATCCAACTTTTGCTTTAACTGCATTTGTTCTATAAACCTATAAAGCTCTTTCAGATGCTGAAGTACCATTTTTTTCTCCTGTGAACATTCGTTTTCCATTTTTACAGTGTTCAGCATTCTAATTTCATCACGAATGTCAACCCCCTTTGATTGCAAGTAATCCAACGATTTCTCCGCTAAGCGCAAGTCACGTTGTACACGTTCTGATGCTTCTGTAACAGACTGGTGACGCAATGTGTCAAGATGCTTGTTGATAGTCAAATCCAAATCGGGGAAGTGGATTTCCATATCCATCATTTCAGATGTGTCAACACTGAGCTTCACTTCAACAGAAGAATTAGCAGGTATGTATCTGTCTATCTCTAAGCCTGACAGTTCCACATCTGCCACATATTCATACAATACAGAAGAATTTCCCTCAACAAACTCATCGGCTTGATAGACAGGAATTATAATTTTATCTTCTTCATTGCCTGGATGTATGTCATTCATTGTCTTCTCCGTCAGAAGATAGCCTTCTGCTGGCAACAACTGGTTCTTTTCGAGACCAGACAAAGGCATGAATACGCTCTTCTCATAGCGTGAGTCCCATGCAGAGATGCCTATATAATAAGGTAATGGAGCACTTCCGACTTTAGCCCCTTGCATGATAGAGATTGAGTTTGGTTGTACGGAAATCGGATTGCCTTTCATGTCTGACGCTTTTACACGAAATACATTTGCTCCATTGTTCAGTTGAACCTCGACAACATTTCCGATAGTATCTACCTCTATGCTTTCACTTTCCCAAGAGCCATCCTCTTTGATAAATTGTACTTTGATATTCCATTCATTGGCCAGTTGACCACATTTAACGGCAATCCATTCTGAATCTTCTACAGATGTACTTTCGTATTCCATGTCAAGACGTAACGACTCTTCTTTCTGTTTTTCAACATCCCCTGTTTCTGACTTTATCGTGGAAGCATACAATGCTGCTCCGACAGACACTGCCGTCATCGGATTGATACTTGTATCAACCATCGCCCCAAGCCGTTCTTTCAACATTTCTCTTATAAGAGGGCTGTATGTCGGACCACCAACCAACAATATGCTGTGGAGGTCTTTACCGCTCAAATTGTTACGTTCCAACAAAGCGAGGCATATGTCTATTGCCTTTTGTGCCAGCGGAGCCATACATGCAAATACATCATTGCGGCTTAGAGTTAAATCGAGTTCCATCTCTTCACCGTCTTCATCGCTTCCAAGCTCTCCCAAATTGGAGAGTATGTCAATCTTGTCATTAAACGACACACTGTTTTTTATCTCTTCAGCGAAAGGTTTCATAGCCTCACGCAACACCTGATGCTTTCTTTCATCAGCTATTGTAGCATCCAAAGCATACTCTTTCTGTAAGTAAGGAACCAATAACGTATCAACGATAGCGTAATCCATATTTTTGCCTCCAAGGTAATTGTCACCTTCTGTGTCAAACACCTGAATGACACCCTCGTCAGAGCGAATAAGGGCAGCATCAAAAGTTCCACCACCAAAGTCAAAGACCAACCAATAGCCATCCTTACTCTCTGCATTAAAGCCGTAGGCAATAGCTGCAGCTATTGGCTCTTGAATTAGTTCACAATGGGTAATGCCAGCTAACTCTGCCGCTTTCATGGTTGCAGTTTTCTGGTTAACAGTAAATTTGGCAGGAACTGTTACTACAGCCTCATTCACAGCCGTTCCGTCACCTACATAAGACTTCAAGCGTTTCAACACCTCTGCTGACAAATCTTCAGACATATAGTCTGCATCCATATTTGAACTATGATATGTTGTGTCAGTACCCATTGTGCGCTTGAACTAAACGATCGAATTCGCAGAAGCTGTATTCCACGTAAGTGTGGCTCTTTTTCGTTCACTTTGCATATTGCGATAGGCTGCCGCACCAACCACTATGTTCTTCTTTTTGTTGAAGGACACACATGACGGCATAGTATCATCTGTAACCTCTATCTTTTGTATAACAGGCTTTCCATTAACAATACGGCATATACTCGAATTGGTTGTTCCAAGATCAATGCCAAATTCCATTCTATTTTGTCCCATAACAATTCCTTTTTATAAGCTTTGGGCAACTATGATATTTGCTTTCTGTATCATAACACCCTTATAATTAACTTGCGGACGATTTACCGTCTTTATATATTGTTCTCCTTGCTTCAAGCTGTCGTCAGTTACGAAATCCACGTCAGCAATTATTCCCATATTATATGGTTTGCCTGTCATTTCCACTATTTCGAACCCACAACTTGCCATATACGCCCTCATACGCTTTATGCTCCGTTGAAGTTGTGAATAGCCCTTAGTGGCAGAATCCATGCGAAGCATATTGGTTTCCATACGATTTATCTCTGTTGCCATTTGCAATATGAGATTGAGTATCTGTTTATCCATTTTTTTATTACTTATATTTTACATATTACAAATGCAAATAATGCAAACCATATCAATACTATAAATAGTGTTTCAACAGATATAATTCCTAACAACATTAATGGTGTAAGCCAAAGGGGTAAGCTAGCTATTATGCTCATTCCGCTGTTTATGGCACATTTCATTAGAAACGTATCTATATCCCCAAGTATTTTCTTGATTCCAAATATTGAGAGCAATCCCCACAGAATACACCTTATAGGAAGCCATACGACAAAGGTCATTCCTATAATTCCACCTCCGAGTATTCCTCCTGGAACCGCAATTAACAGCGGTGGTTCAAATTTGGCTAAGGCATTGCTTTCCTTTTCAATTTTCTTTTCCATCTTATTTGAACAGTTGAACAGTTTCTTTATGTTGTCAAGTATAGTTGCTGCATACATTGCTTTACCTTTTATTTCATCTGAAGCATTACACCAAAACAACTTGGCAAACATCTTTGTCCAAAATGGAAAGTTCTCATTGATGATTCGCATAGCCTCATTTGCCAATCTGTCAGACCAAATTCCCAACTGAGTCTTTTCTGTAAAAGTTTCCACCTCAGAATAATACTTTTCCAACAGTAGAACTTTCTCGCCCAACACGTGTAGATCGAAACTATTACCTTTTAGTTCTTTTAAATACCGTTCTATTAGGGAAAAATATAATTGACTTTTTTCTATCCTATGTCCTGTTTCTTCTAACAAGGCTGTAAATAGCGTCTCTAATTCTTGCGAAGACATCCGCAAAGTTTCACAACCTATACTATCCAACCATTCCTGTGTGCGTGGAAATATCTCGTATGCGAATGTTAATGCTTTTACACAATTTTCTGATAGTAGATTGATTGTTGTCAAGTCTTGCAATAACCACAAAGGCTTTGGAGATTTGTCATCAAGTCTATCGTAATAGTTTTCCAAACCACAAGCAATCTCAGAAACAGTTCCATGTTCAAGCAATTCTCTAAGTTCAACTACCTCAGGTTTGAAAAACCATAGAAGCGCATAACTTATCTTGTTGTTTGGCTGTTGCAATGTATTATATGCTGCCTGTATTTGTGCTGCGGTTATATTATGTTGTTGCTCTCCGCTTGCCGATACAACCAAATCTTTTACAACTTTCCCAACAGAGGTAAAAGCTGTAAGTCTAGCCTTACTTGCAGCCAATTCTTTGGCAGAACAATCGGCATAAACATTTAATATGTTAAAAGGATTTAGTTCCATCGTTTATATAACCCTTATCTGTGTCGGGAACAACTTCTAAGTTTGCATTTTGACAATTTATGAGATATATTGTATGGAAGTAACCCAAACATTGACCAAAATTAAGCTGCTTCAAACTGTAATTCTTGAGAGATTATTTCAAGAATAAGACCAATAGACGTAAAAAGGCAACAACAGCAACAGGCCATTTAATAAGACCAAGAAACATGCACAAGATTTCTCGCCATACCATTCTTTCTCCACCTAAGATTCTATATCCACCATTTTCTCTGATAACACGGCAACAACCTAAAGGCAATATTGGAATGAAGAAGAAACAAAACACATGATAAGTGACATAAGTTTTATAATCACCAACCAAAGCCTCTCGGTACTTACCATAGAAAGAGAAGCCTATTCCATTTATTCGCATTAGCGAAAGTCCTTTCCCATCATTGCCATTCAGGGAATATTGCATATTTTTTCCCCAAGTTTTATTCAGATGTTTGTGAAACTTGTTATAAACAACAAATAGCCCTAAGGTTGTAATCCACAATAAAACAACTATGTAAGTTTCTGTCATGTAATAATCCCTAAATTCGTGTCGGGCGCAACTTCTAATTTGTCATTGTAATAATTTCTAAAAATTAGAAATTTAGAACATCAAAAGCATCTTTTATCGGTTGTACATTGGTATAATCACAAAATTCTATTTGCGGCTCTGAATATTCTGGATAGTCAAAATCTGCAATAGAAACAGATGCTTCCTTACAAGTTAGTAGTTCTTCCTCAATCTTGCCATTCTTCATTATTAACTTGCAACTATAATATGTTCCACTTTGGGCTTCTACCATTATCAAATACCTCGAACCTTGTTGAAAATCTCGATGCCCTGCTGTAGTTCTATAAATCTTATGCACTCGCCCCTCTTTTATAGTATATACATCCAGTTTGAAGTCTGCCTCACAATGTCCTGACTTGACAAATAACTCTGGCATACCATCAGCGTTCATATCTGAAAGGAAATATTCACAACACCCACGTCTTTCTTTGTCGGCTATCTTATCAAAACATTTTTCTAACTGCTGTATATATAGTTGGACATTCGTGTTGTTCTTTTGTCGCACCTTTTTCAGGTTAGTATGCTTCAAGCAGTTTCCGTTCCAATCAAAGACGGAAATAACATTGTATCTCCCTCCTTTTTTGTGATAAACGTAAGATTGACCTACAGGTAAATCCTCTTCAGAAGACATTCCGTAAATTCCTGCATTACAAGGCAACTGAATTGTTGGTAGTCCTTTAGTCAAACTGATGATGTACGTGTAACTATTCCTGTCATCGTAACCTTCCACCAAGATTTTGTCTTCTTCAGCGTTAATATGCACAGAGTTAATTGTTGGGATTGATGTCAATGAGACCTTTTGAGCCTTATCCCCATATCCGAGACATTCATAGTTACCATTAGGATTTGTTGTCAACAGTTTCATCAGTTTGCCACTTTTAGGTCTATATACCCATAGTGTTACAGCATCCATACCATTGTCATAGCAGCTATCCACATTGGTAAACACAATGAGATTTTGGCCTTCTGCTGCAACTTGTGTTGTTTGTGGTAGGTGTAGAGTATTTTTTAGCGTTGACACAGTTTTTGTTTCATGAGTATTTGCGATAACAGATAGCGTTGTCGTTACCAATATGCCAATAACCAGAAGTTTAAATATTCTCTTCATATTCGTAATTTTAGATTAATATTCACAAACAGGCCTAACAGACATACCACGCCATCTTGGACATGAATCTATCATTTTGAAATCTTTATCCATATACAAATATTCATTACAGTTAGGTTTCTTGCTTATGTCACTAGACCAGTAAACTCCATAAGTGCCTTTATAAAATTCTTTTTCACCATCTCTAAAACCATTCTTTGGCAAGAATATGGCACATCCATTTGTTCCTATAATTTTATAGCCAGACACCCCTTTGTAAGTTGTTTGAACAACAATTGCCGAATTCAGTAATTCTTTCCATTCTTCAGCAGAAGGCATATGCCACCATTCTCCTTTTATACATCTCACAATATCGTATAAAGGATTCCCTTTTATGCATTTTATAGTGTCTGGAATATAGTAATCTACGCTGTCTCTACTTCGTAAATTGCCAGTTATGTCTCCACAACCAAACAAACCACCACATTCATCAACTTTATCTGCTCCTAAATTCATAGATGACCAGTTTACACTAACTCCTAAATCCACAGGATCATATAAGCATATTGGGATGTTTCTTGTTTCGCCTTCCTCAGATGTATAGGCTATAGTTGATTCTTCTGATTTTATGGAGTCTGGCCAAGCATCCAAAATTTCAAGAGATGGGTAAGCAAAAGTAACAGAGGCTACTTTTGCTTTATTAGATTTTCTATACCACTCATATCTCATTTTTATATTCAGCAAAGGGAAACCTTTTGCTTTCTTCAGCTTTTCTTTATCAATTATGGCATCCATGTTTAGTTGCATCTGTCGAATAGTACCCTTTATATTTTCTATTGAAGTGGTATTTGCCACAATATCTGACACCAGACTACAATATGTTATAGTATTGTTCTTAATTTTTATAGAATCAAGAGTAATTCCCCAGCCAGCTTGTGTCGGCAATGCTTTTTGGTTTAATCTGATACCTCTAAGCATTGTATATTTCTCTTTCATTACTTCATTCACGTTGCCACCAAATTTATTTATTGTTGCTACTTCATCAAAATCATTCATGTCAAATGAAATTCTATGAATAATCTTGTTTGGCGTACTACGTAGGACACCGGTTCCTTTGATGTTAAACCACAATCTCACCTTATTCTGACGCAATTCATTACCTATTTTGTGATAGTATATAAACTGCCCGATGTCTGTTACCATTTGTGATTTAAATAGCATGTATAAAATCCATGTTTCGTCATGTGGAGTTCCATACAAGCCTTGTATTTATAACCATAGAACAACCAAAACTAATCAGAAATATCCGAGTGTAAATCTTTAATTACCAGCATATTCTAAAATTTAACACTTTTCGGTTGCCATTTGTCGCTTCCCAAATTTCCACATATTTTTGAGACGTATTTCTGACGTGGAGAATTTGCG
>ENA-ORMS01001490-ORMS01001490.1-human-gut-metagenome-genome-assembly--contig:-NODE-1490-length-18878-cov-4.242044_pt1 | contig 18878 bp, 12 predicted proteins | sample MGYA00242104_ERZ508997 | MGnify/ENA primary metagenome ERZ508997 (study PRJEB26280, sample SAMEA2338704) | human gut metagenome | biome: human gut; feature: human-associated habitat; material: faeces... | reverse complement strand
GGCGGTGCTTCCCTGGAGTTTCTGGAGGGTAAGGTGCTTCCCGGCGTAGCCGTATTGAACGACAAATAATCTTGTGAACTTTATAAATCATTAAGGAGGAGTCTAATATGAGAAAGCCTATCATTGCCGGTAACTGGAAAATGAATATGACCCCGGATGAGGCCAAGACTCTGGTCGTGGCCCTTATGCCTCTTGTGCGGGATGCCGCATGTGATGTTGTGGTATGCCCGCCTTTTGTAGATCTCCCTGTTGTCAGTCAGCTGGTCAAAGGCACCAATATTCAGCTGGGCTGCCAGAATATCCATTGGGAGGAGAAGGGCGCCTATACGGGGGAGATCTCTCCCAAGATGCTTTTGGCTCTGGGTGTAAAGTACGCCATTATTGGCCATAGCGAACGCCGCACCTATTTCGGCGAGACGGATGAAGGCGTTAACAAGCGTACCAAGGCAGCTTTGGCCCACGGAATCACTCCTATTGTTTGCGTTGGAGAGACGCTGGAGCAGCGTGAAGCCGGCGTGACAGATGACTGGGTATGTGGACAGACTACGGCCGCTTTTAAGGATATTCCTGCTGAGGATGCTGCAAAGGTAGTAATCGCTTATGAACCCATCTGGGCTATTGGGACCGGAAAGACTGCAACCAAAGAGGATGCCAATGCTACTATTGCGGTTATCCGTGGTGCTATTGCAGGTATATATGGGCAGGAAATTGCTCAGCAGGTGCGCATTCAATATGGCGGCAGCATGAACCCAAAGAATGCTCATGAGCTTATGAGTATGCCGGAGATCGATGGAGGCCTTATCGGCGGAGCTTCCCTTAAACCCGTAGATTTTTCTCAGGTGGTGCATTACTAATGGCTGCTCCTATTACTGCATTGATCATACTGGATGGCTTTGGGCACAGGGATGCAGTTGCCTATAACGCTATCCGTACAGACGGCGCTGTTCACTTTAAGAAGCTGTGGGAGAATTATCCTCATACCTACATTCAGGCCAGCGGCCTGGATGTAGGGCTTCCCGCCGGACAAATGGGCAACAGCGAGGTAGGCCATTTGAATATTGGCGCAGGCCGTATCGTGTACCAGGAACTTACCCGTATCACCAAGTCCATTGATGATGGAGATTTCTTCCGGAATCCGGCTTTTCTAAAAGCAATGGACAACTGCAAGCAGAAAAAAACGGCGCTCCATCTTATGGGGCTTTGTTCTGATGGCGGTGTGCACAGCCATTTGGAACACCTGTATGCTCTGGTGCGAATGGCAAAAGAGCAGGGACTCAGCAAGGTATACATTCATTGCTTTATGGATGGCCGGGATACGCCTCCTAGAAGCGGGGAAGGATATATTCGGCAACTGGAAGAGAAACTCAATGAGATCGGTGCCGGCGAGATTGCTACGGTCAGCGGCCGGTACTATGCTATGGATCGTGACAACCGTTTTGAACGGGTGGAACGGGCATATGCTGCTTTGGTGTATGGGGAGGGCTTTACCGCGGAAAGCGGCCATGAAGCCATGGAGAAGAGCTATGCTCGTGGGGATTCCGATGAGTTTGTGCAGCCTACGGTTATCCTGAAGAATGGAAAGCCGGTAGCTACCGTGCAGCCTGATGACAGCATTATATTCTTCAACTTCCGTCCTGACCGGGCTCGGGAATTGACCCGCGCGTTCCTCTTTGCAGATTTTGACGGCTTTGAAAGAAAGAAGGGCTTTTTCCCGCTGACTTATGTATCCATGACGCAGTATGATAAGACCTTTGAAGATAAGCTTTCCGTAGCTTTCAAGCCGGAGACCCTGCTGAATACTTTGGGACAGTATCTGGCTAAGTTTCATAAAACACAGCTTCGTATTGCTGAAACGGAGAAATATGCGCATGTGACCTTCTTCTTTAATGGCGGCGTGGAGACACCTAATGAAGGGGAGGATCGTATTCTTGTAAATTCTCCTAAGGATGTTGCAACCTATGATCTGAAGCCTCAGATGAGCGCTTATGAAGTATGCGATAAGCTTTTAGGGGCGATCAGGTCAGGAGAGTATGATGTGATCGTGATCAACTTTGCAAATCCGGATATGGTCGGCCATACAGGTGTGATCGATGCAGCAGTGAAGGCCATTGAAGTGGTAGATGAATGCGTTGGAAAGGCAGTGGAAGCGATCAAGGAGGTAGACGGACAGCTGTTTATCTGTGCGGATCATGGAAATGCAGAGCAGATGATCGACTATACTACCGGTGCGCCTCATACAGCACACACGACCAATCAGGTACCTTTCATCCTGGTAAATGCGGATCCTGCCTATACCTTGAGAGATGGCGGCTGCCTGGCAGATATTGTGCCCACTTTGATCGAGCTGATGGGCAAAAAGCAGCCTGAGGAAATGACAGGAAAATCCCTTCTTGTCAGAAAATAGCTGCAGCATTGCAGAGTATCGCAATAGAAGCATGGTATCTAGGACCCCGGAGAAGGATTTCTCCGGGGCATTTTTATGCCAGGCGCTTCTAATGCCGGTTGACAGAAACCTGGGAAGCTGGTAAGATAAGTGTATTAATAATGTTAGTACACTACAAACGGTACGGCAAAACCAGGAAAGGAAGGGCATATGATACTCATAGATTACAGAGATACCAGACCTATCTATGAACAGGTAGTGGAAAAGTTTAAAATGCTGATCCTTAGGGGGGTATTAAAATCGGATGACAAAATGCCGTCGGTCAGAAACCTGGCAGTGGATCTGTCCATTAATCCCAATACGATTCAGCGGGCCTATGCGGAACTGGAGCGGCAGGGCTATGTTTACACCGTGAAGGGCAAGGGAAATTTTGTATCAGACAGCACGCTTCTTCTGAAACAATACAGGGAGGAAATTACGGAAAGATTTCGGGAGATCTGCAGGGAGGCGGCAGCAGCCGGTATTCCAAAAGCAGAACTATCGGAAATTGTGGAACAGACAAAAGGGTAGATCAATGGTTGAAATCAGATGATACGGAAGTGAGGAGAGCTATGATTGAAATAAAAGATGTAACAAAGGCCTATGAGGGGATAAAGGCCGTGGATCATGTAAGCGTGGAGATTAAGGAAAGCACAGTTTTTGGACTGATCGGAACCAACGGTGCAGGAAAAAGTACGATTTTGAGAATGGTAGCCGGTGTGCTGAAGCCTCAGCAGGGAGAGATCCTGGTTGATGGAGGGCAGGTGTATGACCGGCTGGAGGTGAAGAAAAAGATTTATTTTATTTCTGATGATCCCTATTTTTTTGCAAATTGTAATCCCGTGGACATGCAGAAGTATCTTTGCAGCGTATACCCGGAATTTGCAGTGGAGGATTTTTACAGCTATCTGATGAACTTTGGGCTGGATAAGAAGCGGAAGGTCAACACCTATTCCAAGGGAATGCGTAAGCAGCTTGCGCTGATCTGCGGAGTGTGCAGCGGAGCGAAGTATCTGCTTTGTGATGAAACCTTTGACGGACTTGATCCGGTAATGCGTCAGGGAATTAAAAGTATTTTTGCCAGTGAAATGGAAAAAAGAGGGCTTACCCCTGTGATAGCCTCCCACAATCTGAGAGAGCTTGAGGATATCTGTGATCATGTGGGACTGTTACATAAGGGCGGTGTGCTTTTGTCCAAGGATCTGGAAGATATGAAGTGCAATATCCAAAAGGTACAATGCGTTTTTAAGACGACGGAGGATGAGGCAAAGGTCATTGCGGCTCTTGATATTATGAAGAATGAAAAAAGAGGATCCCTGAATGTGATGACAGTCCGGGGCGGCCGGGCGGAGATCATGGCAATTTTTGCAACGGCCAATACTATATTTTTTGAGGCGCTGCCATTATCCCTTGAAGAAATCTTTATCAGCGAAACGGAGGTTGTGGGCTATGATGTCAAAAAACTCATTCTTGGTTAATATGAAAGAAAATAATAAAAGGCGAATCTGGGTATGGGTCATATCCATTTTATGCTTTGTGCTTGCCTATCCGGTCGGTGTTGCGCTGATGATCAAGCAGGCACAGACAAACCTTGACTGGATCAAGGCAGAATACGGAGCGGCGGCAGAAAGCATTCTGCAAAGCAGGCTTTTGGAAAATGTAAAGTATATGATGGGAACCTCCTTCATCCTGATGGGCTTTACGGTGGCCATCGCAGTGATCGCCGGGATCCAGGGGTTTTCCTACCTTTACAGTAGAAAGAAAATTGATTTTTACATGGGAATGCCTGTAAAGCAAAGCAGGAGATTTCTGGTGATCTGGGTCAATGGAATTTTGATCTTCCTGCTTCCTTATCTGATGGGAATGGGGATCAGCCTGCTTCTGGCAGCAGGAAACCAGGCATGCAACGGGGAGATCCTGGCAACGGCGCTGCGGGCGTTTGGCATTCATTTCTGCCTGTTTTTAGGGATGTATCATTTATCCATTCTGGCTGTGATGCTGACTGGGAATATGGTGGTGACCGGGTTGGGACTTCTGGTGCTTTGTCTTTATGAGTTTATGGTCAGGGCAGTAGATTATAGCTATAAATCTCTTTTCTTCCGGTATTTTGGAGGACATTTCTATGAACAGGTTCCCCTGTTTTCTCCCATAGGGCTGTATGAAAAGCTGGTGTCGGGAAGCGGCAGGGAAGGGATCATGCTGGCAGCCATGCTGGCGCTTTCGCTGGTCATAGGACTCCTTTCTTATTTTTGCTATTGCAAGCGTCCTCCGGAAGCAGCAGGAAAGGCCATGGCTTTTGCAAAGCTGGGAACCGTCATTAAGATCCTGTTGGTAATTCCTGCAGCCCTTTTTGTAGGAGAAATTGTGGGCGGCGTGGTTGATTTTTATCCCCTGTCCGGCATGGACGGAGTCTGGCATGTGCTCACTGCCATTGTCCTGACGGCAATTCTGGGATGTGGGGTCATCCAGGTAATTTATGAGTTTGACATTCGTGGGGCGCTGCATCAGAAAAGACATATTCTGATCTGTGTGGTACTGGCAGCAGGATGCTTTGGCATCTACCGCTATGACCTGTTTGGATTTGACCGTTTTGTACCGAAACCGGATCAGGTGGAAAGTATTGCCTTTATCCCCAGCACCTATGATGAAGGAGGCTATTCGGATTCATGGATTGACAGGGACAGCCTGAAGCTCATATCCGGCATGGAATATGCAAAAAGGTATATGTACCTGCAGAATGTGGAAGACGTCTGTCTGCTGGCAGATTACTCCATGGGAGAATATAACAAAATTGACCAGGCTGCAGGAGAGGACGAGGAGAATGGCTACTGGTCTTACGCAACCATTCTTTATCGCATGAAAAGCGGCAGAACGGCAGAAAGGGTCGTTTATATCAACATGGAGGATGAACAGTCCCTTGGCCTGTTGGAAAAGATCATAGACAGCAATGAATTCCTGGAGGGCTACAATGTAGCAGCTACAGATGTGCTGGAAAGAAAGATCGAGCAGACGGAAGGCTTTAAGCTGTCATTTCAGTTTGGAAACGGAGTGTATGAAAATAGGCTCAGCGCCCAGGATACCAGAGAGCTTCTAGCAGCATACAGAGAAGACTTAAAGGAAACGGGCTTTCAGGAGAAAAGACAGGAGGTGCCGGTAGGCGTGCTTTCCATGGAAACAGAAAGCGCTTACTGGTATTACGGAGGAGGCAGCACATCAGACTGGTGGAATGTGGGGCTGAATATTTATCCTTCCTATGAAAGATGCATAAAGCTGCTTGCAGAAAAGGACTGCGAGGTAGAAAGCCAGCTGCAGACGGAGGATATTGCCCAGATCGTAGTAGTGAATGAGAATCAGGATGTGGAGCTTTTACGGGAACAGGAGTATCTGTCTGGAGAAGAAGTGATGGTGGATCCCTCCGCAGTGACAACCATGGTAAAGAAGAGTTATACGGGGCAGGAGAAGATCGCCCGGATTGCAGAAAGCATCTATCCGGAGGAGATGGTGGATTACCGCTGGGACAATGGCCCTCAGGCGGACTATGAGATCTCGGTGATCGTATACTTTAAGCCGGGAACCATGATGGATAAGCAATATGGAACAAATGCCTATTACCGCTTTATAAAAGGGACGGTTCCGGACTTTGTTTTAGCGGACACAGCCTATGTGCAGGAATAGAAAAAGAAGGATAGAAATTGTTTCCTGAATGCGATACAATAAGAACATTCCAGAAAGCATTTTAAGAAAAATGGGAGGAAAGGAACATGAGAGTAGCACAGGAGGGAAATAAACTGATCATTTCAAGCGGAATGAGCCAGGTCTTTATTGAACCATGGGGGAAAAATTCTTTGAGGGTTCGGATGACAGGGGAACCTGTTATGGATGGCCATAACTGGGCTTTGACGGAAGAGGTGGAAAAATGCACGCCGGAGGTCACAGTCAGAGAGCTTGATATTACAGATCCATGGTATCAGGGGGAAGAATGGGCAAAGTACCATATGACCGGAAAAGAGTATACCATGATAAACGGAAAAATCACGGTAAAGATCAACCCGGAGGGATGGCTTTCCTTTTATAACCAGAGGGGAGAACTTTTAACCGCCGAGTATTGGAGAAACCGCAACAGGATCAACCGCTATGCGGTTCCCATTGGAGTGGCCGGCAGAGAGCTAAAGCCGATCACAGGGACTTCGGATTTTGCCCTTACGGCAAGGTTTGAGGCATATGATGATGAGAAGATCTACGGCATGGGCCAGTATCAGGAAAAGAACCTGAACAAAAAAGGTGCAGTGCTGGAATTAGAGCACAGAAACAGTCAGGCCAGTGTTCCGTTTATGGTATCAAGCAGAGGCTATGGCTTTTTCTGGAATAACCCGGCGATCGGAACGGTTACCTTTGGGGCAAACAAAACGGAATGGCATGCAAGGTCTACCAAAAAGATGGACTATTTCATTACCGCAGGAGATACGCCCGCAGAAATTCTGGAGCAGTACAGCGCCGCTACCGGACGAACTCCCATGATGCCGGAATATGGCATGGGATACTGGCAGTGCAAGCTGCGCTACAGAAATCAGGAGGAGCTTTTGGCCGTTGCAAGAGAGCATAAAAGAAGAGGGCTTCCCATGGATGCTATCGTGGTAGACTTTTTCCACTGGACCATGCAGGGAGAATTTAAATTTGAGCCAAGAGACTGGCCTGATCCGGATGCCATGGTAAAAGAGCTCAAGGAGATGGGGATTGAAACGGTAGTTTCCGTATGGCCCACGGTAGATGAACGCTGTGAAAATTATGGGGAAATGGCTGATAAGGGCTATCTGGTGCGGAATGACAGAGGAAATGCCTGCCATATGACCTGGATGGGAAATACCACCTTTTACGACACTACAAACCCTGGAGCCAGACAGTTTGTGTGGGACAAATGCAAAGAAAACTACTACAAAAAAGGAATCCGTATTTTCTGGCTGGATGAGGCTGAACCGGAATATGGAACCTATGAATTCGATAACTATCGTTATTATGCGGGACCTGCATTGCAGTGCACCAATATTTATCCGGTAATGTATGCAAAAGGCTTTTATGACGGACTGAAAGCAGAAGGAGAAAAGGAGATCATGAGCCTTGTCCGCTGCGCATGGGCAGGGAGCCAGAAATACGGAGTGCTTACCTGGTCTGGAGATATCAGTTCCACTTTCAGGGCCATGAGAGAGCAGCTTCAGGCGGGGCTTAACATGGGAATGGCAGGAATTCCCTGGTGGACTTCAGATATTGGTGGTTTTATCGGCGGCGACATTAAGGATCCCGGCTTTCAGGAGCTGTTGGTCCGCTGGTTTGCCTGGGGCGCATTTTGCCCGGTCTTCAGAATGCATGGAGAGCGTTCGCCCTGGTATGAAAGAGAACAGGAATTTATCAATGGGGTAAGACAGCTTACCTCAGGGCAGGACAATGAGGTATGGAGCTTTGGGGAAGAGAATTATAAGATCCTGACGAAATATCTTTTCCTGAGGGAGAAGCTAAGGCCTTATGTGAGAAAGTGCATGGAAGCATCCAGCAGAACAGGGGAACCTGTTATGCGTCCGCTGTTTTTTGATTTCCCGGAGGATCCAAAGGCGTGGGAAACGGAAGATGCCTATATGTTTGGCAAAGACATTCTGGTAGCGCCGGTTATGGAGCCCGGAGTCAGCCAGAGACAGGTTTATCTTCCGAAGGGAGCAGAGTGGACGGAAATATCTACCGGGAAGGTATTCCAGGGAGGAAAAGAAGTAGCTGCAAACGCTCCTCTTGATGTGATCCCGGTGTTTACCAGATCAGATGAGGTAAGAGGATTGTTTTAGGAAAGAAGGGAATTGTGCAAACCGCCGAAAAAATTCTTTTCTTATAAGCAGAAAGACCAAAAACGCAATATATTTTTATTATCAAGCGGAAAAATGACGTAAAAAGAACAAAATGGAAAATATTGTTTTAGCACGTCGGAAATATATCATAAAAAATGGAAAGAGACTGTATGGGGAGAAGGAGAAAGCCTGATACAGTCTCTTTTGTTTGCGCAATATAATTTTATTTTTGAAAAAATCCAATAAAAATGAGTTTACATAAAAAGCGAAAAATACGCTGAAAAACGGATAAAAAACGTTTTTATTCAATGGGGCATAATAGTTTTATTTTTGGCTTTGTGAAAATGAACGAATTGTGTTTATGTAGGTCAAAAGTACTTGAAAATATGCCGTTTGCTAGTGTATATTATGTATGAGGAAATGAATTATGGGTCGAACTGTATTTTGACCTTTACTATATTGGATGAACTAATGGGAGTGTTAAGGAGGAATAACATGAAAAGGATGTCCAGGCGCACAAAGAGAATGATCGCAATTATGGTAGCTTACATGATTGTTGTGGTAAACGTCATTTCTGCTTATGCAAATGAAAATCTGGAAGGCAACACGCTGACTTACTCTGAAGAGGAAGTGGTGTCCTGGGAGGGAAGCAGCGGAGACTCAGGTGAAAGCAGCTATGAAGCACCGGCGGTGGAAGAGTACACGGAAGAGGAAAATCAGCAGCAGGAGGAAAGCTCTTATGAAGAACCTTCTTCAGAGGAACCGGTATCCGAAGAGCCTGTAAGTGAAGAGCCTTCACAGGAAGCAAGTGTTCCTGAGACAACCGTTGAAGCTTCTGGCGAGATGAATGCAGAAAGCGGAGAGGAAACTGGCACACCGGAAGCAACAATCGTTCCGGAAGCAGATCCTGCTGCAGAGGCAACTCCTACTGCGATAACGGAAGCAACGCCCACTGCAACTGCCGAAACAGATGGGAAGGAAACAGCAGCAACGCCTACTCCCACACCAACGGCAACTCCTACAGCAACTCCTACGTTAGAACCCGATGCGCTTGGTGCAGATGAGGCAAAGAGCCCGGCAGTAGTAGAAGAAAGTGTAAGCCCTTCTCCTGTTGCTTCTCCGTCCACAATACCGGCAGCGCTTCCCGAGGATGAAACAGAGGAAGAGCAGGAGTCAGAGGAGAATACTGCAATTAATAATATAGAAGAAACAAATAATGATAGTAACAGTGAGGAAGCACCTGAAGCACTGGTTCCTGCAGAAGGAGAAAGCAATCAGGAAGCGGTAATACAGGCTGTAGAGCCCGCAGATATTCCGATTGTCCAGGTGGAAACAGAGGATGGCAAGGAAGCATATCTGGTTAATGAAAGAATTACCGTTACAGAGGAAGGCGCCAACGTTGGAAATGCGCTGGTTGACACCTTGTCAGCTCAGGACTCCGTTACCGTAAAGCAGAACCCTACACAGTGTAAGAGTATTATGTACACGGCACAGGTTGCTGCTGCTACGAACATTCTGGTAGAAAATATCAATAGTGCAAGGGCAGTTCAGACTGAGGAAAACAGTGCAGTACCTACTCCCACAGCAAGATCTTATTCTTCAGGGAATTCTGCTGTTGTTAAGGCTTCAGAAATGACGCCGGAGGAAATTGCAAAGCTGAGTGCATGGCTTTCTGCAATGTCTGTAACAAACGGATTTACAGTATATGCTGATAAGGTAAATACTCCTTCAGGAGGAGCACATATTGACGGTAACTTTGCTGTTGATGAAATCGAAGATGGATCCAAGATCTATGCAGGCGGTAACTATCTGGAGGGTGCAGATCTGAATTCAGATGGATATTCCTATGTAAATAGTGGTACCGTATCAAGAGTAAACTCGGGCGAGAAGGTGATTGGATCCCTGATCCTGGGCGAGGATGCCAATATTGAAGACGCATCAGGAAAAACAACCATTATCGAGTCAAATGATGTGGATAAGATCAGTGATTTTGTAAAAGATCATCCGGAATATAATGATGTCATTGACATCGAATCTAACTTAGATAAGATTGCGCAGACCGGTGAAAAGCTGACAGCAATCATGGAAGAAAATGCTGCAAAGGGCGTGGATGACTCTACGGCAGCTATGAATACCATTTATGAAATGTTAAAGGATGGCTCAGTAGGAAAGGATGACATTGTTGTTGCAAACATTGATGTTTCCTTCCTGACCAAGGGAAATTATGGAGATATGCTTACCAAGATCGCCCAGGCAAACGCACAGGGAACAACGATCGTTGTAAATATGAATTTCAGCGAAGATGCAAAGCAGAATGACATTATCTTGAACCAGTGGGCAAATAACACGCAGATCGCCGGATCTCAGTATTTAATTTGGAACCTTGGAAATTATGATAAGACTGTACAGGTAAATGCACAGTTTGCTGGTATCATTGCCGGTGCAAAATCGGATGTAATCATGAACCAGAATGTGAATGGTGCACTGATTTCCGACAGTGTTAAGTTTAAGTATGATGGTGCCGAGGTACATGGTAACGGTGATACACCGACCATTCCGACACCTATGCCGACTCCGACCATGACTCCGGATCCGACTCCTACACCGACCCAGGAGCCTACACCGACACCGACCGCAACACCTAGTGCAACACCTACGGCAACACCTAGTGCAACGCCGACAGCAACGCCGACCGCGACACCGACCGCGACACCGACGGCAACGCCGACCGCGACACCTACGGCAACGCCTACAGCGACACCGACAGCAACGCCGACCGCGACACCGACCGCAACGCCAACGGCAACGCCTACAGCAACGCCGACAGCGACACCTACAGCTACACCGACCGCAACGCCGACCGCGACACCTACAGCTACACCGGGTGAAACACCTACGCCTACACCAGGGGAAACACCCACACCTACACCGGGTGAAACACCTACGCCTACACCGGGTGAAGAGCCTACACCGACACCAGGTGAAGAGCCTACACCGACTCCGGGAGAGGAACCTACACCTACACCGGGTGAAGAGCCTACACCGACTCCGGGTGAAGAACCGGTACCTACACCAGAGCAGGAAAGACCGACAGCAACTCCTTCTGGAACAGTATTAGGTGCAAGAAGAGTAGCAATTAGTGGTACAGATGCTGCAGTACTGGGAGCTAGAAGAGGTTCAGACTTCGCAGTTCTTGGTAAACGTAGAAGACCTTCAACAGGTGACAGTCCGGCACTTATGATGTGGATTGCAGCCTTGACAGTAGCTTTGGGAGGCGCAGTTGCTTCAACCATCGCACTGAAACGCAGTAATAAAAAGAAATAAGCTATCAATAAATAACTGCCACCCGTAATCGGGTGGCAGTTGTTGTATAAAAAAAGAGCTGTGCGCATAACAATTCTGTAAAATGCGCCAGCTCACATATGACTGGTGTAAATATGGATTTGCACCGGTTATAAAGGCAAGTGCTAAAGCTTGCTATACCCAGACCACTGGGTATTTTTGGATATAAATGGCATCCGACACCCACATCACATGTGCCGCCCGGGTAATTTTCGGCATAAATGGCATCTGACACCCACATTACATGTTTCGCCTGGGTATTTCATGGCAAAAATAGCCAGTATACCCTCGCTGCTTGTAGTGTTTGGGGGCAGGCCATTCACAGCCCCAAATCCCCACACCAATTACATTACAGCCAAATCCCCACACCGCTGCACGATAGTTTCAAATACCAACAGCCCAGACCATTTTAGGCATCTGATCTACTGCGCCCAGGAAAGGGCCTCTTCCAGGCTGTCGGCATTCAGGATGTTCAGCATAAAGCCTGTATAATCCTTTGCCTTGTCCGTATCAATATATTTGAACACATCTGTAATAAATTTATCGCTGTGATCATATTCGTAAAGTCCAAAAGCAAGTCCCTGTTTTACTTCCACAGAAGCATCTGTCTGCCTGTTCATGAAAAAGGTATCAATGTATGGATTGGCATCCAAAATATAATAGCAATAGGCAAATGCGGCAGCCTGCAGCTTTTCACCGGAGGTAGAAGAAAAACCAAGCTCCGTAACAGAAAGATGCCGCATGTTGCCGTGGGTATCCAGAAACTCTTCCTGTCCCAGAAAATCAGTGATTACGTTCAGGTTCATCATGGTAAGAGTAGAAGCGGCTTCCGATTTGTCATTGGATTCGGACCAGAAATTAACGCGGGTCAAAGGTTCTGGATAAGGGTGGATTGCCACATTCCAGTCATAATTTCCACGCTTCAAAGCGGCATTATTGACTGCGACTAAAAGCTCCTTGGAGTTAAAATACTTTTTCTTGTGATCCGGATTGGAGTTCCAGTCATGGTCAATGCTGAAATAAACTCTGGCTCCGGCATAGTTGCTTTTTACTGCATTATAGAAAATGCGGAGGGACTTTTCAAATTCCGCTGCATAGTAATCAAGATCTTTCGTATCCATATAATTCCAAATAGAGGATTGATTGATTTCGTTGGCAATAACCCAGCCGGAAACAAGACCGTGCTTGCCGTTTGAATAGCGCTTGGCCAGAAAGGAGGCAATGGCTTCCAGATGCTGACAGCCTTCTTCCTCGGCGGTATTAAAGGCATAATAATAGGCTCCTGATTTCCGGTTGCGGGCAAGAGGATGGATCATATCCGGGTTGGAGTCATCCCAGTCATTTAACACAATGGCAGTTGAGATCATCCCAATATTGCTCAGATATGTAAAAAGATTATCATAGCTGTCAATGACAGCGCCATTGAAGTAGTAGGTATTTCCACGGAATTCATAGGTGATCGTCGGAAAGGCTTCATCAGTGGTTTCGCCCATGATCAGTGAAAGAGGAATATTGTAAATAGCATGCTTCACCCCCAGCTCTGTTAAAAGGGGAGTGCCAAGAAGCACAGGGTCAAGTAAAAGTCCTTTTTTGGTATCATATTCCGGATAATCATGCTGATTTCCTGCAAGGGCCTCCGGGTTGTCAATGCAGATACCGGATGCAAGGGGAACATAACTGCCATTAAGCAGCACGGCGGGGACAAATTCCTGATAAAGCTGCGCTTCCTCAAAAGGACATTCCAGCAGACAGAAGGTAGCTTTTGTTGCGCTGGTCAGCGGCTTTAGGCTGGAAAAATCAGGATCCTCGTCATAAAGCTCTATGGCAAACAAATAAATCTTCTGATCATCGCTTTCCGGCAGACAGGGGAGACTGAGAGTCAGGTTCAAAGTACCATGGGCCGGGTTATAAAAGCAGGAATGCACAGAAGCATAGTCCTGAAGCTCCTTTTTTGTGAGAGAAATACTGGGAGTGAATGGAGCGGAATAAACAGGGTAAGAGTCGACTGTGCTGTTTATGGCGGGAGAGGACTTAGAAACTTCTAAAGAAGAAACACCAGCAGAAGCTTCGGCACTATCAATAGAATCCTGCTCGGCTGCCCTCTGGGGGGCTCCGGCCGTACTGGCAGGCTGCTCCTGAGCGGAACAGGCAGTTTGAAATAAGAGAAAAATAAGGGCAAAAAACAGTGCCTTTTTGTAATGCTTCATGCAAAAACCTCCTGAAAAAGGATGGGATATTTGAGAGAAAGAATAAAAGTATCAGTTTTGGAAATCAACCTGGATTTCCACATCCGGGGGGCCTTCGGTATCATCAGATACGGTAATGTCCCCGCTTTTCAGAAGGGTGAACATTTTCATATAGTCTTCTTCTGTAAGGTTTTGAAAACGCCAGGAAGCATCAGCAGTAGGAAGCTCAATGCAGCGCTCATCAGCGCCGTAAGCAAAGACTTTTCCTGCCATATCTTCCGGCCATAGATCCCCGGCGGCAAAGTATTCATCTAAAGCAATTACAACTGCGGTTTGAACACCTTTGCTGGCAGAGGTCAAAAAACGGTCAGAAACCTTGCTTTGATCCACATCTGCCCCAATTAAAAGCCCGTTATAAGCGTTTGCTGCTTTCAGGACTGATTCGTACAGGGAACCGCCGCAGGAAAAGATCACATCCGTTCCGGACTGATACCAGTCGGCCGCTTTGCGATAGATGTCATCCTTTGGCTCAAAGCTGTCTGCATACCAGAAGTTAACGCTGACCTGCCTGGAGATGCCCAAGGCATTGGCACAGTCATCAATGCCCTGAAGGTAACCATATCCGTAGCGGGTGATGGAGTCGGTAGCTTTGGCGCCAATAAAACCAAATTTGGTATAGCCTTCCCACACAGCCATATAACCGGCAAGATAACCGGCCTGCTCTTCACAAAAGGTGATGCAGTGCACATTGGAAGAAATGGAAAGCGCTTTTCCGTTATTGTCCTCTGGAATGCCGTCCAGCATCAGAAAATGAATATCAGGATAAGCACTCTGAAGAATGCCTACGGGTTCCGAAAAGGAAGGCCCCGCACATAGGATCAGAGATGCGCCGTCTGAAATTGCCTGCTTTATAACAGAAAGATACTCTTCGCAGGTGCTTTGGGCAGCGCCGTAAACGGAGTAGGAGACGCCGGCCGCCTGTGCATAGATCTGCATGCCGCTGTAGGCGTTTTCCAGATAGCTTTTATCATGAGTGGAGCTGTTTGCCGCAACCAGCGCAATCTGACCGCCGGTTTTCTGGAAATCATGATAATAATCGGTTCTGTCCATATCGGAAATATCGTAGTCTGAGTAGTCGGTGATCGGGATCTGCGCGTTGTCCTCAGAGTCTGCTTCAGGTTCCGTTTCCTTTGATGCAGAGGCTGCCGCTGCGGGAGAGGAAGCTTTGGGAACCGAAGCTGTCTGCGTTTTGGCAGAAGAACAACCGCCCAGAAAAAGGGCGGCAGTTAAAATAGATGATGTGCATATATTCCAAAATAATTTCTTTTTTATCATTGTAAAAACTCCTATATCCAAAATATTCTATCATAGGAATTTCTGCAAGTCTATGGAACATGTGAAACAAATTTTATAGATATTTTAGAAACATTTAATAAAGGAGACTCAGTTTTCATCTTCGGCCATGCGATAGCCAACGCCGATTTCTGTAAAGACATATTCCGGCGTTGCAGGATTTTCCTCAATTTTGCGCCTGATGTTGGCCATATTGACGCGGAGGATCTGATTATTACTGTCTACATAAGGTCCCCAGATCTTTTCCATTAAAAAGGAATAAGTCAGGACTTTGCCGGAGTTTTTGGCAAGAAGTGTCAGCAGCTTATATTCAATCTGCGTCAGATGTATGATCGTATCGTGGAGGGTTACCACATGACGGTCAAAATCAATGGTCAGATTACCGCAGTGATAGGGCTTTTGCTGAATGGAGGTCAGATCCTTCATCTGATTTCCGTGCCGCAGAGAAGTCCGGATCCTGGCAAGCAGTTCTACGGTACCAAAGGGCTTGGTGATATAGTCGTCGGCGCCGCAGTCAAGAGCCTTGGCTTTTTCATGCTCATTAGTTCTGGCAGAGATCACAATGATCGGCACTGCGCTCCAGGCCCGCAGCTGTTTGATCACATCCATTCCGTCAAGATCCGGAAGGCCGAGATCCAAAAGAACGATATCCGGGCAGAGAGAAGCGGCAAGATGCATTCCGTCCTTTCCGTTGGAAGCCGAAGTGATCTTGTAACCCTGATTTTTAAGGGTGGTGGAAATGAAGGTGCGTATATTTTCCTCGTCCTCAATTAGTAGAATTGTGTTTTTGGAGATGTTTGTGTCATTCATGCTTTCGTTTCCTCGTTTCGTGGCAGAGTAAAAATAACCTCACAGCCGTTTTCGTGATTAATGGCGTTAATCTCGCCGTTATGTGCTGTTATAATAGTTTTACAGATCGACAGGCCAATGCCCATGCCTCGATGGCCGTCGGAAGAACTGTCGGGATCATAGCAGGAACCGTCAAAGATGCTGTCCAGCTTATCGGGAGAAATGCCGATCCCGTAATCCTTTACATGGAAGGAGGCCTGTCTGGGATCTGCTGTTACCGTCAGCTCCACAGGCAGGGTGCTTTTGGAATGGACGATGGCATTTTCAAGGAGATTGATGATAACCTGCTCGATCAGCATGGCATCCATGGGAAGCATCAGAAATTCTTCAGGTACCTGTACCTTGATGGCAGCATCAGGAAGGCGCTTGCGCAGTCGGCTGATCGCCTCAGAAACAACCTCTTCAACGGATTCCATGGAAGTGGCAATTTTCATGGAGTTGGCGCTGATCCGGGTTACCGAAAGCAGGTTTTCAACCATATTTAAAAGCCAGTTGGAATCCTCGCGGATATGCTTTACGAGTTCAAGCTTTTCGGTATCGCTCAGGGACTCTGCATTGTCAATGTAAGCGGTGCTGTTTCCAATGATGCCGGTAAGCGGGGAGCGGAGATCATGGGAGATGGAGCGCAGCAGGTTGGCTCGCATCTTTTCCTTTTCAGCCTCCATTAAAAATTTTTCACGCTCGATCAGGGTGTCCGCCTGCTCTTTGATCCGGGTGGTCAGCGTGCTGACGGAAATAGAGATGAGCAGGGTGACAATAAAAGTGACCGGGTATCCCGTCAGGGTAAAGTTCACCGCAAAAAAAGGGAAAGTAAACAGATAATTGATAGCCACAACACTTACAAGGGAGGCCACGATCCCGTACAGATAACCGTTTGTCAGTCTGGCGGTAAGCACCACTGCAGAAATATAGATCAGGGCAATGTTGGCGGAATTTTCCGGCACAACATGAAAAAAGCCAAAGGAAATGGCTGTGGCGCCAGCCAGCAGAAAGAGCGAGATGAGTATGTCTCTTACCATATATTGTGGTGAAAACAGTGAGGAACCGGTTCGTTTTGTCTGTTTCATATGTATCAGCTTCCTTAGTAATAGTGTAAAATTAATTATACCTGTATGGAAAAGCGAGGGCAATTCCTTTATGTTAAATTGGTGTTAAGAAATAAAAAGCAGATTATGCTTGCAATTTAAAAAAGGGGAGTCTATAATGTAACCAAAATAACAAAGGCGTTATGTTCGCAAAGAACATGGCGCTTTTTTTATTGCAAAGGAGGAGAGATTATGACAAGGGAGGAGCTTTCAATTTTAAATGTAGGAAACAATCTGGATCAGCTTATGAATCTGGATCCCAGAGGTTACGGGGTATGCCGTATCCTGTATGAAGGATCAAGGGCATATGCAGGCGAGCCGGTGTCCATGCACTGTGCAAAGGCACTAAACAGTATGCTTGAGCCTGGGGACATCGTATACATTATGACCGGTTTTATTTTAAGGCCGCACAGACAGCCGGAAACAGACGGTATAGTAGGAGCCATCCTCCTTGCCAGAGCCCTGGTGGAGGCCTATGATGTGAAGCCGGTGATCGTGTGTCCGGAAGAAAACGTGGTTGCGATCAAAAACTGTTCGCCGCTGATCGGCATGCACTTATATGAAGATATTTCCACATTACTTGAGATGCCCCAGTCCTTTGGGGTATATCCCTTTACCAAGAAAATGGAGGAAGTGGAGGAAAACATTCACAGACTCTTTTCCTACGGACTGCCTAAGGTGCTGATTTCAACGGAAGCGCCCGGTGCAAATAAAAAGGGAGAGTATCATAATGCGGTGGGCATCAATATGACAGAGCTGGAAGCCAAGATGGACGGCTTGTTTGATGCAGTAAAGAACCTCGGCATTAAAACCTTTGCAGTTGGAGATCTGGGAAATGAAATCGGTATGGGAGCCATTGGGGAGCATATCAGAAAATATATCCCTTATGCAGCAGAGGGAGAGTGCCAGTGCGGATGCGGCGGTGGACTCCTTGCCAGAACAGCGGCAGATTATCTGATCACGGCAACGGTGTCTGACTGGGGGGTATACGCCCTGATCAGCGCTATTGCTTATCTGAAAAAGAAAATATCCATAATGCATGATAAAAATATGGAGGAGAGCGTGCTCTGTGAATGCGCAAGAAGCGGCATGGTCAATATGACCGGATCCCTTTTGCCGGGTATCGATGGATTTGATGTAACCATGAATGCACAGATTGTTGAAATGATGCGCAGTACAACGGCTTATGCCATCGAGTATGATGTTCAGAAGTGGTTTGAAGTGACTATTGCAAAACAATATTATGCATAGGGGGAACGGAAGATGGAGCAGGTCAAAATCTTGATTGCCGGAGACAGCGCATATACAGTAGAGTTCGGGAACAGGATCTGTGAAGAGATCGGCGGAAAGGTGACGGCATTCCAAAAGGCGCTGGAGGACCGGAACATAAAAGGGATAAGGGAGATGATCCCTACCTTTCGTTCCGTCACCGTGTTTTATGATCCACTGATCCTGCCCGGTGAAAAGCTTGTAAGGGAGCTGAAGGAAGCGGCGGAGAACCTTTCTGTGAAACAGACAGGAAAAAGAAAGATCTATCATATCCCGGTTTGCTATGAAGAGCCTTTCTGTCCCGATATGAATACCGTAATGGAGCATACGAAACTTACCAGGGAAGAGGTTATCAGGCTTCACAGTGAAAGGGAATACCGGATCTATATGCTTGGATTTCTGCCCGGTTTTGCTTATCTTGGCGGCATGGATGAGCGCCTGGAAACGCCAAGGTTAAAAAGCCCCCGTGTGAAGATCGAGGCTGGCAGTGTAGGCATCGGGGGAAATCAGACCGGCATTTATCCTCTTGCTTCTCCGGGAGGCT
>ENA-ORMS01001489-ORMS01001489.1-human-gut-metagenome-genome-assembly--contig:-NODE-1489-length-18885-cov-3.442645_pt1 | contig 18885 bp, 18 predicted proteins | sample MGYA00242104_ERZ508997 | MGnify/ENA primary metagenome ERZ508997 (study PRJEB26280, sample SAMEA2338704) | human gut metagenome | biome: human gut; feature: human-associated habitat; material: faeces... | reverse complement strand
CGCAAAACCAGCCCCAATTCCGCAAGAAAGGAAGCTTTCGCCAAGCGAAAGCTATAGTCATAAATATGAACGATGAATTTTCAAAGGTCGTTGCCGTTGTTCCCTCCTTGTCGCCCGATGAAAAGCTGCCGAATACCGTAAAGGGCTTGTTGGATGCCGGGTTCCGGCGGGTGATCGTGGTGGATGACGGAAGCGGGGCGGAATACAGGCATCGGTTTGAGGAATGCGCCGCACACGCAGGCGTCACGCTTTTGCGCCATGCGGTGAACAAGGGCAAAGGTGCGGCGATGAAGACCGCATTTTCCCATGTTCTTGCTGAAATGCCCGACTGCACGGGAGTGGTGACGGTGGACGGAGACGGACAGCACCGTCCGGAGGATTGCCGGAATTGTTCGGAAGCCATGCTCCGGGATGACAAGATCGTGTTGGGTGTGCGGGACTTCACCCTGCCGGATGTGCCGAAAAGGAGCCGGCGGGGCAATCATGTGACCTCTGCCGTCTTTCGGATCTTCTGCGGCATGAAATTGAGCGATACTCAAACGGGTCTTCGGGCGATCCCCATCGATCTGTTGCCTCAGATACTCGAGGTGAAGGGGGACCGGTATGAATTTGAAACCCAGATGCTTCTGGATTTCAAGACCTACAGCATTCCCTATGAGGAAGTGAAGATCGAAACGGTGTATATTGAGGAAAACCAGACCTCCCATTTCAGAGTGGTGCGGGATTCCTTCCGAATATACAAAATGATCTTAGCGCATTTCCTGAAGTATTCAGCCACCTCGGTCGGTTCCTTCTTCTTGGAGGAGGGCATTCTGGCTCTGGTCCTGTTTATTTTGCTGAGTGCCACCGGGGAAACGAACAAAAACGACTTGGGCATCAATGCTGTGGCCTTTCTGATTGCCCGGTTTTCTTCCTCGGTGTTCAATGTGCTGATGAATTATTTTGTGGTATTCAAGGCCAAATGCTCCTTCTGGAAAGCGGCGTTGAAGTACTATGCCATTTGCATTCCCCTGGCGGCGGTGCAGCTTCCGCTGATCCTGCTGTCCCTGAAGGGTGTGAATCAGTGGGGCTTTTTGCCTCCTCAGGTGGAGAAATACGCTCAGCTGATTATACAGCCTCTTGTGCAGGTGATTCTGTTCTTAGCGACCTACGGCTTACAGCAGGAATGGGTGTATAAAACCGACAAAAAGCATCAGGTTCATCGTGGAACCAAGAAAAACGCAGAAAAGGATACGGGAAAATGACGGCATTTCTGGAGTGGAATATGGGGATATTGACTGTTCTGGCAGAGCACCGGACGGCCATACTGGATTGGTTTTTTGCGGCCTTTACCTGGTTAGGCTCCGAATATGTGGTGATTGTGACGGTCTGTCTGCTCTTTCTCTGCATCGACAAGCGTTTGGGATACCGGATGGCCTTTGTGTTCTTTCTTTCCTCAGCCCTGGTGCAGGGATTGAAGGTTCTTTGCCGGATCGACCGTCCTTGGGTGCTGGCGGAAAGGGACTATCCCCAGTATAAAGACCGGTACAGTCCTTTGGAGCTGTTGGGCTCCAAAAGCGGGGCCACGGGCTATTCCTTCCCCAGCGGACACACCCAGAGTTCTCTGGCGCTTTACGGCACCCTTGCCCTGCAAAACAAAAAAATCTGGGTGAAAGCAGGCTTGTTTCTGATTGCGTTTCTGGTGGCTTTTTCCAGATTGTATTTAGGAGTGCATACGCCCTTTGATGTGGTGGTGTCACTTTTCATTACCGGAGGAGTGCTTCTGCTGGTGGAGAGCCTTTTTGACCGATTGTACGACAATCCCAAAGCCGATTGTTATGTGGCGGGATTGGTGTTCCTTATGAGTCTGGCGGCACTGATTCTCGGATGGGTGCTTTCGGCAAAGGGAATTGCCGAGAAAAAGGATGCGGCCGATTGCGTGAAAATGGCGGCGTGCGGCGTGGGCTTTGCCATTGGGTATGTGGTGGAGCGCCGATATATCCGATTCGACCCCAAGGTGGGAACGGTCGGTGAGAAGGTTTTGAGGCTCCTTTGCGGCGTGGGCGGAGTTTTTGCGCTGAAAGAGGGCTTGAAGGCTCTGGGAAAATTGGTGTTTTTGCCCGACAGCATGGGAATGATGGCCGTGGATGTGTTGCGCTACATGCTGATGCTGCTGTTTGCGCTGTGCGTGGTTCCGGCTTTGACGGTGAAGATTCAAAGGAGCAAAAAAACGGAAAAAAAGAGTACCGGCTGTGAGGAACAGTGAATATAAATCAACGGAAGACTGTAAAAGAAAGAGGTAGATTCCCATGGGCACAACATACAAAAGAATTCTTTTGAAGCTGTCGGGTGAAGCGTTGAAGGGCGATGAGACGGGCCTGTATCACTATGAAACGGTGGATGAAATCTGCAAGGCCATTGATGAATGCTGTAAAATGGGCGTTCAGGTGGCGGTGGTGGTGGGCGCCGGAAACATCTGGCGGGGCGGCAGAGCCGATCGGAAAATGGACAGAAGTCTTGCCGACCACATGGGAATGCTGGGAACCGCCATCAACGCCCTGTGCCTGAAGGATGCGCTTCGGCGTATCGGACGGGAGGCAAGAGTGATGACCGCTGTGGAGATGCGCACCTTTGCCGAGCCTTATGTGAAGGACGATGCCATCCGGCATTTGGAAGCGGGGAGAGTGGTGATTTTCGGCTGCGGAACCGGAAGCCCCTATTTTTCCACAGACACGGCGGCGGTTCTGAGAGGAAAGGAGATCGGAGCGGACGCGCTGCTCTTTGCCAAAAACATTGACGGAATTTATACCGCCGACCCGAAGAAGGACCCCAATGCCCGGAGGCTGGAGCATATCGGCTACGAACGCATTTTGAGAGAACAGCTGAAGGCCATCGACCTGACTGCGGCGGCATTCGGAATGGAAAACGATCTGAAGATCCTGGTCTTCGGATTGGATGACCCGAAACGGATTGTCCGGGTTGTTTCGGGAGAAGCCCCCGGAACGGTGATCGACAATCTGTAAAAACGGGGAATAGATTGGATAGCAAACCGAATATATAATGAATGGAAAGGAAGAATACCTATGAAACTGGATACTGCACCTTATGAATCAAAAATGAAAAAGAGTCTGTCTGTTTTTGAGGAAGCCCTGCTGCCCATCAGCGCCGGCAGAGCCAATCCGGGAGTGCTCAACGGGATCACCGTGGACTACTACGGCGCACCCACTGCCATCAATCAGGCGGCGTCCGTCAAGACGACCGATGCCAGAACCCTGGTGGTCACTCCTTACGATGCGTCCCTTCTGAAGGCGATCGAAAAGGCGATCCTTATTGCCGATGTGGGCGTGGTTCCCCAGAATGACGGCAAGGTGATCCGGATGGTGTTCCCCCAGGCCACCGAGGAACGCCGGAAGGCTCTGTGCAAGGAGGTCTCCAAAATGGGCGAGGAGTGCAAGGTGAACCTGCGCAATATTCGCAGAGAAGCCAACGATAAGGTCAAGGACCTGAAGAAAAACGGGGAAATGACCGAGGATGAGCAGAAGTCCTCCGAAAAGTCCACGCAGGAGCTGACAGACAGGTATATCAAAATCGTGGACGAAGTGGTGGAGAAAAAGTCCAAGGAACTGATGACCATTTGAGAAAAACGACCGGGGAGTTGCGGCTTTCCCGCAGCCCCCGGCTTCCGAAAGGAACCGAAGAAATGTCTACAGAATCCAGCAAACAGCTTGTGCTTGACAAGAACATCAAGCACATTGCCTTCATTATGGACGGAAACGGAAGGTGGGCGAAAAGGCGGGGAATGCCCCGGGAATACGGGCACAAAAAGGGTGCCGACACCTTTCGCAAAATCGTCACCTACTGTTTTGAAGCCGGGCTACAGCATGTGACGGTGTATGCGTTTTCCACCGAAAACTGGAAACGGTCCGAAAGAGAGATCCGGGCGCTGATGCGGTTATTTACAATCTTTATAGAGGATGCCTTTGAGGATATCCGGAAAAACGATGTGCGCATTGTTTTTATCGGCGACCGGAGCGTCTTCAGGGAAGATATGCAGAGGCGCATGGCCGCTCTGGAAAGGGAATCTGCCGCCAACAGGAATATTCTGAATGTGGCGCTGAACTACGGTTCTCGCAGTGAGATTGTCCATGCCGTGAACACCCTGATCGAACGGGGAGAAAAAAAGATCAGCGTTGAAATGCTGAACGCCTGTCTGTATACACGGCTCAGTCCCGACCCGGACCTGATTGTCCGGACTGCCGGCGAACAGCGGCTGTCCAATTTTCTTCTGTGGCAGGCCGCATACAGCGAATTCTATTATACCGATACCCTTTGGCCCGACATGAACGGGGAGGAGGTCGACCGAGCTCTTCTTTCCTTCGGGAACCGCCAAAGACGCTTTGGAGGCATTGCCGAGGGAGAATCAAATTAAGAAAACCGATGGCCGGTGTTTTCTTTGAAGCACCGGGAAGGTCTTAAGAGAACAAAGAAACGAAAGGAAAATTTTCCTGTGGGAAAAGGCTGTCAGCATGAGAACCCGAACCATCACTGCGATCGTGGGTGCGATCATCATCGCCCCCTTTCTTGTTTTTTTTGATACTTATGCAGGGGCCGCATTGATCCAGATTGCCGGCGTTATTTGTACCTATGAATTGCTCAACGCTACAGGCCTGAAGAAGTGGTTTCTGGCCGTCCCTCTTTATATACTGGCTTTGGGCCTTCCCCTTTTGGTTTATTTCAAGGAGAATGAGAATTTCTTTCGCTACAGCGCTGTGATCTTTTTTCTGTTGTCCATTTATATGCTGACCGTGTCGGTGTTTTCCAAGGGGAAAATACAGGTGGACAATACATCGGTGCTCTTCACGATGAGCTTTTATGTGCTGATGAGCCTGAATTGCCTGTATCTTCTGCGCACGGAGGAGCAGGGAGCGCTGCTCTATATGCTTCCCCTTGTGACATCCTGGAGCACGGATATTTTTGCATATTTTTCGGGCAGACTCTTCGGCCGGCACAAGCTCATTCCGGATGTGAGCCCCAAAAAAACGGTAGAAGGAGCGGTGGGCGGTTTTGTTTGTTCTGTCGGAATCACCGTGCTTTACGGACTGCTGATGAAGATTTTCTTTGAGGCAAGCCCGAACTATCTGAATCTGATCATTGCCGGAACCCTCATGTCGATTGCGTCCATGGCCGGAGACCTGATTGCGTCCTTGGTCAAGCGGCACTACGGAATCAAGGATTACGGCTGGCTTTTGCCGGGGCACGGCGGAGCTTTGGATCGGATCGACAGCGGGCTGGCGGCCGCACCGCTGTTGATGATTTTACATGAGCTGCCCATGGGATTTGCCCTGTTTCGCTGAGAAAGATCATAGGGAGAAGAAGTGCCTTTCATGAAAGATATTGTGGTTTTAGGATCCACCGGATCGATTGGAAAACAAACGCTGGATGTGGCGGCGTTTCAGGGGTATCGGGTGAGGGCCATTTCCGCCTGCCGGAGCGTGCGGTTGGCCGAAGAGCAGATCAGGCGCTTTCATCCGGTATACTGTGCCATGGCCGACGAGCAGGCCGCAAAGGACCTGCAAACAAGAGTTTTGGATACCGACACGAAAATCCTTTCGGGGAATGAGGGGGTATGCGCCCTGCCGGGCTTGGTGGAGTGCGACGCCGTAGTGAATGCGGTGGTGGGCAGGGCAGGCCTTTTGCCCACGATGGCAACACTCGAAGCCGGAAGGCGGCTGGCGTTGGCCAACAAGGAGAGTCTGGTTTGCGCCGGCGCTTTGGTCAAGAGGAAGGCCTTGGAAAAATCCTGCCCTGTTCTTCCGGTGGACAGTGAGCATTCGGCTGTTTTTCAGTGTCTGCAATGCGGAAAAAAAGAGGAAGTATCCAGAATTCTTCTGACCGCTTCGGGAGGACCTTTTTTCGGGAGGACCAAAGAGGAGCTTTCCGGAGTGAGCGCAAAGGACGCTTTGGCTCATCCGACCTGGAGCATGGGGGCGAAGATTACCGTAGACTCGGCTACCCTGATGAACAAGGGCTTTGAGGTGATGGAGGCCTCCTATCTTTTTGATGTACCGGCAGATCGGATCGAAGTGTTGGTGCACCGGGAGAGCGTGGTGCATTCCATGGTGGAATACTGCGACTCCACGGTGATTGCTCAGTTGTCCCTGCCCGATATGCGGGATTGTATTCAGTATGCGTTGACCTATCCGCACCGGGTGAAGGGACCCATGAGCCGGTTGGATCTGACAAAAATCGGGAAGCTGACCTTTTGTCCGCCCGATACCCGGACCTTCCCCCTCCTTTCGTTGGCGCTCTGGGCCATGAAAGAGGGAGGCCTTGCCGGGGCGGTGCTGAACGGAGCCAACGAAGGAGCCGTGGCTCTGTTCTTAGAGGGGCGAATCTCCTTCCTTCAGATTTCAGAACTGGTGGAAAAGGTAACAAGAGAATATGAAAACCGGCAGGAACCCTCCTTGGAGGAGATCTGCTTTGCCGGCGAAGAGGCGGAAAGAAGACTGTGGGCGCTGATTTGAGTCACAACGACTGAAAGAGTTTTTCGATATTTCAGAAAAGGAGCTTCCCCAAAGGAGAAGTACGGGTCGGAATAAAATGATTTTCAGGGAGCAGAGCTTTTTCGCCTCTCTTTTCAGTAAAAGCTGGGTGTCGGTACTGTTGACCATTCTTGTAACCGTTTTGATGTTCGGCTTTTTGATTTTCATTCACGAATTGGGGCACTACCTGACGGCACGCCTGTGCAAGGTGTCTATCAGGGAATTCTCCATTGGAATGGGACCCAAAATTTACGGAAGGGTCTCGAAAAAAACGGGCATTCTTTACTCCCTTAGGGCGTTGCCCATCGGGGGCTATGTGGCGATGGAAGGGGAGGACACCGAATCGCCGGATCCGAACGCCTTCCACAAGAAAAAGGTGTGGCAGAGAATGCTGATCACCGCAGCAGGAGGCTTTATGAACCTACTGTTGGGGGTGATTCTGACCTTTGTCTATGTGCTGACCTTTCCGAAGTATTACGGCAACACGGTGGTGGATTATCCGGAATTTTCCTATTCCAATCAGTGTACAGAGCCGCTTCAGGTAGGTGATGAGATTTTATCCATCGACGGTCACAGCGTACGCACCGGACAGGAAATTGTATACGAGCTGTTCCGTGCCGGCGGGGATAAGAAGAAGGTGTACACCGATGAAGAAGCAGAGAAAGTGATGATGAAGGTGGACCTGACGGTGCTTCGGAACGGAGAAAAGATCGTTTTGCACGATGTGGTCTTTCCGGTAGGGAAGGATGAGGGCGTTTCCTACGGTCTGCGGGATTTTTATTACAATGCGGAGGCCAAAAGTCTTTCTTCCACCTTCAAGAATGTGGGCAGGCAGATGCGGCTCAATGTAAAAATGGTGTACGAGTCGCTTTTTGACCTTTTGCGGGGCAGATACGGGCTGAATCAGATTTCAGGGCCTGTGGGCACGGCAGGCGTGGTAGGTGAAGCACTCAAGAACGACGCCACGGCGTCAGAAGGTCAGAGCCGCAATTCTTTTCTCTATCTCTTTATGATCATTTCGGTGAATCTGGGCCTGTTCAACCTTCTGCCGATTCCGGCGCTGGACGGCGGCAGACTGTTTTTCCAGTTGATTGAGTTGATCTTCCGCAAACCGGTTCCGCTGAAATATGAAGGAATGATTCACACGGTGGGCTTGCTGTTGCTGCTTCTTCTGATGGCGGTGGTAACCTTCAAGGACATCTTCGGCATTTTCACATAGTGCGGCAGAAGGGCAAAGGGCAAAAGGCAAAAGAACGGCTCCGGAGCAACACCGTTTTCGTCTAAGAAAAAGAGGAGTTTGAAAGATAAATCTTTCAAACGCGTTTTGTGGCTTTCGCCATCGGAGCGATGGCGATTTTGCTCCGCAAAACCAGCCCCAATTCCGCAAGAAAGGATGCTTTCGCTATGCGAAAGCCATGGTCATAAACATGAAAAAAATCGGATTCATCGGTACCGGCAATATGGGCTCTGCCCTTGCCCGTGCCGTTTCCAAAAAGGCAGGCGGAGAACGCCTTCTTCTTGCCAACCGCACTCCGCAAAAAAGCGAAGCCTTGGCTATAGAACTGGGTGCCCTTCCTGCGGATAACCGGCAGGTGGCGCTGGAAGCCGACTTCATCTTCCTGGGGGTCAAGCCCCAGGGGTTGCCCCCACTCCTTTCGGAGCTTTCTCCCCTGCTCCGGTCAAGAAAAGAACCGGCCCTGTTGATCTCCATGGCCGCAGGCACCTCTATTTTCAGAATCAAGGAGCTTCTTTCCTTTTCCTGTCCGATTATCCGGATCATGCCCAACACCCCGGCGGCTGTGGGCGAAGGGATGCTTCTCTACAGCGCCGGAGAAGGGGTATCAGAACAGGATCTGGAAGAATTCCGAAGCCTTCTTTCCGACGCCGGAAGATTGCTTGCGCTTCCCGAAGAGCAGTTGGATGCCGGGAGCGCTCTTTCGGGATGCGGCCCTGCTTTTGTCTGCCTTTTTGCCGAGGCGCTTGCCGACGGCGGGGTGCTTAGCGGCTTAAAACGGCAGGACGCCCTTCTGCTGGCGGCTCAAACCCTTCTCGGAACGGCCAAGCTTTTGTTGGTTTCGGGAAAACACCCGGGAGAATTGAAGGATCAGGTCTGCTCTCCCGGCGGAACCACCATTGAAGGGGTCAGACAACTTGAGGAAGCCGGCTTCCGGGGATCGGTGATGAACGCCGTCTTTGCCTCCTTTGAAAAAAATAAAAGACTGGGTTGAATTCTCAATGGGGCTGTTAAAAAACTCGATGTTTTTTACAGCCCCTCCAAAATTCCGGTGGGGATTCCGGCATTTTGGAGGCGATCTTGGTCGGTTTTTCCTCGATTGTGCCGGAATTACAGGGAACCCTGCGGCAAAATGGCGGCTTTCAGCCGTCAAGACCAATGTGGCCGGGGACGGTCAAGAATTCTTTCGGAATTTCTTGACATCCCCATTTTTTCTTTTGAAAATTGTCGGAAACGCTTGAAAAAGGAAAAAGAATCTGGTATGATAAAAGCGATGAAGAATTGTCTGCGAATTTCAAGGTCGCTGTTCGAACAGGGAGGTTGCTATGAAAAAACTGCTGTCGGTCTTTTTGCTTTCCGTTTTGCTTCTGACGCTCTGTCTGCCCTTTGCGGCAAACGCAGAAACCAGTGTCAGTCTGGCAAATATTTCAGGAGAGGTCTTCCCCGGATGTGAATTCACGGTGGGCGTCCTTGCGTCGGGCAAAGACATTTCCTACCTTACGGGAAATCCCATATCCTACGACGCAAACCAGATAAGCCCCGTGGGCGAACCGACCACAAGAATCTCCAACTGGCAATACAGCGCCGGTAAGGCGAACTTCATTGCGGGAATCTCCAGCATGGATGCGGAAGGAGTCAGCGGAAACAATCTGGAGCTGGTACGCTTTACCTTCCGTCTGAAGGACAGCGTACAGTCCGGCGACACGATCACTCTGGAAATTCACAACACCAACATCGTTGCCCAAGAGAATTTCTCCGGAAACTTGTCCTGTACCATCCCGGTGGTGAAGAATTCCAACGCCAATCTAATGGGTTTGACCTGTAAGGATCAGAACGACAACAACTGTACCTTTTCGCCCGCTTTCAGCAGCAGTGTAACTTCCTACAGCATGACGGTGGACAACAAGGTTACTTCCCTGATAATTACCCCTCAGACGGCAAATGACAAGGCCGTGGCAGAGGTTTCCGGCGCTTCCGACCTGCAGGTCGGGGAAAACACCGTGGTGATCAAGGTGACCGCCGACAGCGGAAACACCAAGGAATACATACTCAAGGTGACCCGAAAAGAGCCTCCTTCTGTCAATGCGCTGCTGGAAGCTCTGAGTGTGGCCGAGGGCACTCTTTCCCCGGCTTTTGACCCGAATACCACCGAATATACTCTGTCGGTCCCTGCGGACAAATCCTCCCTTTCCCTTGGCGTGACCACAGCCGACTCCAAGGCAACCTATCAGATCACCGGCAACGAAGCCTTCCGGAAGGAGGGCAATGCAGTGTCGATCACCGTTACGGCAGAGGACGGAAAGTCCAAAACCACCTATACCATCACCGTTACAAGAGAAGAACCGGTATTTGCCGCCATTGAGCTTTCCGAAGGAACCCTTACCCCCGAATTTGATCCTTCGGTAACCGAATACACCCTGGAGGTTCCGGCGGAAATTCTCTCCCTGTCCTCGTTGCAAGCCACTCCCAAAGACAGTGCCGCCCAATACACCGTAGAGGGTAACGAAGAATTCATTGTAGGCGAAAATGTGGTGCTTCTGAAGCTGACTTCGGAAGATGGGCTTGTGGATCGGATCTACACGCTGAGAGTTCAGCGTGCCCGTCCCATCCGGAGCGATTCGGCCTTGAGCTCTCTCACCTGCAGCTACGGCGCTCTCAGCCCCGCTTTTTCCCCGGAAAACACCACCTATGTGCTTTTGACCGATACCAACCCCGGAGCGATCTCCCTGACCGCCGCTCCCCGGGATGAATTTGCCAGCGCTTCCTCCTCGACCTTTATTCCCAGAACCGGAATGAATATAGAAACGATCGAATGCTCGGCGGAGGACGGAACGATCACCACCTACACCGTTTATGTATTCGTCCCGGCCAAAGAGTACGCCCCTGCCGTGCTGATTACCGGAAGTCCGGCAGAGGGACAGGCCCTTTCCGCCAAAGTTCTGAATCTGGACACCGCTCAAGGAACCTACACCTGGTACCTGAACGATCAGCCGGTCAGCGGTGCCAACGGCCAAAGCTTCACGGTACCTGCCGGAAGCGAAGGAAAAACGCTGAAGGTGCGCTTCGTCTCTGCCGAAAACAAGGAGTATTTTTCAGATGGTGTCTTGGTACAGGAAAACCCGGCGATCCTGTCCCCAGGGGAAACCCAGGTCGGAATGAACACCGCCACGCTGGTCATCACCATCTGCGTCGTGCTGGTCGCACTGGGTCTGGGAATTCTGTTCGGCATCTTCTTTACCAAGAGAAACTATTCATAAAAAGGGCGCTCTGCCTGTTGCAAACAAAGATAAAAAGGGAATGTGAAAAAATTCCGAAAGAATTTTTTCACATCCCCTTTTGGTATTTCAGAGTACATCCTCCGGATTCTTTTTACGGTACAGAAGCCGAACCAAGAAACAAAGTCCCACCCCAAAGGGCAATCCCAGAAGGGGCACCACAATGAGGGAAACCGGCACACGGTCGTCCAGCTTCTTCTGACTGAGCAAGGCTCCCTCCTGAGAAAAGGAATACCGATACCCCTCCAGATCCATTTTTCCCGTGCGGAACTGTCCGCTTTCATAGTATCTGATTTCGCCGCCCAGCACCAAGAATCCTTCGGCCTGAAGAATTCCGTCCCGGTCGACCCGCAGACTTTTCCCTTCCAGAGTCAGCGTTTCATCGTAAACGGTTTTGTTGTAGCGCAATACAAAGGTGTGATGCTCGGAATATTCATATTTCAGGGGAAGATCGCACAGCAGGCACTTTTCAAGCATTTCTCCGGGACAATGTCCCAGGATATGTCCGGAAGGGAGAAAGGGGTCCTCCTCTGCCCTTTTCAAACTCTGGGTCAGGACGATATTTTCAGGGACATTCCCCTGAAATTCCACCGTCCCCACACACCAGACCCGTTCGAGCGCCGGAAGCTTTTCAAACGCCTCTGCCGGAAAGGACTCCACATTCAGCGGCAAAAGCAGATCCTTTACTTCCGCCGCAAAGGGGAGGGAGAAAATACGGTTGTCCGCTCTGACCGTTCCTGAAGAGAGAATCAACAGCCCTTCGTCCTCCACATAAAGGAACTGGACCCCGTCCCGCTCGCCGGACCGGGCATCGCTGTCCTGTGCGCCCTGAAAGCAGGAGGAAAACACAAACAGGCCTGTCACCGCAAAAAACAGAGCAAAAAAGAAAGAAATCCTGCGCTTCATCCGAAAACCGTCCTTTATTCACACAAGTATAGGGACAGTATAACATAAAAAGCCGGGAAAGGCAAATGCTTTTTGTCTTGGAACCTAAAAAATGTAGCTCTGAAAAAAAGCGCCCCATGCCTATCCGGAACAGGGACGCTCTGCGCCATAAAATATACCGAAAAGAGCCGGCACAAAAGATTTCGCACCAACTCTTTTCCGATATTCAGCGACTGTCCGATTCCGTCCGATTTCATAGCTGTCCGGTTCGCCCTGTTCAATAGCTGTCCGGTTCAGTCCTCTCTCCGAGAACTGTCCGCATCCATCTCCCTCACACACTGATTCAGAATTTCCAAAAACCGATCGATCTGTTCCGGACGGTTGAAAAGCGAAAAGCTGACCCGCAGGCCTCCGGTCTTTCCGGTACCGATGCGATCATGGGCCAAAGGAGCGCAATGGAAGCCTTCCCGCAGGCAAATTCCCCGGTCATAGAGCCGTTGTGCCAGGGGCTGTTCTCTGCCGCCGCAGGTAAAGAGCAGACAGCCTGACTCCTGTCCCTTGGGCGGGTTATACTCCATACCCCGGAGCTGCAACCCTTTTATGTTCCCGATCCCCTCCCTGCACCGGGCATTCAGAGCGGATATCCGGCTTGAGATTTCCTCATAGCCCGTTTTTTCAAGATACTCCACCCCGGCTCCCAGGCTGGCAATGGCCGGAAGCGCCGGTGTGCCCCATTCCAGCCGTTCGGGCAATTCTTCGGGCATTCCGCTATCAAAAGAGCGGATACCGCTTCCTCCCTCTAAAAGCGTTTCCCGATCTTCCAGGGCCTTGCGAAGCGGCCCGCCAGCCAAAAGCGCACCCGCCCCCGCAATGCCCAGAAGTCCCTTATGCGAGGGAACCACCATACCGTCGGCTTGTAATTCCCGCAAGGACAAGGGCTGATGTCCTGCCGCCTGTGCGGCATCCAGCAAAGACGGTACCCGCGCTTTTCTGCACAAGGCGCAAAGCTCCTTTACCGGCAAAGTGACCGGACAAATGTTGGAAGAAATCAAAAAAACCGCTAAATCCGGATGTTTTCCCAGTTTTTTCTGAAAAGAAGCGCAAATTTCCTCTTTTTTTCCGTATCCTTCAAAATAATCAACCGTCACGCCCTTTTTTTGAAGGGCAAGGGCCGGCCGGCGGACGGCATTGTGCTCCATATTGGAAATCAGCACCCTGCCCCCCGGCGGAACCAGCGTTTTCAGAACTACATTGAGCGCTGTGGTGGCGTTATAAAAAAAGCAGACCCCTGCGGCATCGTCCAGACCAAAGTGTGTACAAAGCTTTTCACGCACTGCAAACAAGCTCTTGGAAGCCTCCAAAGCCAGCCTATGTCCTCCTCTGCCCGGATTCCCCAAGTGGAGCGTCTCCTCCAATACCCGGTATACCTCCCTCGGACGGTACAGCGAAGTGGCACCGCTGTCTAAATAGATCATCCCCCATCGCTCCTTTCTTTCGGTTATGGGCACCTCTAAATATTCCAAGTATATTCGGCGGCGAGCAGTCTTGCCACAGAACGGGCGCAAAAACGAATGAATACTCTGTGTATAAACGCCTTGCGCAACGAAGTTCTGCGGCAATACCGCCGTTGCCGGATGTGCGGGGAAGGTTCAGAGGTGCCCTTATCTTAAAATTTCTCCGTGACGGATGCCTGCCGCCTCGATCCGGCGCACTGCCTCTTCCAAAAAAGGACAGCTCATTTCCAAGCCGTAAGCACAGCCCCTTTTGGTGGCTCCCGACGGCAATTTGATCACCCGCACAAAAACACCTCCGCCTACAAGCAGGGATTCCCCTCTTAAGGCAAAAGTCAAAGAGGGCATCGCTAAAATGCACTTCCGGTCGTTCTGTCTCATGATCTCGTTTTTCCTTTCTTTTCTTGTCCCCTATCAGTATATGTTGGGACGCTCAAACAGCAACTTGGGCTTTTGCAGAAATTTTCTCTCTTCTTTTCATTTCGCGCTTGACTTTTTTCTGGACAGGCATTACAATACTGTTGCAACGAAACGGTATCTGCTTTTTAATTTCTAAAACGAAAGGAAACATCAATGAAAAACCGTCTTTTTTCCGGATGGTCCCAAAAAACACTTCCTGTTCTTCCGATTCTTTTGATTCTATGTATGATTTTAGCCGGTTGCGGCCAAGGAAACCAGGGGAAATCCTCAAATGCGCCGACTCTCCCTTCTGAAAGCACCCCTTCCTCTGAAGCTTCCGCTTCTCCTTCCGAGCCATCGGAAACTCCCTCTTTGCCTACGGTTGCTCCTTCCGAAACCACCTTGGTCCCCTCCGGAACCACGGTTACCGATCCTCTGGTCTTCACCTGTGGCAAAATCACCGGCGCTCCCGGAAAGACCGTAACCGTTCCGGTGCTTCTTTCCAACAATCCGGGGATTGCCGGATACAGCATCACCATGGAATACGATGACCGTAAGCTGGAATTCCAGTCGGCCGTTTCCAAAGCTCCCGGAACCGTGGGCACCACCAATTCAACCGTCTCGGGTAAAGTCCGGTTGATGTGGACGCTGGGCGGCGGAAACCACATCACCGTCAATGATGCCGCCTGCTGTGAAGTGACCTTCCGCATTAAGGACAATGCCCCCTTGGGTGAGAGCCCGCTGACTCTGTGCCTGGACGGAAATATGGATTCGGTGTTCCGGGTCTCGGAGAGCTTCGCCATCTACAATGTTCCGGTCGCCTTCCGGGCCGGTTCCGTCACCATAAACACGGCTGCTTAAAAAGGCGCTTTCCTGGCTCCGCCAAGGCAACGGCAAAATGCGCAGGTCGCTGTATCCCGCACCTAAGGCGGTGGGCTTGCGTTTTGATTTTCTGTTTGCCATATGATCCTGAAACAACGATTCAAAGAGGTAATTCGGATTGAAGTGGTTCAATTTGCACGGCCTGATCTTTGTTGCACTACTGATGATTCCCAACATTCTGTTTGCCCTCAAATACAAAAACGGATTTGAAAACAACTGGAAAAACAAATATATCGAGGGGTTCGAACAGATCGGACGGTACGGTTGCTTTTTTACGATGATTTTTAATATTCCCTATACCTGTTTCGGCTATTGCTCAGAGAAAGCATTTGGGGCTTATTGCGTTATAAATACGGTTTTGGTGGCTTCATATTGCCTGATCTGGTGCATTTGCTTTCGGAAGAACAGCCTTTTTCGCGCCTTGTCTTTGTCCATTCTTCCTTCCGTACTCTTCCTGTTCAGCGGAATTTTATGCCGATCTGTATTACTGACCGTCTTTGCTGCCGTCTTTGCACCTTGCCATATCCTGATTTCTTATAGAAATGCAAAGCAATAGGCCAAAAGAGCACCTCTAAAACTTCCCTGCACATCCGGCAAGGAGATTTTTGAGGTGTTCGGTATCGAATGGAGCCAAAAAAACGATCGCTTTTCAGCATAACTCTGAAGCGATCGTCTTTTTTGTTTTGCCTGTGCGCAGTCCGTCGGAATTGCAGGCATATGTCCGGGTGATGGTCTGGCGTTATAACGGAACCTGCCAAAAGAGAGCGCACATACCAATTTTAACGCTCCCGTTTCATGCACTCCGGTCCGGTTTACGATTTTTCTTTTCATTCAAACTATTTTCTGTACAGTATTTTCGTTTCAAATTTTCCGTCCTTATCAAATTGGATCTCGGCAATTTCCCTTTCTCCCAATGTGTAGATCAGATCATCTGACGAAACATAAATCGTATCAGAGAAATTCTCTTTGATCACCACTTTGTCTCCGGTCAACAGAGAATGCCGAATCAACTCCTGACTATCGTCATCTACATAAAAAGCACAGGACTCTGTCAGGGCCATTTGCCTTGGGTAACAATCCAAAGATTGCTCAAGACTTCCGTTTGAACGGCGATAGATATAAAAACTGCTCTTTCTGCCCGTTATTCGTTCCGTGTTATAGAACACCACATATTGGTCGGACAAAACGGCATAGAGGCTTTCATAATGGGGTGCAGAAAATGAAGAAATCTCTGAATTGGTATTGTTTTTCAGATCTGCCGCATACAAAGTGTCCACACCGTTTTCTTCCGAAAGAAACCGGACTTCACCGTTTTCAATGCCAAAGGATGTCATATTGTCGCACAGAACCGTCCGTCGGTTTTGCGCATCCAAACTGCAGAGGGAGTTGTTCTCCCACTCCCGTATGGTTCCGTTCATTTTCATGTATATCAGCGTCCCATCCATAACGGCAAAGGTAAGAAGGTTTTCTTCCGCTATAAATCTCTTTACACTTTTTTCGGTTGCAAGATCATAGGAATAGATGTTGGTCACACCATCATCAACGCAACAATAGTAGATTTCATTGCCCTGGCAGTAAACCTGACTTATCAGACCCGTTTTTTCCAAACTGTTTGCGATTTTTGCCCGTTGGTTCTTGTTTTCGGCGTACAGTGTCAACAGATTTCCCTGCCGCTCAAAGTAAACAACAGTATCCTTTACGATCGCACAGTCCCCGGCATTGTCAATATTGTAGTAGTTTGTTTCCACATCAAATTCTGCAAGAAAACTGCCGTGAGGACTGGTTTTCCCGCATCCGCAGAGAAACAAAGCAACCAAAACTATGGCTAACCAAAAAGTGATTTTTTTCATAATGCTCCTCCATACAATTTCAAATTATTACAAAATACTCCCTATATAGTCGATGGTGAAAAGCAAACGGCCCCCTTCTCATCCCTCACCATTCTTATTTTGATTCTTTCCTGCCTGAGCATCAGGATGCATAGCATCAACGACAACGCCCGTAAAATAATCATGGCCATGGACATTCCATAAACATCCGTCCGGCTTTCGTTTCTTTAAAAACCGAACCAAACCACCTATACAATCAGGAGCAGTAATTGGTCTATTCGGACATCTATTCATTCCGTTAGAACGAGGGCATGAGCAATCCAACCTTTCACGCTCCGAACAGAAGCAGATACACATAGGACATATATTCCCGGATGGTGTAGGTGAATTCCAGAAATTTGTTGGGCGAGGGTGCGGAAACGGTGGCGCAGTCCTCCACGCCGAAACGGTTGCATAAGAGAAAGATCCTGGGTGTGTGGAAACTGCTGGAAACGCAGATCAAGGAACAATCCTCTTTTTTATAGCCCTTTTCCTCCAGCAGTTCTAAAGAAAACTTCAGATTTTCCACCGTATCGGTGGATTTTGTTTCCCGGAAGATCCGGTCAACAGAAACCCCTTTGGAAATCAGATAGTCCGACATGGCTTCGCCCTCTGCCATGGGTTCGTCGTCTCCCTTGCCGCCCGAAACCACACAAATTGCCTCCGGATACTCCTTTAACAGCTCTACCGTCCTGTCCAAGCGGCTGCGCAGCTCGGAGGAGGGCGAAGAGTCCCGGTGAATCTTACAGCCGAAAACCATCACCACCTGCTGACGGTCGTTTTCCTTGTGCGGCACATCGGAATGATTGCCGATGACGATGCAGAATACCGAAAAGGTAACCATGTAGAAGCACATCGCACAGCACCAGAAAATCTTCAGGGGCAGGTAGGCCTTTTTCAGAAGTCTTTTAAAGAATTTCCGCCCAAAAAAGGGCACCAGCACTCCTATAAACACCAGAACGGAAGCTAAAATATCCGCCCAGTGCCCCTGAAACAGATGCCAGAAAAAGTAGGGAATATAAATTCCCAGGAAAAATGCTCCCGATAGAATACACAGTCCGTCAAGAATCCAGCAAAGCACGCCCTTCACATTTCCGGGACGTTTGATTTTTTCCATACGCAATGAACATTCCCTCCTTTTGGTTTCTCATTTGAACATAGATCCGATCACGATCGGGACCACACCGCCTCCTAAACAGATCCAGTCGCTCATCCGGAGTTTAAAGCCCCGGCGATAGAGAATATAGCCCACGATCATCAGAAGATATATAATCGGCGAGAATTCCCATGCTCTTTCGGTGCTGTTAAGCAGAATGCTATAGCCATAGAAGGGTACCAGCGTCCTGTAGCCGAGAAAGCTGTCGGAAATATCGCCTGCCTTTTCAGCTTTGCTCCTTCCCGCAAAATAGAACAACATCGCCGCCAGAATGCAAGCAACAAAAAACCAGACAATGTACATATAAAATTTATTGGCCAGCGAGTCCAGCTCCCAAAAATAGGCATTATTCGACAACTGCTCCCCCATTACTTCCATCACTTCAGGAGAATCCTGCATCGCCTTGTAGTAAAACAGACCCGTTGTATTGTTCAAATGCCAGAAAGGAAGGTACCATACCGCCTCCGACATAAGACTACTGTTAAACAGTATTGACAGATCCAATACAAACAGCGCAGGAGCACCGGCAAAGCCAATGGCAAACACGATTCCGTCCGCCACCGTATTTCCCTGCCAGAAAAAGAACGCCACGAAAAAGTAGAGAATCAGACCTCCCACAAGGGCCACGAAATAGTTGGGCAACAGCCAGAACAGGTGAAAGGCCCCTGCTTTCAGTTTATAGAGAAAAATGAAATACAGATAGGCCAGAGTGAAGGCACAGAACATTTCCCCTATGCCCATCCCCAGCTGTACCGCCACCATCTTTCTTCTGGAAAGCGGAAAGGAGTACAGGGTGTCGATATTCCTCCGGCTTTTGAAGGCGGAAAGACGCAACAGGGGCAGAACGGCCGCCAGAACACCCAGAATTGCGGAAGGAACCCACAGACACAGGTCGCTTCTCCTGATATCCAATACCCCATCCGCTTTCCAATGCACAATTGACTGGCTCACCGAAAAATGCACCAACAGAAGTGCGAACACCGTCAGGGTCAGCATTTCCACCAATACCTTTTTCAGACTGTATTTGAAATAGCTTGCACAAGTTTTCATTTGTTTAAATACCCCCTGTCCTCTACCTGGTGAATGAACATTTCCTCAAAATCCATGGGCATTTCTTCAAGAACCGCCGGCTGGGTGCGACGCAGGGCCTCTTC
>ENA-ORMS01001480-ORMS01001480.1-human-gut-metagenome-genome-assembly--contig:-NODE-1480-length-18936-cov-8.088449_pt1 | contig 18936 bp, 9 predicted proteins | sample MGYA00242104_ERZ508997 | MGnify/ENA primary metagenome ERZ508997 (study PRJEB26280, sample SAMEA2338704) | human gut metagenome | biome: human gut; feature: human-associated habitat; material: faeces... | reverse complement strand
TTGAAAAATTTTGCGTTTTGGGTGAGAGTTTTTTCGATTTTTTGTACCTATATAAATGAAGGGGTTTTTAAGCCGCATTTCAAAGAATCCAGAGAGGAGGTTCAAACGATATGTACGATACCGCAATACGGGTCGCACTCGTCAAGCAGCGAGTGCGGGAAAACACCCGCCGAAGGCAGCGGCGCGAGGCAATAAGCCTCTCCGCAGTGTGTATGCTGCTGTGCGCAGCGCTGACGCAGGCGGTGGACGCATTTGCAGTGCAGGGACAGACCGCCGCATGGGGCAGCTTCGGCGCGATGCTGCTGCGGGAGGACGCAGGCGGCTATGTGCTGGTGGGCGTCGTCTCCTTTGCAGCGGCGGCAGCAATCACTGCGCTGTGCTTCCGGCTCAGAAACAGAGAAAACCGTAGAAAAGACGGAGCGGATAAGCCCGCCCGACACGAAAAGGAGGAGAAAAGTCAATGAAAAAACGAATACTCAGTATCTTGCTTATATGCAGCATGGTGCTGACCATGCTGCCGACAACTGCGTTTGCATCGGTGAGCGATTCGCTGGGCAACACACCCGAGGAAAATCAGGCGATTTTGGAGCAGCTCTCCGCCCTGACCGGCGGCAGCAGCGACCAGGTGCTTTCCATGCTGAACGCTTTGGGGCTGCTGGATGAAGACGGCAATTTCAAGGTGGATCAAACCATCACGCTGGACGGCCAGGTGTTGACACTGGCGGCTGTCATGGAGCTGCTGGAAAATCCCGCCACGGATCTCACCCGTATAGCCGACGTGGATGGGACTCCGGTGGCGCTGGGCGATTTGAAGACCATGATCCAAATCGAACAGGAGCTGCAGCGGATCAAGGACACCTATTTCTCCGGCAGGGAGTTTACCGGGGAAGCTCTGGAGAATCTCAATAGCCTGATGGAGCAGTTGGAGCTGCAAGGCATCAGTTTGCAGTATTCCGCCTCTGCCACAGCGCCTGTGGGCGTTGAGAAGGTGGATATGAGCAGCATGATGAGCCAAACGCTGGGGAATTCCGCAAACAACACCTGGAGCTCCGGGACTTTTACTGTATACCGCGGAAAACCGGTCGGCTTTTCCTACCGCATTCAAAAAGGTCAGCTCAGCGAGTATATCACCGATGTGGAGGTCTCGATAGGCGGGACGAGTGGGGTCGAGCAAAGCGACGGGTCCTACAGGCTGACCTATGACGTAGGCGAAACTTACAGTTTAGGTGGTTGTAAAATCACTGTCAAGGTTACAACCAAAGGAGGAAACCCAGCCTGGCTCGAGAATTCTTATTCCTATGGCGATTTGCTGGGGATGATTGAATTTTACGATGCGGAAAATCTGGTGTTCGATGACGGCGCCGGTTATGCCGACCACTGTCAGCTCAAGCTAAAAAAGACGGTTGACGCCTCCGCAATAAAAACATCAATGGACGCGCCGAGCTATGAGAAAACATACAAAAGTGAAGGCACAATACAGGGGGATATGTATATTCCTTTGCTGGCGTATGAATACAATGCCGGCGAGGGTGCCAAAAATCCGGATTTCGTTGCGCTAAGCGATACCATCGGAATTCTGGAGGGCGCCCGCAACTCGGTGCTTCCCGGCGGCTCCTCCAAATTTTATCAGCCATACCAAATCGACGCCAGCATCAAGTTTGACTGGAACCCCGGCAAAGAGACCTATACCGGCCCTGCGCCGTATGGCTATGATAGTGCCACACAACCCCATGCCCCGTTCTATCTGATGGAGTACAAGTTCGATGAAGCAGATCTGACGCCCACCAGCGGCGACAGAAAGAAACCGGGGAACTGTACGATTCAAAAGGGCAGTCCGGTCAAAATCTCCCTGCAGTCTACCACGCAAAACAGAGGGAATCAGAAGTACTGGCTGCCCTTCCGACTGTATATGAAGAGTGTAATTGACGACCAACCATATGCCTCCGCCACCGTCAATACCAGCAACGTCACTGCCAAGCTGTTGGACACGGACGCCCCCATCATTCAAAGCGTCACGGCCCCGGCGGGAACCTATGCCAGCGGACAGCACGTGCCAATCACAGTTACCTTTAACGAGTTCGTGGATCTTAGAAACGCCCGCGTGACCATCAATGGCAAAGAGTATACCGCCGCTGCGCTTTCCATGAACAACTACGGTGTCACGGCAATGCTCTGGTACCCAGTGCAGGATACGGATGCCACCACGGTCACCGTCAATGGTATGACCGGTGTGGAAGATGTTTTCGGCCATACGCTGGATACCACACTCTATCAAAGCGACCCGATTATCGACGTTACGCTGAGGAGCGTCTTGATGCGCAACGCTCCCACCGAGCTGACGGCCGCCTACGCCAACGGCAAGGCATCGTTCACGATGAACGCCAACATGGAGCAGGCCTACAAGACCGTATACAGCAATTATCACACCCCGGCAGGCACAGACCCGAAGGAGGCCCCTTTCCGCCTCGAGCTGAGGTACGACTCCGCGGTTGAACCAATCCATCTGCAGGTCTATCTGGACACAGAGAAGGAAGCCTTCACCATTAGCGACTATGCAATCGCACCCGCGGCTTACACCCGCACCTATACGGTGACGCTGCAGGCCAACGAGGGCACGAAAGACGCTCCTAACTGGGTGAATGTTCTTCCCCTGACCCGGCAGTTCACGGTGATAAAGAAAGTTTCCGCGCACACGGTGACCATCGTCCCGGAAGCGAATGACGCCGACTATACGATTTCCCTCGGCGAAACCGCCCGCCGCACGCTTCAGGCAGAGGTTTTGGGGGAAGGCGGTGTGCCGGCCAGCTACACCACCGGCAAATGGAGCAGCAGTGACCCGCTCATTGCCACCATCAACGAGGATACCGGTGTTGTTGCCACCACAGGAACCAAGGTGGGAGCCGTCACCTTTACCTTTACGGCAGACAACGGGACTGAGGACGCTGCCGATGATGTGACGGGCGAGTCAGAGTCCTATACCGTGACGGCAGGCGATTCCCTGGCACTGGTGATTCCCGGCGGCTCGTCCATCGTGACGCGGGTAAATCAGCCCGCCACCGTGCTGTGGAGCTCCAACGCCGCGCTGATGGCACCGAACAAAGAGTTCAATTACAGGATTGACCTGTATGAGGGCAACTACGCGAATGAGGCGGCGCTGAGCGGTCTCAAGCCCGTTGCGACTTATACCGCCGGCAAGGATAAAAACAGCGTGCGGATCGAGGAGAATGTGCTCTCCAAGCTCTCCAACGGCAATACCCCTGCTTACACGGTATTGGTCTCCATGCCGCACCCCAACGCCGAGGGTGAGAACGTCCGCCTGTCGGCACTTGCCTGGATCATCGTGCAGGCACCACCTGCCACAGCCAAGCTGACACCGCCCCAGAGCATTTACCTCAAGGATACCGATGGCGCCGTCAATATCGACTGGTCGGTGGAAAACGCCACTGACGGGGCCTCTCCGCAGCCAACGCTGACCATTACCCGGGTCACAGAGGACAACAACACCCAAGAGGTGGCCCGTGAGCACCTATCCGGTACCTCCGGAAGCTTCTCCCTGTCATTACAGAGTGTGAAGGCCGGCAATCTAAAGGACACCTATCAAGTGGTTTTGAGCGTGGAGAACCCTGGTGAGGAATCTCCCAGCACCGACTCCTTCCCCCTGTATGTCTACGATGCCGACGCACTGAAGGTGCAGGACGACAAAGGAAACACGATTTCTAAGCTGACCATGGACAATACCTCCAAGGTCAGCGGCAGCCTGCCCACCGATACAGCTGAAATTTTGCAGCTGCGCCAGGAGTTGGGGCTGATCGAGTACATAGGCATCAACTATGACGAGTACGGATGGAACTCCTTTAAAGACGGCATCCGGTGGCTCTCCAGCAACAACAATGCCATTTCCGTCAACTACAAGCAGGGCGGACTGTATGAGGACATCAGAAACTTCTCCTTTGATTCCTACCTTCCCGAAACCAAAATGGCGCTGTCCGGCTTGGCCAACGGCACCGCAACCGTCACGGCTACCCATGCCGCCACGGGCATGCGTACCGACGTACAGGTGACAGCGAAAACGCTGCAAAATAAGTTCTATCTCTTCCAGCTGACGCCTGCAGCGGAAACTACGCTGCAATACACCGACGGCAAAGGTGTGCCCAAAACGGTCACGACCAACAGTGAAGGCGTGCTGGCGCTTTACGAACCCAACGGAATCGCCAGTGAGGTGTCTCTGCGGTCCGGCTCCGGCGCGGATATTTATCTGGGCACCATCTATAAAGAAAATCTGCGTTCCGGCGAGCGGGATGCCACAAAACTGCAGCTTTATCCCTTGAATACCTTCAGCCTTCGGCGAGTCGCCCGGGCATCTGTGACGCTCATCACGCCGGGCGGCGATCCGCTGGCGAACAAGACGGTGACCGTTCGCGGCGGCGTTTATAAAAACGGAGGCTACTGCGAGACAGCTCTGCTGGGCTCCGGGGCAGGAGCACTTGTCAGCGGCATCACCGGCGACACCTATACCACGGATGCGGAGGGAAATATAACCGTCTATCTGGATTCCACCCAGTTCTGGTCGGCCGAAAAGGGCGAGAGCAACACCACGGCGCTTTCCGCTCTGGATCAGCTGGAGTACATTCTGGAGATCAGCGCAATTGACGGCGACAAGTACTATCCGCTGCTGCTGACCGTCAACGGCAAGCTGGGCGTGGACGATGTAATGCGCACCGCAGAGGGCGTTGTCTCTCTGGAGCGCGTGCCGGCGGGGGAGGAAAACAAACCCTTCATTGTGGCGCAAAGCGTTGATTACGGTCTTGCCAACGGTCAGAAGGTGGATGTCCGCAGCTCGACTGGGAAGATTGGCCCTAACAGCAGCTTTAAAACAGCAACCCTGCACACCACCATGTTCCTCTGGGGCGAGAAGATTGCCAACGCGAAGAATTACAGTCTCAAGCTGGCGGACGAATACGGCGTTCTTCCTGCCGCCCAGAGCAGCAGTACCAAGCAGTATCCCTTCTCATCCATCCCTGTAGCGGAAAACGATCTGACCCTCACCGAGGCCACCATGACCACCTCTGGATGGATCGCCGACGGCAAGGATGTGGGTATGAAAACGCAGCTGAGCCTGAACGGCAGCCTGCTGCAAGAGAAAATAATGCCATTCCGGGTCGTTGATCTGACCCGAGTGCCAAAGGTGACAGAGGATGAGCACGTCACCGGTATTCTGCTGACGATGCAAGACTCCAGTGGAGTGAATGACGTTGACTTTGGCGGAGTGGGCGATAGTAACATTCTCAAGGTGCTGACCGGACGGCTGGATGATCTGAGCGGTCCGGTGGACACTTCCGTGTTCAAAATGATCATCACCCCCAGCGAAGATCCCTCCGTGTTCCGTGCCATGATTTGGGCCGGGTACAATACGCTGGAGATGGAGGACATGGACTATTCCGAGGACGGCGTGGCCTTGGGTGCGAATGTGCTGACGCAGAACCTGGAAGTAGGCGTACCCGGGACCGGGGATCTGAGCCAGATGGCCAAGGGTACCTATAATCCCAAGGGGGAGTACAACGCCAACTCCATGGCCGGCAAGGTCACCAACACGGATCTCAACTTGCAGTTGGAGGGCTTTTACGAAGCGGAAATCCGCTATAACGCCGAAAAAAAGGAGTGGGAGGTTTTCACCGTAGGCGGCGGCTTTACAGCCGGCGTTGGCGTGGGCTTCACCTTCAGCGTGAACGCCATGGCTGGCCCCGTGCCGTTGACAGCAACCTTTGAGCTGGGTGGTGCCATTCAGCTGGATTTCCGTACCGCAGTGCGCTACGGCCGGCAGGGCGAGGGTACAGAGCTTGCCTGGAGCGATCCCACGGCCACGGCAGTGAATGACTTTTTGACCACGCTGCGTATCAACGCCTATGTCCACGCGTTTGGCGGCATTGGCTTTGACTATTCGGTCGTGGCGCTGAAGATCGGCCTATTCGGCAATTTGGATGTGGACAGTCAGAATAAGTTCCTTTCCCGCACCTATCTTGCCGACGAGACAAAGCGCCAGATCAACGGTCAGGCCCTGGGGATCCAAAGCGAAGTGGGAATCAAATTTGTGGCAAACTTCCTGTTTATCTCCTACGAGGCGGTGATCGCCTCCGGAACCCTTGAAGGTACCAAGACTTTTAATGACTGGAAAACAATCGACAACTACTGGAATAACGCCACCAGTGGGCTGAGCCTTGCCTCGCTGCGGATGGCGGCGGCTCAGAGCGGAATGCAGGTGGCTTCTGGCAGTGCAACGCTCCAAAGCCGGGACTATCTGGAGCAATATGCCCGTACTTGGGGCCAGCCCCAGCAGCGGATGATGCTGTTCTCTCTGAACTCCACCAGTGGGCTGGAAAACATCCAGACCAATGCCAACCCCACATCCTATCCACAGCTCAGCGATGACGGGAAGGTATTGGCCTACATCAACGACGGCAACAGCAGCAGTATTTACGACAGCCGGGCGCATTTCTCCACCCTCAATGGCGGCGGCTATTCTGTCTCCAGCAAAATTGCCGATCCCACAGGGTTCTCCGGCTACGGCGACACGAGCGTTTCTTTGTCCGGCACTGGCAGCTTCGCGGCGGCGGCTTGGGTTCGCATGGGCACCGACCTGCCGGGTAAAAATGCCGGTGATCCCGTGACATTGGAAGAGCAAAACCTGCTGATGAACAGCACGGAGATTGTAGCGTCCGTCTATGACGGCACAACCTGGACTTCCATCCGCCTAACCAACGACGGCACGCCGGATCTGGCCCCAGCCACGGCAGTGGGCGGCGACGGCAAGGCCATCGTGTTCTGGCGCAGCGTCTACACCCCCGATCCCGGTACGCAGGGCAGCAACAACCTGCTGAACTTCACGACCAGAGATTGTATCATGTACCGTTGCTATGACAGGAATAACGGCACCTGGAGCGAGTCCAAAATGCTTTATAACGGTGCTACTGGCAGCGTGAAGGCGTTGCAGGCGGCCATGCTGCCCGACGGAACCGCTATGGCGGTTTACTCGCTGGACCGCAGCGGAACCGGAGATACCTCCGCCTACGAGATCGCCTATTGTACCGTGGCTGCTGACGGAACTCCCGGTACAGCCATGCTGGCGACCTGTGACAGCAATCTTGACGAAAACCCCCAGGTCGTTGCAGCCAACTTCGGCAGCGGGGATGACCGATTTGTCATCGGTTGGCATAGTGTCCGAGACGGCAGCAGCGATATCCAGCTGTTGGCTGTGGACGGCAGCGGCACCATGTCCAACAGTTTCCCCGGCTCTTTGTCTGCCCTGACCAGCAGCGGCAACGCCGTCGTGGGCGGAGACTTCCGCTTCGCTTCCCTCAGCGGGGATCATCGCAGCCTCAATGATCTTACCATCGTCTGGAATGAGACTGTCAATGACGTCAACGGCGCGGTAGATCACGGCATTTTGAAGGCGGCCAAGCTGCGCTATGCCACAAATACCTACACTCTGTCCGCACCATTGGAACTGGCAGAGCTGCCGGATCGCACGCTGGCTGACCACTTTGATGCCTATGTCAGCGGCACCAATCAGGTGCAGGCTGCCATTCAGGCCACCTTCTATGACGATGAAAACCCGCAGGTAATCGGCGGCGTGACCGTTCCGGGTGAGAAAACGAACCTCTATACCGCTACCTCTGATTTTGTCACCGATGCGGTGGCAGTGGAACAGATCGGTGTGGATTATGCAACGCTGGCGCTGAACAGCCTGACACCCATTCGCTTTACCATCCGCAACACCGGGCTGAACGATGTGACAAACCTAAAGGTCAGCATTGGCAGCGGGGAAACCGCCACCCTTACGGAAAAACTGCTGCCCAATGAAAGCACCACCCTTACCGTCTGGCACCATGTGAAGGACCGCGTGACCGACCCGAGCTATACCATCACCGCCGCCGGCGGCATCAACGAAAACGGCACAGTGTATCTGGATTATCCCGACATTGGCATCTCGCAAATGGAAGTGATTGCGGAGAGCGCCGGCAAGCGCACGGTGCGCATGACCCTCTATAATTCCTCTGCCGCCACGCTGGCCGGCGGAAAGAACCGCGAGGTGAATCTTGCGTTCTATGCGGATGATCTGCATACCGAACCTGCAGAGGTAGCCTGCACCACAAACGGCGTATCGGTTAGCGGTAATGAAATCACCGTTTCCGGAGACAGCGCCCTCGCCCGCATCGATCAGGGAACCTTTACACTGGACCTGACCTATGATCTGGGCGAGTATATGACATCCATTGGCAAAACCGAGATCCCCAATGTGGGTACCTATCTGTACGCCGAGGCGTGGGCGGAAGGTCAGATCGGTGGAACGGGAAGCAATCAGCGCCTGCCGGAGTATGACGGCAGTGACAGCGAGGCCAGCGTCCATATGACCGGCGCACTGGCCCGCACCGGAGAGCAGATGACGATGGATGTGACACAGGGGAACGACGGCAACGGTCACAGCACCGCCGCCATTACCCTGCGCAACAACTCCCTGCAGTCTCAGACTAGCGCAGAGCTGGTGGCCACGCTGCTGGATGCTGCCGGGACCGTTCTGGAAACGAAAAAGACCAGTATTGGCGGTGCCATCTCCGGGGAAACCTTCCGGACGGAAACCGTCACCTTCTCCCGGCTTGGCACCCGCGTAGTGGTGCGAGCCGCAGTGCCCGGTAATGACCTTCTGACCTTTGAAGGTCTGGCAGTGGGGCTCGGCGATTTTACCGCCAACGGAACGAACTATACCTATACGCTGCAAAATGATAGCGGAGCAACATCTACGCTAGTCACAGCGGTGTCTGGAAACGGCGAGCCCGTGAGCATCAACGGACAGGCTCTGTCCACCGGCGGCAGCGCAACCGTTGCCATCCCCAACAGCGGCACAACCGACATTGTTGTGGAAATCGGTGCTAAAACCTACACGCTGACGATTCTGCGCAATAGCGGCACAGGCGGCGGTGAGCATACTCACAGCTACGGCAGCGAGTGGAAGTACGATGCTACGAACCACTGGCATGAGTGCTCCTGTGGTGACAAGGACGATGTTGCAGCACATAGCTTCAAGTGGGTGGTAGATAAGGAAGCGACCGCAACCCAAAAGGGCTCCAAGCATGAGGAGTGCAAGGTTTGCGGCTACAAGAAGGCGGCAGTTGAGATTCCGGCTACCGGCTCCGCAACAAAACCGACCGATCCTACGCAAACCAACCCGAACACCGGTGCAGAAAGCCAGAAAACCGGTGACAACAGCAATATGATCCTCTGGATCGCACTGCTGTTTATCAGCGGCGGTGTTCTGAAAGGTGTAAAGGTATTTGATAAAAGGAAAAGACATTACGTCAAATAATCAAGTATAAGTAACAATTAACGATCCATCACGGAAACATCACAAATACGGCACAGAGGGCATAAAAACCGCTGTGCCGTATTTCTTTCCTTAAGACTGTTTTTGAAAAATAAGCAATTTCTCGGGCATAACCCAAGATTTTTTTGCCGGATTCCATGTATACTGTGTATATCACACTTATGCATTTTTCATTTTTACCACGGCAATCGGATACACGGATATCAACAGATACCAAATACAGCGAGGTAATTATGAAAACAAGAGAATACTAAAGAAAAAAAGGGTGTCCTGAAAAAAGGGTGTCCATTAGGAAAGTGTACAAAATGATATTTCCTAGATATGTTATCCGGTAATTGTTTCCATCCTTTAAAACCAAATTCAGATATCAATTTTTTTTAATTAGTCATTGAAAAATATATTAAAATATTATAAAATATTACCTAATATTCTTCTTATGTATATGAAGATATGCAATCGGGTAGTGGATATCGACAAAAAATTGCATAGCAAAACTGCTAGATGTCGCCACAGGGCGACATTTTTAGTGTATTTAAAAACAAATGTTAAATATGTTAAAAAGTATTTGCGTTAACTAAGATAAGAAGATAATTACAGTACATAGAAAAGAGGGATTTTCATGAATTTCAACATTGCAGTTATGTCCGGTGATGGAATTGGTCCGGAAATTGTTGAAGAAGCAAAAAAGGTACTTGAAACAGTTGGTAAGAAGTATGGTCACACATTTAATTTTACTGATGTATTAATTGGTGGAATATCCATTGATACATATGGTGAACCACTAACAGATGAAGCTATAGAGACAGCTAAGAACAGCGATGCTGTACTACTAGGAGCCGTCGGTGGTGTCGTGGGTAAAGATAAATGGTACGAACTTGCACCAAACCTAAGACCTGAGGCAGGACTACTAAAGATTAGAAAGTCATTGTCATTATATGCTAACTTAAGACCTGCATATCTGTATGAAGAACTTAATGAAGCTTGTCCTCTTAAAGAAGATATAGCAAAAGCAGGCTTTGATATGGTAGTTGTACGTGAACTTACCGGAGGACTTTACTTTGGAGAGAGATGTACAAAAGAGGTTGACGGTAAATTAACAGCGATTGATACACTCACATATACAGAAGATGAGATAAGAAGAATTGCAGTAACAGGTTTTGATATTGCAATGAAGAGACGTAAGAACGTAATAAGTGTCGATAAGGCAAATGTTTTAGACTCATCAAGATTATGGCAGAAAGTAGTGGCAGAAGTCGCTAAAGATTATCCTGAAGTTAAAGTTACGAATATGCTTGTAGATAACTGTGCAATGCAGTTAGTAAAAGATCCAAAACAGTTTGATGTAATACTTACAGAGAATATGTTTGGTGATATTTTATCAGATGAAGCAAGTATGATTACAGGTTCAATCGGTATGCTTCCATCAGCAAGCCTTGGATATAACAAGATGGGATTATATGAGCCAAGTCATGGTGCAGCACCTGACATTGCAGGTAAAGATATTGCTAATCCGATAGCAACTATTCTTTCAGCAGCTATGATGTTAAGATATTCATTTGACCTTGATAAAGAAGCTGATGCAGTAGAAAGTGCAGTTAAACAGGTACTTAAAGATGGTATCAGAACAGTTGATATTATGTCAGAGGGCAACACTCAGGTAGGCTGCAAAGCTATGGGTGATGCAATTTGTGAGAGAATAAAATAAGATATTTAGATATCAGAATGGAGATTATTATGGCTAGAAGAAGTGATAATGTAACAAAAGGAATGCAGCAGGCTCCTCACCGTTCATTGTTTAATGCATTAGGTATGACAAAGGAAGAATTAGACAGACCATTAGTTGGTATCGTAAGTTCATATAATGAGATAGTTCCAGGTCATATGAATATAGATAAGATTGCAAATGCAGTTAAAATGGGCGTTGCAATGGCTGGTGGTACACCAATTATGTTCCCGGCAATTGCAGTATGTGACGGTATCGCAATGGGACATACAGGAATGAAATATTCACTTGTAACAAGAGATTTAATTGCAGATTCAACAGAATGTATGGCAATGGCACATCAGTTTGATGCACTTGTTATGATTCCTAACTGCGATAAGAACGTTCCGGGATTATTAATGGCAGCAGCCAGACTTAATATTCCTACAGTATTTGTAAGTGGTGGTCCGATGCTTGCAGGTCGAGTTAAAGGATGCAAGACATCATTATCAAGTATGTTCGAGGCAGTAGGTTCTTATGCAGCAGGAACAATGACACTTGAAGATGTAGAAGAATTTGAAGCAAAAGCATGTCCTACATGTGGTTCATGTTCGGGAATGTATACAGCTAATAGTATGAACTGTCTTACAGAGGCACTTGGTATGGCGTTACAGGGTAATGGTACAATACCTGCTGTATACTCAGAGAGACTTAAGCTTGCTAAACATGCAGGTATGAAAGTTATGGAACTTCTTGAGAAGAATATCAGACCGAGAGATATTATGACAGAAGCAGCATTCAGAAATGCTTTAACAGTAGATATGGCACTTGGATGCAGTACAAACAGTATGCTTCATTTACCAGCTATTGCACACGAAGCAGGCGTTGAATTAAATCTTGATATTGCTAATGAAATCAGTTCAAGAACACCTAACCTCTGCCACCTTGCACCAGCAGGTCATACATACATCGAAGAACTCAATGAGGCAGGCGGTGTATATGCTGTAATGAACGAGCTTAATAAGAAAGGCTTATTGAACACAGACCTTATGACAGTTACAGGTAAAACAGTCGGTGAAAATATTAAGAATGTTGTTAACAAAGATACAAATGTTATAAGACCAATAGATAATCCATACAGTGAAGTAGGTGGAATTGCTGTACTTAGAGGTAATCTTGCACCAGACAGCTGTGTAGTTAAACGTTCAGCAGTTGTACCTGAGATGCTTAAGCATGAAGGACCAGCAAGAGTATTTGATTGTGAAGAAGATGCAATCGCAGCTATCAAAGGTGGTAAAATCGTTGAAGGTGACGTTGTGGTTATCAGATACGAGGGACCAAAAGGCGGTCCTGGAATGAGAGAGATGCTCAACCCTACATCTGCAATCGCAGGTATGGGACTTGGTTCAAGTGTAGCACTTATTACTGATGGACGTTTCTCAGGAGCATCCAGAGGAGCATCAATCGGTCATGTATCCCCAGAGGCAGCAGTAGGAGGCCCAATTGCCTTAGTTGAAGAGGGAGATATCATTAAGATTGATATTAATGCAAATAAGATTACACTTGATGTATCAGATGAAGTATTAGCTGATAGAAAAGCAAAATGGCAGCCAAGAGAGCCAAAGGTAACAACAGGATATCTTGCAAGATATGCATCACTTGTAACTTCAGCAAATACAGGTGCAATTTTAAAAACTAACTAATCAGAAATATTAAACAATAGAATTCTATATAATATAGATTAAATAATGTTATAAAGATACAGAAAGGAAAGTAAAAATGCAGTTAACAGGTTCAGAAATAATTATTGAATGTTTAAAAGAGCAGGGCGTTGATACAGTATTTGGATACCCTGGTGGAACAATCTTAAATGTATATGATGAATTATATAAACATTCCGACGAAATAACTCACTATTTAACTTCGCATGAGCAGGGAGCTGCCCATGCAGCAGACGGATATGCACGTTCAACAGGTAAAGTTGGTGTATGTATGGCAACATCAGGTCCGGGTGCAACTAACCTTGTAACAGGTATTGCAACAGCTTATATGGATTCAGTACCAATGGTTATAATCACAGCAAATGTTGCAAAGGCAGCACTTGGTAAGGATTCATTCCAGGAGGTTGACATTGTAGGTGTTACAATGCCAATTACAAAACATAATTATATGGTACGTGAGGTAGAAAATCTTGCAGACACAATTAGAAAAGCGTTCTATGTAGCTAAATCAGGTCGTCCGGGTCCTGTTCTTGTAGATATTACTAAGGATGCTACAGCTAATAAGACAGAATATACTTATAAAGAACCAATGAAGATAGAGCGTTCTACAGAGAATATTACAGAAGAAGATATTGAAAAAGCAGTTAAATTAATAGAAAAATCTAAGAAACCATATATTTTTGTTGGTGGTGGTGCTGTTATATCAGATGCTTCTGATGAATTAAAGGAATTTGTTGAAAAGGTAAATGCTCCTGTATGTGATTCGCTTATGGGCAAAGGCGCATTTGACGGAACTAATCCTTTATATACAGGAATGTTAGGTATGCATGGAACAAAGACATCTAACTTTGGAGTTACGGAATGTGATTTACTTATTGCAATAGGTGCAAGATTCAGCGACAGAGTAACAGGTAATGCTAAGAAATTTGCTAAAAATGCAAAAGTTCTTCATATTGACATTGATCCTGCTGAGATTAATAAGAATATCCCTACAACAGCAAGTGTTATAGGTGATGTTAAAGAAGTTCTTACAAGATTGAATGCAAGATTAACAAAACATGACAGAACAGAATGGATTAATCACATAAATGAATTAAAAGCTACATATCCTTTAACATATGATAAAAATGAGTTAAATGGACCATTTATTATGGAAAAGATTTATGAAGTGACAAATGGTGATGCTATTATCACAACAGAAGTTGGCCAGCATCAGATGTGGGCTGCACAGTATTATAAGTACAGTAAACCAAGAACATTTATATCATCAGGTGGTGCAGGAACAATGGGATATGGTTTAGGAGCCAGCCTGGGTGCTAAGCTTGGTAATAAAGATAAAGTCGTTATTAATATAGCAGGTGACGGATGCTTCAGAATGAATATGAATGAGATTGCAACAGCAACAAGATATAATATTCCAATCATTGAAGTAATTGTTAATAACCATGTATTAGGTATGGTTAGACAGTGGCAGACATTGTTCTATGGAAAGAGATATTCTAATACAACTCTTAATGATTCAGTAGATTTTGTCAAATTAGCTGAAGCTATGGGCGCTAAAGCATACAAGGTTACAAAACCAGAAGAATTAGAGCCTGTATTAAAGGAAGCTATTTCACTTAATATCCCTGTTGTAATTGATTGTCAGATAGGCAGTGATGATAAGGTATTCCCTATGGTTGCACCGAATGCACCAATCAGTGAAGCATTCTCGGCAGAGGATTTAGCAGCTAAAGGTCTTGACTGTTAATATTAAGAGAGGTAGAATGAGTGAATATAAGACATTAACACTTTAATGTGATGTAATATAAAAGGAGGACACGAAAAGTGAGCAGAGTTTACAATTTTTCAGCCGGTCCGGCTGTATTACCTGAAGAGGTTTTAAAAGAAGCAGCAGCAGAAATGTTAGATTATAATGGTACAGGAATGTCAGTTATGGAGATGAGTCATCGTTCTAAGGCTTATCAGGAGATAATAGATGCAGCAGAGCAGGATTTACGTGATTTAATGAACATTCCTGATAACTATAAAGTATTATTCTTACAGGGTGGTGCATCGACACAGTTCGCAATGATTCCAATGAATCTTATGAAAAATGGAGTAGCTGATTACATAGTAACAGGTCAGTGGGCTAAAAAAGCATATCAGGAAGCACAGAAATTCGGTAAAGCTAATAAAATAGCTTCATCAGAGGATAAGACATTCTCATATATTCCTGATTGTTCAGATCTTCCAATCAGTGAAGATGCTGATTATGTATACATTTGTGAAAATAATACAATTTATGGTACGAAATATAAGACACTTCCTAATACAAAAGGTAAGACACTTGTAGCTGATGTTTCATCATGCTTCTTATCAGAGCCTGTAGATGTAACTAAATATGGTGTAATCTATGGTGGTGTTCAGAAGAATATCGGACCTGCTGGTGTTGTAATTGTAATCATTCGTGAAGATTTAATTCCAGAAGAACCACTTGAAGGTGTTCCAACAATGTTACAGTACAAGATACACGCAGACAATGGTTCTATGTACAATACACCTCCAGCATATGGTATCTATATTTGCGGTAAAGTATTCAAATGGTTAAAGAAGATGGGCGGACTTGAAGAGATGCAGAAACGTAATATCGAGAAAGCTAAAATACTTTATGATTTCTTAGATGAGAGTGAATTATTCAAAGGAACTGTTGTTAAAGAGGACCGTTCATTAATGAATGTACCATTTGTAACAGGTGATGCAGATTTAGATGCTAAGTTCGTTAAAGAAGCTAAAGAAGCAGGTTTTGAGAATCTTAAAGGACACAGAACAGTTGGTGGTATGAGAGCAAGTATCTACAATGCAATGCCAATTGAAGGTGTTAAAAAATTAGTTGAATTTATGAGAAAATTTGAAGCAGAGAATAAATAGAATATTGCCTGCGGAATGGAGATTGATATGACAAAGATTAATTGTTTAAATCCTATTGCAAAAGTAGGTCTTGATTTATTTACAGATAATTATAATACAGTTGATAATTTCGAAGAAGCTGATGCTGTATTAGTAAGAAGTGCAGCAATGCATGATATGGAGATGCCAGCTTCATTAAAAGCAATTGCAAGAGCAGGAGCAGGTGTTAACAATATTCCTCTTGAAAAATGTGCAGAAAAAGGTATTGTAGTATTCAATACACCAGGTGCAAATGCAAATGGCGTTAAAGAGCTGGTTATAGCTGGTATGTTATTAGCAGCAAGAGATATCACTGGTGGTATCGAATGGGCTAAATCAGCAAAAGACGATGCTAATATAGCTAAGGCAGCAGAGAAAGAGAAGAAAAAATTTGCTGGTACAGAGATATATGGTAAAAAGCTTGGTGTAATCGGTCTTGGTGCAATCGGTGTTAAAGTTGCCAATGCAGCAGTTTCATTAGGAATGGAAGTATATGGTTATGATCCATATATTTCAGTTGCAGGCGCATGGAACTTATCAAGAAGTGTAAAACACATTGCGACAACAGAAGAGATATTCAAAGAGTGTGATTACATAACAATTCATGTACCATTGTTAGATAGCACAAAGGGAATGATTAACAAAGAAGCTTTCGATATGATGAAAGACGGTGTTGTAATTCTTAACTATGCAAGAGATGTACTTGTTGATGAAGAAGCTATGGCAGATGCATTAAAATCAGGTAAAGTAAAGAGATATATGACAGATTTCCCTAATCCATTATCAGTTAATATGGAGGGTGCAATTGTAACACCTCATATTGGTGCTTCAACAGAAGAATCAGAAGATAATTGTGCGATTATGGCAGTAAATGAGATTATGGACTTCATCGAGAATGGTAATATCAAGAATTCAGTAAATTACCCTAACTGTGATATGGGAGTATGTGATAAAGCAGCCCGTGTAACAATTTGTCATAAGAATATACCTAATATGTTGGGTCAGTTTACTTCTGCATTTGCAAATGAGAACATTAATATTTCTGATATGACAAATAAGAGCAGAGGTGATTATTCATATACAATGTTAGACCTTGATACAACAGCTTCTGATAGCGTAGTAAAAGCTATAGAGGCAATCGAGGGTGTAATTAAAGTCAGAGTAATAAAATAATGAGTTTTAATCAGATAGATATTATCTGATTAAATTTAAACGAAAAGTGTCGTTAGATAAATCTGGCGGCACTTTCGTATTATAAGAATGGAGAAAATAGAAGATGGCAACAATAAAAGCATTTGAATGTATAAAACCTACAAAGGAATTAGCTAAAGAAGTAGCAGCATTACCATATGACGTATATAATCGTGAAGAGGCATGCGAGGCTGTAAAAGGTAAGAAGTACTCATTTCTAAGAATTGACAGGGCAGAAACACAGTTTGATTCATCTGTAGATACATATGATGACAGAGTATATGCTAAAGCAAAAGAGTTATTAGATGATATGATTAACGAAGGGGTATATGTTAAAGAAAATAAGAAATGCTATTATATCTATGAACTTACAATGGACGGAAGAATACAGACAGGTATAGTTGCATGTGCAAGCATTGATGATTACCTTAATAATGTTATCAAGAAACATGAGAATACAAGAGCAGAAAAGGAAATAGACAGAATAAGACACGTTGATACATGTAATGCACAGACAGGACCTATTTTCCTGGCATACAGAGAGAATAAGAAGATTTCAGAAGTAATTAATGAAGTTAAAAAAACAGAACCAATATTTGCATTCGTGGCTGATGATGGAATTAAGCACGTAGGTTATATAATAGATAAAGACGAAGACATTAAAACCATTGAAAATGAATTTTCAAATATTAATAATATTTACATTGCTGATGGTCATCACAGGGCAGCTTCAGCCGTCAAGGTCGGAATCAAGAGAAGAGAAGAACATCCGGATTATGATGGAACAGAAGAATTTAATTACTTTTTATCAGTATTATTCCAGGAGCAGGAATTAATGATTATGCCATATAATCGTGTTGTTAAAGATTTAAACGGATTAACATCTGATGAATTCATAGAAGAAGTTAAGAAGTCATTTGACATTGAGAAAGTCGGCACAGAGCCATATAATCCTCAGAAAAAGGGTGAAGTAGGAATGTATCTTGACAATGTATGGTACAAGCTAAGTGCAAAGAATGAAATATTAAGTGATGATGCAGTAGAGGGACTTGATGTATCATTACTTCAGAACAATGTCTTAAATCCTATACTTGGAATTGCAGATCCAAGAATAGATAAACGTATTGATTTCATAGGTGGAATAAGAGGACTTGCAGAATTAGAAAGAAGATGTGCACTTGATATGAAAGTTGCGTTTGCAATGTATCCTACATCTATTCAGGAATTATTCAATGTTGCTGATGCAGGTAAATTAATGCCACCTAAGTCTACATGGTTTGAGCCAAAATTAAGGAGTGGATTATTTATTCATGAAATATAATACGAAGCAAAGGGAACTTATCTTAAAATATCTGTGTGAAAAAGAGGGTGAACACGTAAAGGCAGAGGATATTTTAGAATATCTAAAGAATAATGATACACCGGTTGGTAAATCTACGGTCTATCGATATTTAGAGAATTTGGTTGAGCAGAATCTTGTCAGAAAATATACGATAGAAGAGGGGAAGGGTGCATGTTACCAGTTTACTGGTAATGATAGCACACACCATTGCAAAGAACATTATCATCTGAAATGTAGTGATTGTGGCGAACTGTTTCATGTGTCGTGTGAATTTATGGACGAAATAAATGAGCATATTTTAAATGAACATAATTTTGTGATAGACAAAAGTAAGACAGTATTCTATGGAACCTGCGAAAAATGCCGTAAGAAAAAAGAGTGTAATAACGAAGAAAATAACAAACAGCGAGATGAAAAGTCAAATGAGAAATGTTGCAGTAAATCTAATGCTAAATATGAAAATGAAACTTAGTTTCAAATTCACATTGACAAAATAAAAAATAAGGTATATTATAATCGGGTACAAATTGAAACTTAGTTTCAATTTGTACCCGTATTTTTACTTACCATGAAATTTCGTTGAAATTGTCCCGGTAAGTAAAAAACACTCCGCGAGGAGCGCACTGCGGCGGAGCAGAAAATGTTGCTATAGCAACCCGCCGCAGGCGGAGAATGT
>ENA-ORMS01001475-ORMS01001475.1-human-gut-metagenome-genome-assembly--contig:-NODE-1475-length-18975-cov-5.648414_pt1 | contig 18975 bp, 20 predicted proteins | sample MGYA00242104_ERZ508997 | MGnify/ENA primary metagenome ERZ508997 (study PRJEB26280, sample SAMEA2338704) | human gut metagenome | biome: human gut; feature: human-associated habitat; material: faeces... | reverse complement strand
ACTGGCACACAGCATGCGCAAGTCTATCCGTATTCTGGGATCTTATGTAGATGATATCGACCGCGCCATGAAACTTTTTGCGGAGGGACATTTTGATGTACAGCCGGAAGTAGAGTGGAAAGGTGATTTTATTGGTATTTTACACTCCTTTATGGGATTTGAGAAAAGCATGGCAGCCACGATTAAAGGAATCCAGAACGTGTCAGGCGAGGTTTCCGGTGCGGCAGAACAGGTGGCATCAAGTTCCAATGATCTGGCAGATGGTGCGACCAATCAGGCAGCTGTTGTGGCGAATCAGGTAAATATGCTGGCGGACCAGAGTGCACAGGCAGCGAAGGAATCTACCACACTGATCGAAACATCCGTAAAAGCCGTGGAAAACGGTATGGTCATTGCAGAACGGACCGCAACACAGCTGGAAGAAGTGGCAGAAAGCCTGCGTGGAATGATCAGTAAATTTAAAATTGCAGATTTTGAAGCATAATACAAAAAGGCAGAGAGCAGACAATAGCAGTGGTCTGTTGGGTGAAAGGGAAATGCATGTTGATTATCTGCAGGGCTATCTGTTTGGAAAGCCATGCGGCAAAAAAGAGTTTTATGAACAGTTTGTAAAAAGCGATGGAAAATAATTATCAGAATATTTAAGGAAGTAGTTGTATGGAAACAATTTTCCGGATGTGACGGAGCGACAGGTCACAGTGAAAATATTCAAAAGAATCTTTGAAAATATTGAAAAAATAGAAATTAAGGCACTAGGCGGCAGGAAAATAATACTCAGCCTTGGTGCATGCATTTATGATGGGACAGGGGATATCAGCTATGATACCCTTTACAGCAAGGCGGATGCAGCCATGTACCGGAGCAAAAAACAACAGGGATTTTGTGCTACGGTACATGGGGCTGCGGACGAGGTTTTTATACCTTAACTGTTGGGCTGAATCCGCTTTCGGTTATAGGCCAGATGCAGGTACATCGCATCATGGGCGCGGATCGCATCGTGGGCTGCAATTGCGTCTGCAATCTCCCGGTGTGACTCAATCGTTTCATTACGCAATGTGTTTCCGGTACTTTCTATGAGAAGTGGGATTGATCGGAAAATAACGGAAACCAGTCGTGGAACAACAATATTTTTGCTGCTCAGTGCAATGGCGGTATGCAGTTCAATGTCTTTGGCAGAGTGATCCTTATGGGCGTTTAACAGTTCTTCGACTTCATCACATAAGGTATAGATTTTTTGGATTTCTTTATCTTCTGCATGCATGGCGGCAAGGGCTGCAATGGAAGGTTCCAGTAGAAAGCGGATTTCCATGAGGTCATGGATCAGCTTTTGTTTGTTCTTTATAAAATTAAGCCCGAGCGGATCGTTAATAACACCTGTGGAAGATGCGACATAGGTGCCGGATCCCTGCCGGATGGTGACGATATTCCGTGATGCAAGAGCCTTCATGGCTTCGCGGAGAGAGCTTCTTCCTACATTTAAGCGTTCACACAGAACGGTTTCATTTGGCAGTTTATCCCCGGGTTGTAAATTTTCTTCTAATATAAATGCAATAATGTCTTCCGCAATTTTTTTCGGGAGACTTTTTTCTTCTGAATTCGTCATATGATTTCCCATTCTTTAGATATATAAATAGAAACAATTTAAGAATAATGCTTTTTGAACCGAATGTCAAAGTAGACTGGTGGATACTATCCGGAAATAGTTGGTATTTGATACTGTCTGACCGCATCAGCACCACCAGGCAGGAAGAGAATAAGGAGAATAGCGACGATCCATGGGAACAGTGTGGTAAAAATGTTATACAGGTCTCCCAGTGGATCCTCGCTGTAATCCCAGAAAGGTCTGGCAGGATCATCGATCCAGTAGACATTTATGATTGTCCGCAGATGGGATCTGGTACTGCTTAGCGGAGAACAGGAGAATTTTCTGCAGTACTCCTTTCCGGCTACCGTGTAAGTATACCTTGCCGCCCAGTAATTGTGGTCGGAATTTGACCGGTTGACCGTGATTCTTTTTGCATCTTTTTTTATAATCATTCCTTTTGTGACATGTCCGCGTTCTTTTGCAATTTCAATTTTTCTGCTCAGCCCAATTTTTCTTTTGGCTAAAAACTTCAGATCAATGATGTACAGTGGTATCAGCGATATAACGGCTACAGTTACCTGCCATGGATACTGGCGGATGGTGTTGATGATTTCTTTAAATTCCATGATTTCCCCTTTTTTGCTTCATATCAGGAAGCGGTTTTGAACACTTTCCCGGTACTGCCGTCTCTTATGCAGTCAGACCATGGAAAGGAATATGGTCTTTGTATCCTTTATTATAGGAAAACAGGGATTATTTGGCAATAAAAAATAACTGTAAACGTTTTCATATATTAGGCATATCGTTACTGTTCAGAGGTAAACTTGTAACGAGTTCAAATCATTTTTTTGTGTATGACAAAAAGACAGATTGCATATCCGCCTCATAACGCAGTATCATGGTGACGAGATTTATGCAACCCGATACATGAAATCCCTATTTCTCTTTGGACGGAGGTGGATAGGATATTTTCGATTGTACTTGACAGGTGTCAGATACTTTTGTATGAGAAGCATGGACTCTGTTTCGTTACCATCGTGTTTGAGATATGCCCTGCATATGTTTACTGCATTTGAAACGGATTTACTCTGCATCTGGAGCATAAACTGAATATACTTGCGGAAAGAAAGTTTGCGGTTCCTAGTAAAATCACTTTCCGGATTACGGCAGAACATGGAGTGAATTTCATCGAGTTCTGTGATGCAGTTGTCGAGTGTGGATTTTAAATTAGATAAGAAAAAATCAGCCATAATGAGCCTCTTTGAAATATGTTTATAATCAAGGCTTGCGCAACATATATTGGCTTACTTGTCAACTGTTTTTTGTAATATTTTTAAAGTTTTTAGGCATAAAAACAGTGGCTTTCTATGACAGAAAACCACTGAAATGATGCTTAACTGAATGGCATTGAACACAGATTCGTTTATAACATGGATAGTAACCAAAATCTAATTATATATGCGTGTAAATATCACTACGAAGATTAGCAGCCCCACCGGCGCAAATATTGTGCGGTGGGGCTGTGTTTGTTAAAATATGAAATAAAATGCTAGTTTACTGTAACCTTAATTGTTCCGTAAACACCATTGTTTGCGACGACATAGATCACACAGGTTCCTGATTTCAATGCCTTTATTTTTCCGGTTTTCGATACAGAAGCGACGCTCTGATCGGAGGTGTAATATCTGTATGCTGCTGCGTGGAGCAGCTCTTTTTTATTGGTGTTTTCGAGTCTGGTGCGGCTCCTGACCACAAATGTATCTCCTGCTTTGAGCCGGATGTTTGTCTGATTGACAGTCACTTTTTTTGCGTTCGTTGCTTTCGCGTCTTTTAATGCGACATGGAGCGAATTGGACTTGGCGATGTATACCTTCTTGCCGTCAATCAGCTTGTAGGCGGCTACAAAATATTTGTACCGTCTGTTGTTGTCTAAGCGTCTGCTGGTGACACGGTCTTTTGCCGCTTTTACCGTGGCGAGCTTCTTGTAGCTGCGTTTTCCGTCACAGTATGACCAGTAGCAGTCATATCCGTCTGCGTCCTCATAGGAGCGCCATGAGATAGTGATCTTCCGGTTGCCGCCTTTTCCTGTTGCGAGCAGCATCGGAAGCTTCAGCTTTGATACCTGACTGCCGTTGAGCGCTGACTGATCCTCTGTGTCCGTATCGGGAGTCACCCTGTTCTCGTCATAACCGATCATGTAGACGGAGAGGTGGCTGGTTTTCCAGCTGATCAGCTTCTTTACCGGATCATAGCTGGTTTCACAGCTTTCCCTGTTACCGTTCTCGTCTATATAATAGACCACGATTCCATTGGACTGCTCGCCGGAGCGCAGCTCATAGGGTGTGTGGAGCGTAATCACGCCGCCCATGTCAGAGATGTTTTTGCCGCCGCTGGTGAGCTTGATATCCCACGCGGGCTGGCTGCCCACTGCCTGCTGCTGTAGGGCGCTCAGGGCGCTGTCCGTGGTGCGTTTGATGGATATGGTAATGTCGGTCTGGTTTGTCTGTGCGGTCTTTTTGGACAACGCTTTTTCGTCAAATTCAATGGATGTACCATCGGTAAGTACGATCGAGAGGCTTTCCGCATCATTGGACGGGTCTTTCACCGCATCTGCGATCTGCTTTATGACGTTGGCGGGGAGCTTTACAGTATCGATCTGTTTCTCAAGTACGGAAAAGTCGATGGTCACAACACCTGTTTTCACATCATTGCCAATGACAGTATTCAGTTTGGAGAGGTCAATATCTTCAATCGTGGCAGTCGTGCTGCTGACAGTTGAATCCACCCGGATCGTTTTTTCCTCGCCGGACACCGGGACGGTCACAGAGGTGGAGGGGGTAGTATTACCACCAGAGCTGCCACTGCCAGTGCCGCCGGATGTGCCACCGGAGCTGCTGCCGCCGGTGCTGCTACCGCCACTGGAGCCGCTGTCTTTTTTCGGGATGTTTTTGCCGTCAGCGAGCTTGGTATTGCAGCCCTTGCAGTAGGTGTCGCCTGTGTAGCCCTCTGTGCTGGTGGTTGCCTCTACGCTGCCGCGTACCTCAGTGCCGCCGGTGTGGTTGGTCATATCCTTGGCGCCGTAAGCTGTGTTACAGACAGCGCATACTGCCGAGCTCTGGCAAGTAGCGATACCGCCGGAGCAGGCATTTGTTTCGGTGTGGCTGCTGTCCTTTGCGCAGGTGCGGGTATGTGTTCCGTCACCGTTGGAGATCCATGCACCCCAGACATGGGTGTGTTCCAAAGCCGGAGCAAGCTCATAGCTGCATACCGTACAGAGCTGCGGAGCATCCTCGGTGGCCGCAGGACCGGGCGTATGCGCGGTAAAAGCAAGCTTCTCATTGCAATTCGGTGTCTGACAGGCGTGCCAGTGACCGCTTGCGTCCTTGCTCCAAGTGCTTGCCGGAACGTGGCTGGCGAGATCACCATAAGGCTTATTACAGGTAGAGCATACTGCTTTGTTCTGGCAAGTGGCTGTGCCACCGGAATGGGCAGCTTCCTCTGCGTGGGCGCGACAGCAGGAATACTCTTTCCAGTGGTTGGTGTCGTTTGATTTCCAATCATTATTTAAGATGCCGCTGTGGTTGTCAGGGTCTTTGTCGCCGATTTCAAACGTATCCGCGCCTTTTGCGCCACAGACGCAGGACATATAGTAAGTCGTCCCAGATAGGCAGGTCGCAGAGGATTTCTCATACGCTTTTGTTTTAACTTGCTGGTCGTAGGTGTGCGCAGCAATATCCCCTTTGCCTTTGCAGATGGAACACTCATGCCAATGAGAGTAAAGATCTGAACTCCAAGTTGAATTCCAGTTATGCTGACACACGACGAGGTCAGCGGTGCTGTTATTTTGGCTGGTCGCACTGACAGGGGTGCTGTCGTTCTCGTAGCTGAATTTTTCCGGAGCGGCATAGTTTTTGGAACCCGAAGCTATGCGAACATAGTTAGAAGCATCCGGCGTCTTTTCCGTCGTCACACCGATTGGATTGCTGCCGGTCAATGCACCCGCAATAGTGATAGATTTGTTGGTTGGCAGATAGACGTTGTTGTTGGCGCTATTTTTTGTGTTGCTGTTTATCTCCACACCGCCGGAAATACTGAATATATCGCCGCCAAAATATACGCCGCCTCCGTCGCGGTGTTTCCGGTGATGCTGCCGCCGTTCATTGTAAGCGTGCCTTTATTCTTAAAATAAATACCGCCGCCATTACCGGTTGCAGTATTACCGGAGATGCGCGCCGATTCGGAAATGGTCATATTACTACTAGAATCACCCTGGTAAAACACACCGCCGCCATTTACAGCCGTATTGTTTTCAATCACGCTGTTGCCGGATATGATGAATCCGTTGATGTTCGTCCAGATGCCGCCGCCATTGCCCTTCGCTGTGTTATCACGGATGGTGCCGCCGTATATATTCATAGTACCGCCCACCACCGTCACGCCGCCGGCGTCTGTTACGGATTGATTATCACTGATGATACCGCCGTACATCGTAAATGTGCCACTGGTATGCGCGCATACACCACCACCGCCGTAGTTAGACCCGGCATTTTCCTCATAGTTATCGCTGATGGTGCCGCCATACATTTTAAAAGTGCCGTTTTGTATCTCCACACCTGCACCACCAGCCCCCGAGCGTGGATCATCGGCATGATTGCCGCTGATCGTTCCGCCGTACATGGAAAATGTGGCGGAAGCGGGGTCTGACCCGCCAACCCGCACTCCTTTTCCTTTTGCACCGGACGAGTGAGTGATCGTGCCGCCGCCTTTGCAGTCACAAAGTATGAACTTCGCACCATTGGAGACATTGATGACCTGACTCATCCCTTGCGAAGCGGAACTTGTTAAGGAACTTTCCAGTTTTTGGCCATTCAGACAGAGATAGAGCGTGTAGCCTGCTTTTACTTCAAGGCGAGATTCTCGTGTCGCATCCTTCTCCAGATAGACATAGGCGGTATTGTTAGTATCGTATGTAATCGTACTTGTTCCATCCCACGCTGTCCATGTGGCGTCTTTACAATTATCGCCCGTGTGGTCGCCAATATCGGTATGCGCTTCACCGCAGATGGGGTGGCTGTGTGCTGTATCCTCCGCCAGCGCAGGTGCAGGCAGCAGCCCCATCACAAGAGAGGCTGCAATAGGGATCGCTAATAATCGTTTCCAAAGCTTCATGGTTTCTTCACTCCTTCTCCTTTAATGTTTAACTGGTGGCTGCTGTGTCAGACTTGACAGCAACCGATGTTTTTTTATAATGGTAGTATAACTCGTTCACCCATGAACGAAGCAAGTGTTTTTTAGGAGGTACAGGATGGAAACAGATACAAAGAGCCTCTTTCAGATCACGGAGGCAGCGCACGCCTGTGGCGTTTCCCGCAGTACATTGATGCGCATGGAGGAAAAGGGGCTGCTCGCGCCTGCCTATGTCGCGCCGGAGAGCGGGCGGCGGTACTACGATAACCACAACGTCGCACGCGTTTTACAGATCGAAAAATTCAAATCCATGGGACTGGGCGCACAGGAGATCGCGGACTATTTTGTCAGGGGCGGCGAGGTGTCGGGGCTGCTCGCGGTGTTGGAGGAACGCCTGCAGGAGCTTTTGCAAGGTGTGGAGGAGCTGCGGCTGCGGGCGGGGAATCGCAGCGGTATGTCGGTGCAGCTGACATCACTCCACGCCGTGACCTGCTATATGAAGAAGTGTATGGGACGTACGGTGGAAGAGAAGTATGCCGCCATGTATGGGTTTTACAGCGAGTGTATCAGAAATGGCTGTGTGCTTTCTGATGAGCCGATGTTCGTGGTACAGGAGCGGAACGATTATCTGGAGGGCTATATCGGAGAGAAGCCCTATCCCTACTGGGTCTGCGTACCGGTTCGGAAGGAACAGGCACCGGAGGACGCAGTCGTGCTGCCGGCATGTCGTGTGCTGTCCGTGTTGTACTACGGTGAATATGACGAAGGCGTAGATGAGGCATGGCTGACGCTGGGACGCGAGGTGAAGGAGCGGGGACTGACACCTGCCGGTCTGCCGCGTGTGCTGGGTATCGTTGCGCCCTATACGGGGCGGGAGATCGAAGCACGGCGCTACTGTTCGCGGATTGTCCTGCCCGTGAGTGACTGATCTGGATTTTTCTGGCTGCTCAAATATGTGTTTATAGCGGATTTGTACCAGATTTTGCATAATATGTTGCAGTCATTTGAGAGCTAGGTCTTGACCTGAAACTGACTTTAAATGTTATGCTAACACAAACCGGTGGAAGTAAACTGGAAACCTTACAGGAGCAGATAGAAGAGTGAAAACAGAAAGATTAGTGTTGAGAAAATGGACAGAGGCCGATGCAGACAGTTTATTTGAATATGCAAAGAATCCGGAAGTAGGACCTGTTGCAGGCTGGCCTCCGCATAAAAGCGTAGAAGAAAGTAAAGAAGTAATCAGAAATGTATTCAATGCACCAGAGTGCTATGCAATTTGCGAAAAAGAGAATAATATTGTAATTGGTGCAGTGGAATTGAAACTGAATGGTCATACGGATATGACACAAAGAGACGATGAGTGTGAACTGGGGTACTGGCTTGGACAACCATTTTGGGGAAAAGGCTATATGCCGGAAGCTGCCAGGAAACTATTACGGCATGGATTTGAAGATCTTGGCATGACAACAATCTGGTGTGGCTATTATGATGGAAACCAAAAATCAGAACGTGTACAGCAAAAATTAGGTTTTGTTTTTCATCATACCTGCAGCGAAGTCCCGGTGCCTCTTTTAAACGAAGTAAGAATTGAACATACGAATATAATGACAAAAAAGCATTGGGAGGAAATATGTAGCCGCTAATCAGATTGTTTTGATCTGCAAGAAGGAGTTTTATGCTTTCGTTTACTTTTGCTTTTTGGGTGCAAAATCCTTCATGCCAGGAATAGCACCTCCGGCTACAGCCCAGAAATACAGGCTTGCCACACTGCAATACGGACTTAATCTCCGCCGGTATTTTTCGAACAGTTTGCGGTCAATTTTTCTGTGGTGATAAACCATCCGCATGCCGCGCTGGATTGCCAGATCACCAAAACTCAATACATTTGGACGCTGCATACAAAACAACAGAATCATTTCCGCGGTCCAGACACCAATTCCCTGTAAAGAAGATAATTCTTTTATGGCTTCTTCGTCCGATTTTTTCCAGATTCCGTCAATATCAAAGGTTCCGTCCTTTACTTTTCGGGCAAAATCGGTAATATACCCTGCCTTTCTGAAGGAAATTCCCAGTGACTGTAAATTGGAAACTCCGGCACTCAGTATGGTATCTGCGTTAATGATACCATACTGATCCTTCATTCGTTTCCAGATGGTTGCCTGTGCTTTTGTTGAAATCTGCTGACCGATGATATGATGAATCACGGCTGAAAATAAATCAGTGTCAACTTCCCGTTCAATCATTCCGATTTTATCGATAATTTCTGCGAGGCGTTTATCTTTCTGTTTGAGGTATGTAATCTCTTTTTCTCCGTATGCAAAAAACATTTTTATCGTCCTTTTTATAACAGTATTGTAATAATTTACCATATTATTATATCACTTAACAGGACAATAAAATTATAAAAAGGAAAAATCATAATAGCCATTAAAATGATTTTATTTTATCTATAAAAACAATTATTTTGATGACTATTTCTTTACTTAGATAAAAAAAGGTGTTAAATTGTGTTATTGATTGAAATGCTCAATCATGATATGGATTATGTTGTGTCCCTAAAAATCCCCCCCCGAAGAAATTGCGATTCGGATGTGGTATATGTACAAAAATAAGCCGTGTACATTGATTGATGTTGATGAGGCAAAAAAAAATTGTGCGAATAAAAATTATGTGGATAATGTGCAATTTACCGCGTTTGGAAGTAATACCGAACCGAGTATTGCAGATTATGAAGATTTTTTGGAATCAAGGTGTTTGCCAAGATCGAGAGATAAAATAAAACTGGAATTAAAACAATCAGACATCCCCTTTTATGATCCCTATTTAATTGTAAAAAAAACGCAGGGGCGAATGGCAGAAGGAGTATAATCAAATGACTATTCGAAGAGCAAACGAAAACGACATCCCAAGACTGCTGGAACTGTTAGAGCAGGTGCTTCAGATCCATGCAGATATCCGGCCGGATATTTTTATCCCGGGAACCACAAAATACACAAACGAAGAACTTGCACAGATGATAAAGGATGATACCAAACCGATTTATGTTGCAGCAGATGAGAATGACAACTGTCTCGGCTATGCATTCTGTCAGTTGCGGGAGCAGCCATTTTCCAACAATATGGTGCCGTTTACCTCGCTTTTTATCGATGATCTGTGTGTCGATGCAAGTACCAGAGGACAGCACATCGGAGAGAAGTTGTTTGTGCATGTAAAAGAGGAGGCAAAGCGTTTAGGCTGCTATGAAGTGACGCTCAATGTCTGGGCGGGAAATACCTCGGCGGAGAAATTTTATGAAAAGATGGGGCTGAAAACCAAGGAGCAGCAGATGGAGTATATTTTATGATAAATATCCGAAGTGCAAAACAAATGGATCTTGCCCGGATTGAAACGATATACAACCACATTCATGATGAGGAAGTTGGCATTGTACCGTGCGTGTTTAACGGGATTCCGGATGTACAGCTTGTGTGTCTTGAAAAATACCGGCTAATCTAAAATACAACCTTAGATTAGTCGGTATATTTTTATTGATTTTGTATATATTAACGACTATAATAAAATCAGAGTTTAGATTAGCCGGAGGTTTGTTATGCCATATATACAAAGAGCGATAACGCCAATATTGAAGCAAAGAGTGTCTACCAGCAAGTGCATGTTACTGGTAGGAGCCAGACAGGTCGGGAAATCAACACTTATAAAGCATGAATTCAAGGATTTTAACCGGGCAAATTTTGATGACAGACTGACAAGAATGCAGGCGAAGGAAGAACCTAAATTGTTTTTTTTAAACAATCCACAGCCGCTTTTTATAGATGAGGTTCAAAAAGAAAGCAGTATTCTGGAAGATATCAAGCAGATTGCCGATGAATCGGATGAGCGAGGGAGGTTTATTCTTTCCGGTTCTCAGAAACTTGAACTTATGAAAGGCATGAGTGAATCGTTGGCAGGAAGAGTGTCAATCTCAGAGCTTACCGGATTATCCATGCGGGAGATTTATGGTGTAAAATTTAACCGGCATTTTATCCCAACCGATGCATATATCAAAGAACGTGAAAAAGAGATTGTAAAATATGACAATATATGGGAAATTATCCACAAAGGATCTTATCCCGAGCTTTATGATATAGACAGGGACTGGCAAGAATATTATTCTTCTTACGTTGCAACTTATCTGGAGAGGGATATCAATGAACTGGTGGCGGCAGATGGTATTACATTTACCAAATTTCTGACGGCAGTTGCTGCAAGAACAGGTGAACTTCTCAATTATTCCAACATAGCAGGAGACGTCGGGGTAAGTGAGCCGACAATTAAGAACTGGATATCTATTTTGGAAAGAACCGGAATTGTATATCTGCTCCAGCCGTATAGTGCGAGCGCACTTAAAAGGGCAATAAAGACACCAAAACTTTATTTCCGGGATACCGGACTGGCATGTTATCTTACCAGATGGCTTACTGCCGATACATTGAAATGTTCAGCGGTTGCAGGGAATATGTTTGAGACATTTGTAGTGTCTGAAATTTTAAAATCCTATTCCAACGAGGGCAAAGATTACAGATTTAATATTTTTTATTACAGAGGGAAAGACAGAAATGCTTCCGGTGAAAACGAAATTGATCTTGTGATAGAGGAGGATGGAGTCTTATATCCGGTCGAGATTAAAATGTCCGGCAATCCCAAAGCAAGTATGGGAGCAACGAATCAGGTATTGGATAAGGTAAGTGATAAAAAAAGAGGTCTCGGAGTTATTTTATGTCTGATTGATAAAAAGACATATTTAAGAGAAAATCTTGTAGCATTACCGATCGAATTTATATAAAAGGGGTGATCCCATGATGCTAATGTGTAAAAACACATCTGTTTACGACATAGAGAAAGAAAAAACATTAAATTATAATCTTCTTCCGGGGCTGATGCAGCAAAAAGGTGCAGACAATCACACCTTCACAAAATGGATGAAATACCGCTATTCCTCAGGTACCAACACGATAGCACGGAAATTAAAGGGCATCACATTCGGACAGGGAGCGCGTATGCGCATTAACCGTGAGACCAGAGCGTTGAGTTTCAGCGACTGTTACTGGATAAAAGCTGAGGATGATTCGATATGTTTTGAGGAGATCAGTCCGTATTACAAACCATTCTGGGACGGAAACGAAGAATTTACGGGACAGGCGGCACCGACACTCTACGTGGGTGGTGCACTGTCAAAGGAATGGAAACAGGACGGAAAGCTCTACAAATATGGGGATATTTCTGTGGAACTGCAATGTATTAAGCTTTGCAGGGAATGCGGAATTTCTGTAGAAAGAGCAGATGAGACAGACGGAGGAATCGCAATTTCTAATATAACTTCCCCAAAGGTGATGCTTGAGCAGGCAGATCAGTCGGGAAGAATTGATCCGGATGATTTTGATGAGCAGACAATTATAGATCTGTTTGGAAAAGCCGGAGCGCAAATGCTTATTATAGATGCGATAATCGGAAATGGAGATCGGCATGCAGGTAATTTTGGCTGGATTAGAAATACGGATACCGGAGAGTATGTGTGCATGGCGCCGTTGTATGACTTTGATCATGCATTAGACAGCACATTAGAGTCTGACCGGCTTTTAACAGATGCGGTTAAATTTTGTATGCCGTATGAGGATGAGATAGTGCGCATTGCGAGTATAGCCCAGGGATCGGAAAACGAAGTATTTAAGAAACGGGCACAGAGCATTTTGAAGTTGCTTGATGCCGGAAAATGAGGTAGTGATGTACCTGAATTCGGAAATATTTTCTATGAAGCAAAAATCAGAAAACAATTGGTGCCTGACACAATAAACAACGGGCGAGACAGGCATAGAACAAAGAATTATGCAGCTTTTTCCACCTCAAATTTCCAGATATGCCGGATTTGTGGCAAAAGTCGATCCATATCCCAGTGTTTTTCGCTGTTTTTGGGGCTGTTGGGATCATTGACGACAACGCGTCCTTTGGAATCGATGCCGGTGAGAACAATGAAATGTCCACTATAAGTAAAATCTCCGGGCAGCATGGAGCAGATCATCGGGGTGGATGAGGTAAGATTTTGCCGGATATAATCGTTATTTATGGTTCCCTCTGTGGATGTAAGGCCCAGCTTTTTTGCACCTGCAGTCATCAGATCCCACGAAGTGCCCTGTCCACTGATATAATAACCCTGTTTTTGCGAAAATTGTGCCACTTTATAAGGATTCCACGTTGCTTTTCCAGTTAATCCGCAGATAACCATAGAAAGTGAAGTTGGACCACAACCGTTGACACCAAGGAAATTGCTGCCATATGTTTTGTACCCCCATCGCTTATCCCACTGGATGAATAGAGGAATGTTGTCTTTTCTTACTTCGTGTGACACATCAAGGTCAAAGGATTTGTTTTTGTATTTGTGATAATTTTCTACAAAATCGGTTGCTTCCGGATATTTTTGCTCAAACTCGATAAGAGAATCCGGGAGTTGTTCGTGCATGGCTGTTTCGTAGGATTGATGGGAATAAAATCCGATGATGATGAAAAATATTAAAAATAATGGTAGAAAAATTTTTCTTTTGCGTTTCTTTTTTTTCTGTTTCATTATACGGTCTCTTTTCTTTTGTTTTCCTAAACGGATAGCTTAATCATAGCATATATGTTTTAAAATAAGTCTTAATATTTCTTAACAAATCTTAACATTTTTACAGAGTGATATTATGTTATAAAAATATGGTACAATACTATATAAATTAAATAATGCTTGATAAATGGGAGAAAATATGGATGAAATAACAATTTTGATTATTGAAGATGATGAAGATATCCGGGAAAGCGTAAAGATATTGCTGGAAAACGAGGGTTTTCATGTAATTGAAGCGGATAATGGAATGGATGGGCTGCACCAGATTTCAGAGGATACGGATCTTGTTATTTTGGACATTATGATGCCTGGGATTTCTGGCATCAAAACCTGTGAACAAATACGCAAGATTTCCTATGTGCCGATTTTATTTTTGACCGCAAAAAGCAGTGAGAATGATAAAATTATCGGATTTACAGCCGGGGCAGATGATTATCTGGTGAAACCATTTTCTTATGCAGAATTGCTGGCAAGGATAAAGGCATTGTTGCGTCGAAAACAGGTTTATACTTGTGGAAACATGAAAGAAAATGGACAAAATGTGTGGATAAAAAAAGGAGATCTGAAGATCAATACTACAGGAAATAAAGTATTTTCAGGGGATGAGGAGATTTACCTGACGGAAACAGAATATGAAATTTTGTCATTAATGCTGAAATACAGGGGAAAAATTTTTTCCGTACAAAACATATATGAGAGCGTCTGGCAGGAGCCGTTTTTCAATAATTCTGCAAATACCGTTATGGTTCATATTCGGAAATTGAGACTGAAAATTGAAAAGAATCCGCAGAAACCGCAAATTATACAAACGGTGTGGGGGAAAGGATACCGCATTGAATAAACGAAAAAGAAAACATCTGATGGAAAAAATGATCGGAATTCTGCTGTTGGGATTTTTTCTTGCACTGCTGTTGTTTTTGCTTATATTTTTTATGGGAAATGGAGCATTAAACCGGTATTTTGAAAGTTCTATGTATCGAAGAAATGTTTCTAAGGAAACCATAGCAATGTTTCAGGAATATGTATCCAGACATCATCTGGCGGCTTCCGACACGGAGCGTATCCGGGAGTGGGCAAAAGAAAACCATATTGGGTATTTTACGATTTCAAGAAAGCGCATGCTGCTTTACGATAATTATTACGCACTTCCAGTTGCCTTGGATCGTACAAAATCAGAGCAATTACACTATACATGGCAATATTTTCAAGAAGTATCGTTTACAGATGGGAATGCAGATGTATTTATATATGTGAATCGTGAGCGAAAGTATTATATCCTGGTAGATGTGGCTGCGGCACTTTGTGGTGTGCTGGTCTGGATTGGAGTGTTTGCGTTTGGTGTAAGCGGATATGTACGGTACATCAGGCAATTGAGTGGGGAAGTAGCGAAACTGGAAGATGGATTATGGTCGGTGGATTTTACTATAAAAGGAGAGGATGAGCTGACAGATCTGGCACGCGGTCTGGAGCATATGAAAACAGTTCTTTTGGAGAAGGAAGAAAAAGAACGAAATATGAAAAAGGCACAGAATAAACTGGTTCTGGGGATGGCACATGATTTGCGGACGCCATTGACTGCATTAATGGCATATCTTGAAATTATAAAAAGAGAACCCGAACACGATAAGGTGAAACTTTATGTAAAGAAAACAGTGGGAAAAGCGATTCAGATTAAAAATCTTTCAGATCAGCTATTTGAGTTTTTTCTTATCAATTCAGGGCAGCAGCCACAGATGGAAAAGTCGGAATCCATAGCTTTTGTAATGGAGGATTACTGTTCGGAATTGTGCAATGTATTGCAGACAAATGGCTATACGGTTACACTGGGATGGAAACAGTGGGAGGAAGTAAAGATAAGTGTTTGTTATGATTATATCGGACGCATTATGAATAATTTGTTATCCAATCTTTTGAAGTATGCAGACAAGACAAAAGAAATCCTGTTGGATATGGGAATTTGTCAGGACGAGTTTTTCTTTTCCATTATGAATGCAGCGGCAAATAAAGAACAGGATCATAGAGGAACGGGAATTGGGGTTCATAATATTGAAATCATGATGGAGCAAATGCAGGGCAGATGCGAAGAAGAATGTGGGGAGGAGTCTTATCGGATCTGCCTGTATTTTCCATTAGAAAAATCAGAAAATTCATAAAGAGACTTTCACCTTCTCATTGATATTCAGGCAAAGATGTCTGAGGGAAAATCGGCTGGTTATGAAAAAAGACAGCAAGAACAGGAGCCACGGCTTGTACTCAAATCAGAGTACAGGTCGTGGCTTTTCATACTATGAAATTTAATAGCAACTTATAAATTTACTAATATCTTGTGATAAACGAGCAATTCTCCTAAAATGTATTTGAACCATTGGTGTCTGACACAATAAAAAGTATTACCGTGACTGCCCCTTGCGGTAGTACATGTAGGAGTAGATCACCGGAAAAATGCACGGGAGGATGGCGAGCGCCATAAGCACCCAGATATTCTGGAACGGCGTGGTGACGATCAGAAGGAGCCCTCCGATCACCATGCATTTTCCACCGAACCGGTGCGTGTGATACCAGTTATCGGCATCATTCAGCGCCCACGAAATGCGGAAGCCAATGGTGTAATTCGGCTTTACCGTCGGCAGGAAGTTGCCTAATATCAAGTATAAAACTCCGATGAGCAGCCCACAAAGAAAACCAATATCAAACTGATACCCTAAATTATACCCATAAACCGTGCTGCATACAATGATGGAAAATACCGGGCAGATCCACAGGACAATAAAGAATATTTTTTTGTTGATGCTATTTGCCTTGGGATCAATGTTCGTTGCGATCACGCATACCAGATGCAGGATCAGCATGATCACCGGAAGCCCGAACACTGCAAAAGCCTTGGATGAGTAGCCGTCCGGTTCGTTGCCTGTGCTCCAATGGGTTGCAACGGAATCCGGAAGCTGCTTCCACAAAAGCAATCCGATAAGGATCGGGAGCAGCGTCGCAATCGATGTGAGTAATATCATTTTTTTATGTTGTCTGATCATGGTCATTTCCTCCTTTTAATTCAGTGATCCATAGCATGATCTCCTCAAGCACGGTGGTGTTGAGCTCATAATAGATGAATTTTCCTTCCCGCTCGTCGCGGATCAGGTCTGCCTCCTTCAAAACGGACAGGTGCCGGGAAACCGCCGCACCGGAAATCGAAAAATGGTCGCCGATCTCGCCCGCAGACAGCCGTGATTTCTTGAGCAGATTAAGGATTTCGCGCCTTGTTGGATCGGCAAGCGCGCGAAGCGTATCCTGCATTCCCAAACTTATCCCTCCTACGCTTAACATTTAACTTAATTGTTAAATGTATTATAACATAATACGTGTGGTTTGCAAGGGGAAATTAAAGTGTTTTTTGTAATTGCTCCCATTCATGTTTTAATAATTGATATTCTAAGCGGGTTTTCATTTTACCATCGTGCCATTCATAATCAATATGCTCGGCTTCTTTTATTAACCCGTTTTTCTGCATAACCCTCTCGGAGCCCTTATTCTCTGCCAGACACCCGGTTGTAACTCTGTACACATTGTCTTGTGTGAAGGCATATTCCAGAACCTTCTTCAATGCCTCCGAGGTGTAGCCATTCCCCCAATGCCTCGGATATGTAAAATAGCCCAGATGGACAAGCTTTCCTACCGGAGTGTCGGCTTCAACCGTATACCCGATGCTGCCAACCTGTTCGTGCGTGTCTTTCAGCTCCATGTGACAGAAATAGAATTTCCGCTCCGGGGATTTCATGTCAGACAGGACTTCCGCGAAATCCCGTCTGGCTTCCTCAACGGAATGCAACTGTATGTCCTGCAGATAGTACATGGTCTCGGCATCCATTTTCAATCTGCTGTATGCCTCAAAATCCTTCTCTGTATAATCTCTTAAAATAAGTCTGGGGGTTTGTAGGTTTATCATTACAGCGCCATACTAGTATCTTACCTTCACGCCGTCGACTTCCGCTGTTTGATAAGGGAATTTCTGCAGCAAATCAAACAGTTCTGAAAGCATTGCTATTGAATATTCCGGTATTTCATCATCCGACTGTGGTTCGTAGTATGCACCGAGTCCACGCTTAGTGTATAATTGGTGCCTGACACAATAAACACAGGTATAGCTTTAAACTATGACAAACCGCCAAAGAAAGGTATTATACAAATAAACTCTGAGATGGTAGGATAACCTCAGCAAAACAAACAGACAAAAACCAGAAAAGAAACAGGAGGTTATCGGATAAATGAGCACATTAAAGACACCATTTCGTTATGATTTTGTAGGAAGTTTTTTAAGACCGGAAAAATTAAAAGCTGCAAAGAAAGCTTTTGAGGAAGGAACCATCACAAAGGAAGAACTCGACCGCATCACCGATGAGTGCGTGACAGAAATCGTTGCAAAGCAGAAAGCAGCAGGCTTCCATGCGATCACCGATGGAGAGTTCCGCAGAAAATTCTGGCATCTGGATTTTATGTGGGGATTTGAAGGCGTTGCCCACGAGAAAGATGGCGGCGGTGTACAGTTTAACGGAGAGATGGCAGATCTTGAAGCAACTTATCTCGTAGGAAAGGTAAAAGCAAAAGTACATCCGTTTGTAGAATACTTTAAGTTTTTAAAGCAGTTCGAAGATGAGCAGACCGTTGCAAAATATACGATTCCGGCACCGGCACAGATGTATCAGCAGATGATCGTTCCGCAGAACATTGAGCAGACAAGAAAATTTTATGCAACCGATGAGGAACTGATCGAGGATATCGGAAAGGCATATCAGGATGTAATCAAACAGTTTTATGCAGCCGGATGCCGCAATCTGCAGCTGGATGACTGCACCTGGGGTGCAATTGTCGGAGATGCCGCAAAGCAGAGATACCAGTCACTCGGGGTTGATATTGAAGAGGTAAAGGCTCGGCTCTTAAAGGTGAATAACCTTGCACTCGAAAACAGACCGGAGGATATGGTGATCACTTCCCATATCTGTCGTGGAAACTACCATTCCACATTTTTTACCAGCGGTCCATACGACTCCGTGGCAGATTACGTGTTTGCGCAGGAGCATGTGGATGCACTGCTTTTGGAGTATGACGATGAAAGATCCGGTGGTTTTGCACCGCTTGCAAAGGTGTCTCCGGACAAGAAAGTTGTACTTGGTCTGATCACAACCAAAAAGCCAGAACTGGAAGATAAGGATAAGGTGATCGCACGAATTCATGAAGCAGCAAAGTATATTCCGCTGGAGCGTCTGTGCCTGAGTCCGCAGTGTGGATTTGCATCCTGTGAGATCGGAAACAAGCTGACCGAAGAGCAGCAGTGGGCAAAACTTGCACTTGTGAAGGAAATCGCGGAAGAAGTGTGGAAATAAAACCGAAAAAAATAGGTGAGAAAATTTTTTACCGGTTACTGTTTACAGGGAAACCTGTGGATGGTAACCGGTTTTCTGTTAATGATAGGAAACAAAATCAAAGAAGGCAAAAAAATAAGAAATTGTTGTAAAATAAAAGGGGCTGTAAAAAAACTCCCCTGACAGAAAAATCGCCCAGACCGTGAGGTCTG
>ENA-ORMS01001464-ORMS01001464.1-human-gut-metagenome-genome-assembly--contig:-NODE-1464-length-19129-cov-2.025218_pt1 | contig 19129 bp, 13 predicted proteins | sample MGYA00242104_ERZ508997 | MGnify/ENA primary metagenome ERZ508997 (study PRJEB26280, sample SAMEA2338704) | human gut metagenome | biome: human gut; feature: human-associated habitat; material: faeces... | reverse complement strand
TACGGGTATTGCCGTGCCGCTTTGGGTGAAGGATGCGGATAGACTTCTGCCTCCGATGGTATGTTGGGACAAGGCGTGTGCTGCCGCTCCGCTCAGTGATTGGTCACTCCGGCTTTCCAACAATGTCTTTTGTTATAATCAGGGGATGGGAACCAATCGTTATCTGAATTGGGAAAAACTGTACAATATGGAGAATAATGGCTATATGCAGCAGCTTGTTGCTTACAGTAAGATTTTGAATGAACGAAATAATCTTTTAAAACAAATTAATTTATATCCGGCGCTCATCGATACTTTGGATGGATGGGATGAACAGCTTCTTGCTGCCGGACAGTTTCTCATTAAAAAAAGAGAAGAGTTTGTATATTTTCTTGATGAGATGATGGCAAAGATTCATGGACAGCTTACTGGTGGTAAGGAGCAGATTAAAGTAGAATACGAAAAAAATGTGGAGGCAGAAAAATTTAGAGAGCAGCTTTATTCTAAAAGAAATAAAGATATTTCTTCAGGGACAACAAGTGTCGGGCCACACAGAGATGATCTTCGATTTAAAGTCGGGGGAATTGATATTCGTAAATTTGGCTCACAAGGACAGCAAAGGACGGCTGCGCTGTCATTAAAGCTGTCAGAAATCCGCCTTATTGAGCAGGTGACGGGAGAAAAACCAATACTTCTTCTTGATGATGTTTTATCAGAGTTAGATGCAGGCAGACAGTCGTGGCTGCTTGAAAGTATTCAGGATATTCAGACATTAATTTCCTGCACAGGACTTGATGATTTTGTAAACAGCCGTATCTCCTTAGACAAGGTATTTCGTGTAAAAGAGGGGATTGTACAGGAAGAAAAAACAGATGGTCTGGTTTAAGAAGTTGAATAAATGGCGATATTTATGGTATAATTATTTGATTAAGTTTTGACAGGAGGTTGAATTATGAGTGAAGAACAGATTTCTGCAGCGCAGGAATATGGTGCGGATCAGATACAGATTTTAGAAGGTCTTGAAGCTGTACGGAAAAGGCCTGGTATGTACATTGGCAGTACTTCATCCAAGGGCCTCCATCATCTGGTATATGAGATTGTAGATAATGCAGTTGATGAGGCATTAGCTGGATTTTGTGATACAGTAAAAGTGTACATCAATGAAGATAATTCTATCACGGTCAGAGATAATGGCCGTGGTATACCTGTAGGAATTAACAAGAAAAAGGGAATTCCAGCAGTCGAAGTCGTGTTTACCATCCTTCATGCAGGAGGAAAGTTCGGTGGTGGCGGATACAAGGTATCCGGTGGATTACACGGAGTAGGTGCATCGGTTGTTAATGCACTGTCCACATGGCTTGAAGTAGATATTTTCCATGAGGGAAAGATTTACCGTCAGAGATATGAACGTGGAAAGGTTATGTATCCGTTAAAGATTGTAGGGGATACAGATAAGAGAGGTACAGAAGTAAGATTTCTTCCTGATCCTACCATTTTCGAAGAGACTGTTTTTGATTTTTCAGTGTTAAAACAGCGTCTTCGTGAGATGGCATTTTTAACAAAGGGATTAAAGATTGTCCTTAAAGATAAGAGACCAGAAGAGAATGTTGCTCTCACATTCCACTATGAAGGTGGAATTCGTGAATATGTAGAATATCTGAATAAGAGTAAGGAAGTACTTTACCCACAGGTTATTTACTGTGAAGGTAAAAAAGGCGATGTAGTTGTAGAAGTTGCGTTACAGCATAATGATTCTTATAACGAAGGTGTTTATAGCTTTGTAAATAATATTACGACACCGGAAGGAGGAACACATTTAGCTGGTTTTAGAAGTGCACTTACAAAGACATTTAATGATTATGCAAGAAAGAATAAACTTTTAAAAGATAATGAGCCGAACCTGACAGGTGAGGATATCCGTGAGGGACTGACTGCAATTATCAGTGTCAAGATCGAGGATCCTCAATTCGAAGGTCAGACAAAGCAGAAACTTGGAAACAGCGAGGCGAGAGGAGCAGTCGACAATATCGTGAGCACCCAGCTCGAGCTGTTCCTGGAGCAGAACCCGGCTGTCGCAAAAACGATCGTTGAAAAGTCCCTGCTTTCCCAGCGTGCGAGAGAGGCTGCAAGAAAAGCGCGTGACCTGACGAGAAGAAAATCCGCACTGGACGGCATGTCCCTGCCTGGAAAACTGGCAGACTGCACCGACAAGGATCCGAAAAACTGTGAGATCTTCCTGGTCGAGGGAGATTCAGCAGGGGGTACGGCAAAACAGGGACGTGACCGTCGTTACCAGGCTATTTTACCCTTGCGGGGAAAAATCCTGAATGTAGAGAAGGCTATGATGCACCGGGTATATGAAAGCGATGAAATAAAAATAATTTTCCAGGCTCTGGGGATTACGATCGGTACTCAGGAAGACTCCAAAGCCGTTAACCTGGAAAAATTGCGTTACCATAAGATTGTGATCATGGCCGATGCCGATGTCGATGGTGCACATATCGCTACTTTGATTATGACTTTGTTCTTCCGTTTTATGCGTCCGGTGATCGAGAACGGATATCTGTATATCGCAACGCCTCCTTTATATTCTGTGAAGAAAGGAAATAAAGAACAACGGTATTGCTGGACAGATAAAGAACTGGAACAGTTGGTAAATGAAATGAGCAACGGTAAAGGGGATGCCGGGTTGCATATCCAGCGTTACAAAGGTTTGGGTGAGATGAGTAAAGAGCAGTTGTGGGAAACGACCATGTCACCGGAGAACCGGATATTGCGTCAGGTATCTATCGAAAATGCTGCCGATGCCGACCGGATCTTCTCGATGTTGATGGGAGACGATGTGCCGCCCAGACGGCAATTTATCGAACAAAATGCAACCTATGCAACTATCGATGCTTAAAGCAGAAAGAAGTCAGAACGAATTGTTATTACTTCGGTAGAGATGAGCGGACCTTCGGTACTGATGGAAAATGCAGTCAGCACCGAAGGTCCGCTAAGTTTAGTGTAAGATAAAATAGTTCCCAATAAATTAAAATGAGAGTAGCTGTATTTTGTGCTTCTGCCAATGAGGTGGAGCCATGTTATTTTAGAGAAGCCGGCCGATTAGGAAAAAGGATCGGAGAATTAGGGTGGCAATTGATTTATGGAGGCACGAACATCGGGTTGATGCGGGAAGTTGCCGATGCTACGATTCGGCAAGGAGGCGAAGTAACCGGGATTATACCGGAGTGTATCCGTGACCGTGGTGTCGCTGCCGGCGGATTGAAACAATTGATCGTCGCTCCCGATATGAAGGAACGTAAACACCTGCTGCGGGAACATGCGGATGCTTTTATCGCTCTGCCCGGTGGTTGGGGGACTTTAGAAGAAATAACCGAAGTCATTACCCTGAAACAATTGGGTCAGCACAATAAACCGATCGTTTTTTTAAATACCGCCGGATATTATAAGCTGTTTTTCGAATTTATCGAGCACAGCCGTAAAGCAAAATTTATTTCCTCTGCTTACGATCACCTTTATTATATAGCCGATGCTGTAGAGCCGGCCTTAGATTATATTCAAAAATACCAGCCTATCCCACAGGTAAAAAAATATTAGATGTTTAATAATTTGGAAAGAACTGATATTTTATATAATTTTAGTGCATTATAGTTGCGTGGGAATAAAAAGTTTTCAAAATAAACCATTGTAGGGATTACAACGGTATTTTAATTCGTTTAGTTTAGTTTAGTTTAGCTAAAAGGGGGATATACCCCCTTTTTTATCGGGCTTCTGTTTCGTCCAGTAATCCCCGTCCGGCTTTTACAATTTCATTCGTGTCTTTGAGTAAAGCCACTGCTTTGTCCAATACTCCGTTGATAAATGCTCCGCTCTTCGGCGAGCTATAGGTTTTAGAGATTTCGATATATTCATCCAAAGTCACTTTCACCGGAATGGAAGGAAAATGTTTTAATTCAGAAATCGCACATGACATGATCAGTTTGTCCATTTCCGAGATACGGTCCAACTCCCAATTATAGGTAAACTTATCGATGATCTCCATATTGGCGTTATATTCATAAAATGCTTTACGCATCAATGTCCTTGCATATTCGAAATCTTCGTCTTTTTTATAAATCGGGTATAAAATATCGTCTTCTTCTCTCATTTTTTCCTGAAGATGCCAGAGTGTTTTATATACAATGCTGAGTACCAGTTCAAAATCATCGTTCCAGAAGATACTCTTTTCTTCCATCGTTTGATAAAACATCTCGTCCTGTATGATCAGTTCTGAAAATAAATCGAGTACGATCTGTTTGTGCTGCTCGAAAGAGGGCGATTTCTGGTGCATGTATTTCTGATATTTGGACCACTCGATCAGTTTATTGTAGAAATACAATACCGTTTCCTGATTATCGTTCCAACTAATCAGGTTGTTTGTAATATAGTACTGGAATTTTTTGTTATTTTCCAAGATATTGAAAACCGGATTATCGATGAAGCGGGTATTCGGATTCAGATCGACATTAGAAGCGAACCGGCGGTTACGTGCTGTATCTATTTTTTGAAAAGCTTTTCGGCGGACTTCAGTGATTAGTAACAAAGTTTCGTAGTACAAATCTGTACTTTTAGACATACTTTTCAGTAGATCGCGTTCAATCTCGGCGAGAGTAGCACTTTCTTTTTTGCTGTAAGCGTAGAGCAGTTGCAATACTTTTATTCGGATCAATCTTCTGCTTGTCATTTTTATGAAGAACTATAAATATTATGTCGATTTTGACGGCGCAAAAGTATGAAATAAAATGAAGAATGAAAAATCGGGAATGAAAAATTATTAGTATCGGGAGAAAACTTTATATTTGTACTATGATATCATTCTATTTATGTTAAAACAACGTCTCTTCTATTTCTGTTTATTTATTCTTATGAGCTATTTTGTTACGGCTCAAGAGTTAAGATGTAATATTTCCGTTTCTTCGCAAAAAATACAAGGGACGAACCGGGAGCTTTTTACCAATATGCAGCGGGATATGTACGAATTCCTGAATAATAAACGTTGGTCGGAAAATATTTTTCAATACGATGAACGAATCGAATGCAGTATACAGATCACCCTGGATGAACAGATAGGGAGCGACCAGTTCCGGGGATCGATGCAAGTACGGGTGAGCCGGCCGGTGTACAACTCTTCCTATAGTACGGTGTTATTGAATTTCAGGGATAACGACATCGATTACATATACCGGGAATTCGAGCCACTGGAGTATAGTGAGACCGGACAAAATTCCAATCTGGTGAACCTGCTGGCTTTTTATGCCAATATCATTTTGGGGATTGACTATGATAGTTTTTCGCTGATGGGAGGAAACGACTTTTTTAACCGGGCAGAGACCATTGTCGCCCGCTGTCAGAATGCCAAGGAATCCGGCTGGAAGTCTTTTGAAAACCGTCGCAATCGCTATTGGTTGATCAATAATTTGCAGGACCGCAGTTATGCTTCTGTCCGGGAATGTATTTATAAGTATCATCGGTTGGGGCTGGATGTGATGTCGGATAACCTGACCGACGGACGTTTGGCTATTCTGGAAGCTCTGGGTTTGTTACAGAAGGCCCATCGGATAAAACCCAATTCCTACTTGATGCAGGTGTTTTTCGATGCCAAAGCCGATGAAATCGTGCATATTTTCAAGCCTGCTTTTACCGATGAGAGGAAAAGAATTTTTAATATTGTCTCAGAAGTAAATCCTGCAAATAGTTCGAAGTATAATGCTTTGATTCAGGAAAAAACGAATTGATAGTAAATAAAAAACGATGATTGAAAATATCAGTATAAATAATTATGCCCTGATCGATCACACGCATATCGAATTGGAAAAAGGATTTTCGGTGATCACCGGTGAGACTGGTGCCGGAAAGTCTATTCTATTGGGAGCAATCGGTCTGACCTTGGGGCAGAGGGCCGATTCGTCGGCTATCATGGATAAAACCAAAAAGTGTATTGTAGAGATAGAATACAATATCGCCGGATATGCTTTAAAAGAATGGTTCGACGAGAACGACCTCGACTATTCAGAACAGGTTATGGTCAGGAGGGAGTTGACTGCAGAAGGAAAATCACGTTGTTTTATCAACGATACCCCGGTAAATAATAAGTTGTTGAAAGATTTCGGTACTTATATGATAGATATCCATTCCCAACATCAGTCTTTGTTGTTGGGACATCCTGAATATCAGACCGATATATTGGATGCATTTTGTGGTAATCGTGAACTGTCGGAACTTTACCAGGCAGACTTCAGGGAGCGTCAACAATTGAAATCTGCTTTGAAGCAGTTGAAAGACAGGGCTGCCGATGCCGAAAAGGAAAGTGATTATCTGCAATTTCAGTTTAATCAGTTGGAGAGTGCACGCTTACAGCTAGGGGAGAAGGAAGCACTTGAAGAAGAGTTGGAATTACTGACTCATGCAGAAAATATCAAATCGGCCTTAAGTGGGTTATCCTGGAATCTGCGGGATACCGAGCAGTCTGTCATTCAAGTATTGAAAGGAAGCCGCAATGCCATCTCCGCACTAGAGAATGCTTTTAAGGAAGCCGGCGAATACCGGGAGCGGCTGGATTCTGTGATTATCGAGTTGAACGATCTGGCCGACGAGGCCGAACGCAGAGCAGAAAGTGTGGAATATAATGCCGGGCGTATCGAGAAAATCAATCAGCGTTTGAATACCATTTACGATTTGTTGTTCAAATATAAAGCCGAGTCGGTAGAAGAGCTCGTAACATTGAGGGAACAAATCCGGGAAAAATTGAAAAAGGTAGAAGGAGGGTCGGAAGAAATAGAGCGACAGGAAAAGAAACTACAGGAGACTGAAAAACGAATGTTGCAGCTGGCCGGTAAAATCCACGAAATGCGGGTGAGTATGGAGGGGAAGTTGTGTGCGACTATGAAAAAACTACTGGTCGGACTGGGAATCAAACATGCCGAGTTTCAGGTCGGGATCACGGCGGTAGATGAGTTTACCCGGACAGGCCGGGATGAAGTAAAGTTTTTGTTCTCGGCCAATAAGAACCAACAGCCGGGAGAAATTGCCCGGGTCGCTTCCGGAGGAGAAATTTCCAGGGTAATGCTGGCATTGAAATATGTGCTTTCCGGAGCAAAACAATTACCGGTGATTATTCTGGATGAAATAGATACCGGATTGTCCGGGGAAGTAGCCCACCGGATGTCGTTGATTATGCGCGAGATGGCCGGGCGAATGCAGGTGATCAGTATTTCCCATCTGCCTCAGATCGCGGCTGCCGGCAATTGTCATTTTAAAGTATATAAAGAAGATCGCGGTGAAACGACGATCTCTGGAATCAGGAAATTGACACCAGAGGAACGGGTACAGGAGATTGCCGGCATGATCAGCGGGCAGGAAATTACACCGGCAGCCATAGAAACAGCTAAAATTCTGCTCTCGGCAAAAGCAGGCAATTGAGCTTCGGAAATTTTTTGTATTTTTGCAGGCCGGTTCTGAACGTATTTTATATGTTCGGAGTTTACTATTTATGAAGAATATCGTAAATAGGAAGATTATTCATTAAAATAAAAAGAATGGCTTACAATTTATTAAAAGGAAAGAAGGGAATTATTTTCGGTGCCCTGAATGAGATGTCTATTGCCTGGCAAGTGGCGGAGAAATGTATAGAAGAAGGGGCTGAAATCGTATTGACGAATACTCCGCTATCGATTCGGATGGGAGATATACAGGATTTTGCGGCGAAACATCAGATCCCGCTCATTCCGGCGGATGCTACGAGCGTGGAGGATTTGACCCATCTTTTTCAGGAATCGATGACACATTTCGGTGGGAAGGTGGATTTTATCTTACATTCGATCGGTATGTCTTTGAATGTAAGAAAAAAACGTCCTTATGACGATCTGGATTACGATTTTTTGCAAAAGACGTTGGATATATCCGCAATTTCTTTCCATAAAGTGCTGCAAACGGCCAAAAAACTGGACGCCATCAATGAGTGGGGATCGGTGGTCGCTTTGTCTTATGTGGCAGCTCAGCGTACGATGTTCGAATACAACGACATGGCCGATGCAAAAGCTATGCTGGAATCGATAGCCCGTAGCTTCGGATATATTTATGGACGGGAAAAACGCATCCGGGTGAATACGATTTCCCAGTCACCGACAATGACTACAGCGGGGAGCGGAATCAAAGGTTTCGATTCGCTGGTAGACTTTGCCGACCGGATGTCGCCCCTTGGAAATGCTACCGCAGAAGAATGTGCCAATTATTGCGTTTGCCTGTTTTCCGACCTTACCCGGAAGATTACGATGCAGAATCTTTACCACGATGGAGGATTTTCGAGTATGGGTATGAGTTATAGGGCTATGCACCAGTATAATAAGAGTTTTGATAACGAAGATAAAAAATAGGGGAACTTTTTGCAGTTTGTCTTAAAAAAGGGTAATTTTCCGTCTTCAATTTAAAAATCCGGAATATGTATTTATTCTTTGACACAGAGACGACAGGATTACCTAAACGGTGGAATGCACCTGTAACAGACTTGGAAAATTGGCCCAGATTAGTACAATTGGCCTGGATCATGTACGATGACCGGGGAAACATGCTCGAGAGCCGGGATGTCATAGTGAAGCCCGAAGGATTTACTATTCCTCCGGAAGCTTCGCGGGTGCATGGGATCACGACTTTGGTGGCACGTGAAAAGGGGGAACCTTTACAAGAAGTGATGGAGCAATTTGCCCGAAAGATCGATGAAGCGACAGCTTTGGTTGGGCATAATATCAGCTTCGACGAATGTATTGTCGGGGCTGAATTCGAGCGTTTGCGAATGATGACGACCCTGTTCCTGAAGCCGAAATATTGTACGATGAAACTTTCTACAGATTATTGTAAGCTTCCCGGGAAAAAAGGATTCAAATCTCCCCGGTTGGCGGAATTACACCAAGTATTGTTCGGCAGTGATTTTGCCAATGCACATAATGCATTGGCAGATGTGGAGGCTACAGCCCGTTGCTTTTGGGAACTGAAAAATAGAAAAGTCATCAAGTAGACTGAACCGGAAAAATGAAGCGGTCAGTAAAAGGGAGATAGAGGTTGAATTATTGATTATGGCAAAAAAATCGGATTTTAATACGAGTAGAAGCGTAAAAGATTTGCAGGCGGAATATGGGAAAATGCCCCCACAGGCCGTCGATTTGGAAGAAGCAGTGTTAGGTGCTCTGATGCTGGAAAGGGATGCTTTTTCTATCGTCGGGGATTTATTGGAACCGGATGCTTTTTATAAGGATGCGCATCAAAAGATATTCCGGGCCATTCATAAGTTGTTCCTGAACGATGACCCGGTGGATTTGCTCACGGTGAGCGAGGCATTGAAGCAAAGTGGGGAGCTGGAACAGGTCGGGGGGTATTATTATTTGTCCCAGCTGACGACCCGGGTAGCTTCGGCCGCCCACATCGAATTCCATGCAAAGATCATTGTTCAGAAATATTTGCAGCGTAAACTGATCGGGGTCTGTACAGAATTGCAGGAAATGGCCTATGATGAAGCGACTGATGTTTCTGATTTGATGGATAAGGCTCAGAAAGCTGTATTCGATATTGCCGACGGTAATATTAAAAAAGATACGGCCGAGATAGCTCCGATCATCGACGAAGCGATAAAAGGTATTCAGGCTGCTGCCGAAAAGCCGGACGGGATCAGTGGACTTCCTTCGGGCTTTAATGCTTTGGATGCGGTGACTTCCGGTTGGCAGCCTTCGGATTTGGTGATCATTGCCGCCCGTCCTGCTATGGGTAAGACGGCTTTTGTGCTTTCTATGGCCCGGAATATGGCGGTGAAACACCACCAGGCTGTCGCTATTTTCTCTTTGGAAATGTCGGCCGTGCAGTTGGTGAATCGTTTGATCGCCAGTGAGACCGAATTGAGTGCCGAGAAATTGAAAACAGGACGTCTCACCGACGAAGAATGGCAGCAATTGCACAGCCGGATCAAGGCTTTGGTGGAGGCTCCCATCCTGGTGGACGATACCCCGGCTTTGTCTATCTTCGAATTGCGGGCCAAGTGCCGGCGATTGAAACAGAAATATGGAATAAAAGTATTGATTATCGACTATCTGCAATTGATGACTGCCGGTGCCGATATGCGGGGAAACCGGGAACAGGAAGTGAGTTTGATTTCAAGGCAGCTGAAAATTATTGCCAAGGAATTGAGTATTCCTGTTATGGCTTTGTCCCAATTGAACCGTGGGGTAGAATCCCGGCCGGATAAAAAACCGATGTTGTCTGACCTGCGTGAATCCGGATCTATCGAGCAGGATGCGGATATGGTTATGTTTATCCATCGTCCTGAAAAATATGGGATAACCGTCGATAATGAAGGAAACTCTCTGTTGGGGATTGCGACGATTATTATTGCCAAGCACCGTAGTGGTGCTGTCGGCGAGGTGAATTTGCGTTTCCGGGCCGAATTGACACAATTCTGTGACCTCGATACGACTTCGCCTTTTGCTTCGAGTACTTCGACCGGAGAGATCGTTACCCAAACGTTCAGTTCGAAGATGAACGATGAACCTGTGCCTGCATTGGATCAGGGATTCGAAGGTATGAGGGATAGTTTCGATAATAATGCTCCTTTTTAAATCGGATCATGAAGAGGCTGCTGCTTATCGGTTGTTTTTGCCTGATGGGATGGATCAGTCTGGCGAATCATATTCTGATTCCGATGGATAATACACAGAGTAATCATTTGAAAGCTTATGGAGTTGTTTATCATGCGCTGAAAAAAGGATTGGAAGTGCAGTGGTTGCTCAATTACCGGGGAGGAAGTTTTATACTGCCTTTTGATGCGGACGGACGAACGGAATGTCTGTTGAAAGGAGTGGGCTTCGAAGTGATTCCTCCGGCAAGGCTGAATGCTATCCTGGCTGAAATAGCTTCACCAGAGGTAAATGTAGATGCGGTTAGACTGGAGAAAGCGCCGAAGATTGCCGTTTACTCCCCGAAGGAAAAGAAACCCTGGGACGATGCGGTGACTTTGGCTTTAACCTATGCAGAAATTCCTTATGATGTCGTTTATGATTCGGAAATACTGGACGGATGTCTGAAAGAGTACGATTGGTTGCACCTGCATCATGAAGATTTTACAGGGCAGATGGGAAAATTCTACCGGAATTATCGGCATATGGATTGGTATAAAGCCGAAGAAACAACTAATAAACAAACGGCCCGTAAATATGGTTTTTCAAAAATTTCCGAATTGAAAAAAGCGGTTGTCCGGACGATCCGCGATTATGTGTCTGCCGGAGGGTTTATGTTTGCGATGTGTTCGGCTACCGATACTTTCGATATTGCTTTGGCTGCGATGGAGGTAGATATTTGTGATGTCATGTTCGACGGTGATCCGGTAGAGCCCGGCGCACAGGAAAAGCTCGATTATTCGAAGACATTTGCCTTCAAAGATTTTAAATTGCAATTGAATCCGAATATTTATGAATACTCGGATATCGATGTCACAGACACCCGAAAAGTAACCGAACGGGATGATTATTTCCTGTTGTTTGAATTTTCTGCCAAGTGGGATCCTGTGCCGACGATGTTGTGCCAAAATCATATGAACCTGATTAAAGGGTTTATGGGACAGACTACCGCATATAACCGGAAACTGATCAAATCGAATGTCCTGATTATGGGAGAAAATAAGGCTGCCGGAGAAGTCAGGTATATCCATGGGGAATACGGGAAAGGTACGTGGTCATTTTTGGGCGGACATGATCCCGAAGATTATCAACACTTTGTAGGTGATCCTGTAACCGAATTGGATTTACATCGACAGTCTGCCGGATATCGGTTGATTTTGAATAATATATTGTTTCCCGCTGCCCGTAAAAAACAACATAAGACGTAAGAGCGGGTAACCGTTTAAGAAATAACGAGATGATGAAAGCAAAATTGATTTTTTTATTGAAGTATTACTTGTTTTGGGTCGTTATATCCATTGTGGCAAAAATCATGTTTTTATTCTATCAATGGTCCGATACGACTCATTTGTCCGCTGCTGACTTTTGGCATATTTTAGCCGGAGGAATCCGTTTGGATTTATCTTTGAGCGGTTATATCCTGATGCTTTCTTCAGTAATCCTGATTTGTTCGGTCTTCGTCGGGGAAAAGATTATCCGGGCCGTATTTGCCGGTTTGACGCTGTCGTTACTTCTCTTTTTTTGGGGAGTTGTTGTGGTTGATCTGGAGTTATTTAAGAATTGGGGATTCCACATCGATACGACTCCGCTGATGTATCTGAAAACCCCGAAAGAAGCGATGGCTTCTACGCCTTTGTGGCTGAACTTATGTCTTACCTTGCTTATGCTGGGATGTGTCGTTTTATCCTTTTGGGTATTCCGTCGTTATGTTTTGAAAGGGTTGCGATATAAAAGGGGAAATTATTGGGGGATTCCCGTATTTCTGCTGATCGGTGGTGCTATGATTTTACCGGTAAGAGGGGGAGTGAACCTGGCTCCGTTGAATAGTAGTGCTGTGTTTTATCATGCTGAGAATATGTATGCCAATCAGGCTGCTGTAAATGCGGTTTGGAATTTTATTTACGAGCTGATGCATATGAAAAATCTGGATAAAAAATATAATTATTTACCGGAACAGGAGGTGGCACAAGTGGTAGATAGCCTGATGCATACAGGAACCGATTATCCTCGTTTGCTGAAAACAGAACGTCCGAATATCGTATTTTTACTTTTGGAGAGTTTTACGGCGAATGCAGTCGAAGTTTTAGGGGGGATTCCCGGAGTGACGCCGAATTTGAATCAGCTGGCCAAAGAGGGAGTACTGTTTACGAATATTTATGCTACGGGGTCGCGTTCCGACCGCGGAATGGTCGCTGCAATCAGTGCCGTTCCTTCACATCCTGCCGTTGCTATGATCAAGTATCCCAATAAAATCATGGAACGTCCGAGGTTTCCGAAAGATCTCGAAGAAGCCGGGTATTCGACCCGTTATTATTATGCCGGGGATATCGATTTCGGTAGTTTCCGTTCTTTAGTCACCATGAGCTTTCAGGGGATGGTGACCGAAGATGACTTTTCCGGTGAAGCTATGGCCAATCGTTTCAAATGGGGGGTACACGATCAATATATGTTCGAACGACTTTATGAGGATATTGCCAAGGCCCGGCAACCTTTCATGTACATGGCTTTTAATATGAGCAGCCACGAACCTTTCAATGTCCCCGGCGAAGTTGCGATACCCGGCGACGACACAGAGCATAAATTCCTCAATGCCATTCATTATAGCGATGCTTGTATCGGAGAATTTATCCGGAAATGTAAAGCTTCGGGAATATGGGATAATACGCTTTTCATCCTGATGGCAGACCATGGGACACGTCATATCCGGCATGTGGATCCTTCTACTCCGGCAGCTTATCACATCCCCCTGATATTGTCAGGAGGGGCATTGAATGTGCAGGATACCGTGGTGACGACCATCGGGTCACAAACAGATATGGTGGCTACGGTTTTGGCCCAATTGGGTATGGATCATTCCGGATACAAGTTCAGCCGTAATTTATTGGCCGATCAGGTGATTCCTTTTGCTTTTTTTTCTTATCCCAATGGAGCCGGTGTAGTGACCGAAAAAGGGTCTACTTATTTCAGTTTACAGAGCCAGACTTTTGTCGAGAAAGACAGTGTAAAAGAAGATGGCCGCTTGCTGAAAGCCTATCTGCAAGCGATCAATGAGGATTTTAACCGCCAGTAGATCATTTGCTTCCCGGAATCCCTTTGTATTTGATCGCCAGTAAGGTGAGGTCGTCCGATTGATTGCCCTGACCGATGTGGCTATGGATATCCTCGAGAAGTGCCTGAATGATAAAAGCAGGTGTTTTCACTGTTTGTGCTTCCACACATCTGATCATTTTATCCTGACCGTAGAACTGTCCCGACTGATTTTCCGTATCGGTGATGCCATCGGTATAAAATAACAAGGTTGTATTTTTATTGAAAGTATAGATATGTTCTGAAAATTCATGTTCCTCGAGTACACCGATCGGAACATCGGGGTATTTATTCAGAAAACTGGTCTGTCCATTGTGATGTATGATCAATGGATAAGGATGACCGGCATTGGTAAATGTCATGATTCCGGTATTGATATCTATAATCCCGATAAAGATCGTGGTGTATATATCGTCGTCGGCATCGTCACACATATGTTTGTTGATCAGATTGCAGATTTGTGCTGTAGAAGTGTTATTGCTGGCGATATAGCGGAATAGTTTACTGATGGAGGCCATGTATAAGGCGGCCGGAGTGCCTTTGCCCGCTACATCTCCGATGGCAAAGTAAAGTTGGTTGCCCAGCTGAAAATATTCGTAAAAGTCTCCGCCTACTTCACGGCATTGCCGTAAGTCTGCTGCCAATTCGATATTAGGAGGAAGAAGGATAGGGCGGGGAAGAAAACGTTGTTGAATACGGCGAGCCAGACGCATCTCAGAATTGTACTGTTCTTTCTCGGCCGTAGTGATTTTCAGCCGTTCTATATAGTTCACCAGGTTTTGTTGCAGATAATGAAAAGAATCGTATAAGTCATAAATTTCTTTACAAGATTTCGGGGTAGGAAGTACGATATCGAACTGTCCTTCCGCAACACGACGGGTGGAATAAGCCAACTCGAGTAAAGGAGAGGATAAACGCTTGACAATGTTAACGATACCGATAAACAGGCAGAGTAATCCCAACCCCATAGAAAGGAATAACATGAAATAAAGTTTACCGGATGAATATAAGATCTCGTTATAGGGACAGATGATACCTATTTGCCAATCCATAGGAGAAAAAGGGGTGTAATAGAGGTAGTGTTTTTGTTTGTCCAATTCCACGGTGGTCGCACAGGTTTCCCCTCTCGATATACTCCGGTGGATAAAGCTGGCTTTGGGACCTGTGAGGTGGCTGATCAGATTTTGTTTCCCACTCGGCGATGGAGCCGGATGAGCAATGTAATTTCCTTCCCGATCGACGACAAATAAATTTCCGGATCTGAACAACTTATAGCTGCCGATCAGAGCATTCAGATTCTTCAAGGGAAAGTCTACTTTCAAAATACCACAGGGCTGATGCTGGCTGTTGTGGATCAGATGGCATAAAGCGATGGTCTTGCAGTGGTTTACTTCGGAATAAATCCAATATCCGTTATTGGGTGCCGACTTGATGATTTTAGCTGAGTCCGGATGACAATAGTTGCAACAAGGATCGGGTTGAGTGAAATGGATTTTCTCATCTGCTGTACGGTAAGCATTGATATGAATGAAATCGGCTACTTCCGGATTTTTCAGATCGTAATGGACCGAACTTCCGATGAGTGTCTTATAACTTCTCAGAATTCGGATGGGTAAATCAGGGATATTTTTATAATTCAGTTCTCCCTGCATATCGGTTACATTTTGCGGAATGCTTTCGATTCTTGCAATTTCACGTTCGAAGATGATCAAGGCATTATTGGCGATTGCTTTTGCCTGGCTGTAAGCATTGTTGTTGATAAATTGTTCCAGTGAATTGACCAGAGCCAGAGAGATTAAGAAAAATACGACGAATAAAACAAGGATTAAGTAAATAATCAATTGTTTTGAAAAACTGATGTTCTGACTTATTTTCATAGATGATAAAGAGGCACTTAGGGAGAAGTTAGCTAGCGGTTTGGGTGCAGGATGAATTCGGTGATCACAGGTCTCAAACCGATTCTACCGGGAAACCCAAGATAACCTTGTCCGCGACTGACATATAAATATTGATTTTGATGCCGGTATAATCCGTCGTATTCCGGATAAATATATTGTGCCGGACTCCATTCGTTTTTTCCGATCTTGATTCCGAATTGCATAGCATGGGTATGACCGGAAAGGGTCAGGGCTATCCGGGGTACTTGTAATACTTCACCTCTCCAGTGTGACGGGTCATGGGATAAAAGGATGATGCAAGCTTGCCCGGGGAGAGAATCTATAGCGACATCCAATTTCCCGTAACGGGGAAAAGGGGGATTGCCCCAATTCTCGACCCCCACAAGCCAAAGCGTGTCCCTGCCTTCGACGATGGGAATACGGTCATTGTTCAACATATGAAATCCCATCGACTTCATATTTTCAAAAAATTGGTTCAGGTTGTTCCGTTTGTCCGTTTCAGTAGGCCAACGGGTATAATCGCCGTAATCATGATTCCCGGTAATGGCATATTTACCGTAAGAAGCTTTCATTTCTTGAAATAGAGTGATCCAGGGGGACATTTCTGCTGCGAAATTATTGACCATATCTCCTGTAAATACAATGATGTCCGGTTGTAAACGATTGACTTCCCCGACTAATTTCCGCATACCGGGGTAACTTTCTCCGAAACTTCCCAAGTGGATATCCGAAAGTTGTACAATCTTGAAATGATCGAATTCGGCCGGCAAATTTTCCAAAGTCAGATTTACGGTTTCAATTTTATAATTATAACGCCCTAGAGTAAGACTATATAGTAGAATCAGGAAAAGTGCTCCTGCCAGGATACCCGAAAATAAACGGATCAGTTTGGATATCCTCTGACAACATCTCCGTAATAACAGACCGATTCCGTTGAAAACGGTATAAATGAGTTTCGGTGTATAGAATAAAAATAACAGACCGATCAGTTTTTCTATCCAAAAATAACTGTCGGGACCTTTTAAGCGGGATACGCTGTACTGAAAAAGAATTAAGGTACAGGTGAAAAAGAGAGTATGTAATCCATATAATAGAATTTGCCACTTTTTATTCAAATATTGTTTCAATTGAATCCAGAATATGGTATCTGTCAATAGAATAAAAATGAGGCCTGCTATAAATATTAAATTACTACTCCGCATATAATTTTTAAATTATAATATCATAAATATGATATAATGTTTAATGGCTAAGACATACATTTATGTCAGGAATGATTATACGCATTCCTGACAAAATAGTAAACCTTAGAAGTTTTTAAAATAAACCGGTGATATGACCTTGTTCGTCGATATCGATATTCTCGGCAGCCGGTTTCTCGGGAAGTCCCGGCATTCGCATGATTTCCCCTGTAATCGGTATGACAAAACCTGCTCCGGCGGCAATTTCTATTTGGCGGACGGTAACGACAAAATCTTTCGGCCGACCTAGTAATTTAGGATTATCGGACAGTGATTTTTGTGTTTTGGCTATACAAACCGGGAGTTTATCCAATCCCAGAGCGATGATTTTTTTCAAATCGCTTTTGGCTTGTGCTGTATAATCGATAGCTGCAGCTCCATAGATTTCTTTGGCGATGGTTTCTATTTTCTTTTCGATATCCCAGCTCCATTCGTAGAGCGGTTTTAGTTTGCATACGCATTGTTCGGCTACTTTGGCTGCCAGGATTGCCAGTTTCTCAGCTCCTTCACCTCCCTTGGCCCAAACTTCCGCTACTTCCATGGGCACGCCCAGTTCTTTGCATTTGTCTGCAACAATTTGTATCTCAGCATCTGTATCGGTGACAAATTTGTTCAAAGCAACGATGGGGCAAATATTGAATTTCTTCATATTTTCAACATGCTTTTCCAAATTTTCGATTCCTTTTCTCAATGCTGCCGTATTCTCTTCTTTCAGATTTTCGACTTTCACGCCTCCATGGTATTTCAGCGCCCGGATCGTGGCGACCAGAACGACGGCGCTCGGATTCAGACCGGCTTTGACACACTTGATATCGAAGAATTTTTCTGCACCCAGGTCAAAACCGAAACCAGCCTCCGTGACGACAAAATCTGAAAGCGAAAGTCCCATCTTCGTTGCCAGTACGGAATTCGTTCCCTGAGCAATATTGGCAAACGGACCTCCATGAATGATGGCGGGATTCCCTTCGATGGTTTGCACCAGATTGGGTTTGATCGCGTCTTTCAATAAAGCGGCCATCGCTCCATGAGCTTTCAGGTCACGGGCATATAAAGGATGTTTATCATAGGTATAACCGATGAAAATATTTCCCAACCGTTCTTTCAGATCCATGAAACTTTCCGATAAGCAAAGAATCGCCATAATCTCTGACGCTGCCGTAATATCGAAACCGGTCTCCCGTGGGATACCGGATGATGTACCTCCCAAACCGACGATAATGTGCCGCAGAGAACGATCGTTCATATCCATTACCCGTTTCCAGGTCACAGTCCGGGGATCTAACCCCAGGGAAGAAGTTTTACTTTGGATGTTATTATCGATCAGGGCTGCCAACAAGTTATGGGCTTTCTCGATGGCATTGAAGTCACCTGTAAAATGGAGATTGATATCTTCCATCGGTAACACTTGTGAGTAACCGCCTCCTGTTGCACCACCTTTGATACCGAATACAGGTCCTAAAGAAGGTTCACGCAAAACAACCGTTGTCTTTTTACCGATCCGGTTCAGCCCTTCGGTCAATCCGATCGATATGGTCGTTTTCCCCTCACCGGCCGGAGTCGGGGAGATGGCCGATACCAAAATCAGATGCTTGCCTTGCATCCGGGCGGGCTGAATCAGGTCGAGGGGGAGTTTGGCTTTATATTTACCATATAGTTCTATCACTTCCGGATCTATGCCTAATTTTTTTGCAGTTTCCGTGATCGGTTTCAGTTTTACGGTACTTGCAATCTCTATGTCTGTCATGTTTTTAATTGTTTGTTGGTTATTGGTTGGTTTTATATTAGTTGAGCGTAAATTCTGTACTCCCTATCAGTTCGTTGTCGCTGAATAATTCTGCAACGTATTTTCCTTTGACCAGACTTCCGTCGTTAGGCCAGTATATCGCCATTTCGAGCCGGTCACCTTCATAATTGATTTCCCGTTTGGCGGAGTAGGTCAGAGAAACATTCTGATATTTAAAGAATGATTTTTCGCTAAAGGCGATCACTTTGTCATCCGGACGTTTCAGACGCAGATAAATCACCCGGTCGCCCCGTTTGGCCGTTACATTTTTCGTGATCACAAATTCCGCTTTCAGGTTGTAACATTTTTTCCAGTTCGTTTCCTTATCTTTTTTATTTACGGGATATACGACGAAGTTTTCTGTCCGGAGGGCACTGGCCTGGGCGATCACTTCTTTCATGTCCTTTTGCTGATTTTCAAGTTTCTGATTCCGTTCCCTGACCC
>ENA-ORMS01001449-ORMS01001449.1-human-gut-metagenome-genome-assembly--contig:-NODE-1449-length-19304-cov-2.858122_pt1 | contig 19304 bp, 28 predicted proteins | sample MGYA00242104_ERZ508997 | MGnify/ENA primary metagenome ERZ508997 (study PRJEB26280, sample SAMEA2338704) | human gut metagenome | biome: human gut; feature: human-associated habitat; material: faeces... | reverse complement strand
TTAGGGGAAAATCAGTTAAATATCAAGGGCGAGGCACTGATTTTTGTATTATATGAGGGAGAAGATGAAGAAGAACGTCTGCAATACGCAGCGCCACAAAGATAATCTGATCGCCAAGCTATTAACCAAAGAGACGATTCGCATATAAGGAGAGACGAATTTGTTTATCACAGAAGAACTTTTAAATGATGAGATGGGGCATAATATCGTAGCGATCCATACGCCGGAGCTTCAGGACTTCGTGAAGAAGGCGCTGGATGCATACAGTGATACGAACAAACTGAACATCGCAAATCAGGTTGCCGACATCCTGCTCGCCATGCTGAAGAAACGTAAACAGATTACTGACGGTGAGAATTATAAACCGTGGGTAGAGGTCATGATCGCTGCAGCACTTCTTCATAATCTGTTCTATGACGCAACACTCACGAGTCTCTTCATGGCACGTGAGAAGCTGCAGCCGTTTGCTGACGAGTGCAATGTCCCTCAGAATGCATCGTACTCTATCTTCCAGGCAATCGAGTGCCAGCTTGGCGATGATACGCCGATTGAGAGCTGCCGCCCGATTCCGTCTACGCCGAACGAGCTCTTTGCTTGGTCCTGCTGGTTCGTCGAAGAACTACATGGCTGGAAGGAAGTGCTGTGATGCAGGTTATCTACAACTGGGAACGCAATATGATGGCTCTGCAATATGCTCTGCGTGTCAACTCTATACTCTCTGGTATGTTTGCCGCCATGCATGTGCCTTGTCCGAAAGAATGTCTTTGTGGCTGGTATCCCGCAGGAGAACGTGGCACAGATCATTTCAGCCGTGTTCTCTCTCTGGATGGTGGTGAGATCACATTCCTGATCCCCGATGATTTCCATGTCGGCAATCTGCCGAAGATCGAACCGAATGGCCAGGACCGTACTGATTATGAGCAATGGAATCAGATTGCAGAGAACGCAGGCTTCAAGATTGATTGGAGGGAATTTGCATGATCGATGGCATCATCAAGAAATATCAGCGTGACGGCTATATCATTGAGGCAATACCTTACGCAGATGACATGGCTGGTCTTGCAGCGGCACAGGAATTCTACAGATCAAAGTTTATCTCAGTAACATTTCGCAAAGACTGCCGCCCGATGCTTGTCGTCCTTGCATCAAACAATGAGGTCTACGAGATCCCTGTCGGCAGCTATATCGTTCGCTTCAAAGCTTACGAAGGCTATGAGGATGAATACGAGTATGGTGTCAACACTATTCTTTATTTTGAGAGAGAGAATTTCTATAAGCTCTTTGAGCCGGTGTTGAATGAATCAAAGTTTGACCAATATGTGCCGAAAGAAGTGGTAGAGTCATGGGAGATCTAAGCAGCGAGCAGATCCAGCTCATGCTCATCTTCGCTGCTATCGGCGTATTCATCATCGCATTTCCACTGTATGATTATTATACGACGAAAAAACAGTGTGAGCAGGCGCACAGAGAATGGATTCGTGAACAGGAAGAACGAAAAAGAGAACGTACGGAAGACAAGATATTGCGCAGTAAACCCATAATTCCCAATTGCGTAAAAGTTATTCCCTGCAACGAATTGAACTATGCACCAAAGAAAAAGGCAAAGGAAGAGCATAAGCAAAGTGTTCCGTCGATGGATTATCCATCTGTCTCTTTCGTAGGAGCATCATACTCCGACACAGACTCATCGTCAAGCTCCAGCAGCTTTGGCGGCAGCTTTGATGGAGGCGGCAGTGACAGTTCTTTTTGAGATACTGGTTGTGCTGATCCTTATCCTGATCCTGCTTTACCTTATCGGTGGCGGGATTCTTTGGTTTCACAACCGTTATACGATCACATTCAGAATACAGAAACGACATGAGTTCTCGGACTGGTCCAGGCTCCCGGGCGGCGGCATGAACGATCTCTCACAGGATGACCTTTATCTTATGATGGATAATCCAGTCGAAGAAGATAAATCAGCATCTGTCCGTGAGACGATCAATCAGATTCCAGATATATTTCGCAACAGGAGACAATCCAGATGATTTACAACTTATTCGAATCCATACTTAATTTCTGCTACGCCATCTTCTTTATCACGTATCTTACGTGCGGCACGCTTGGCGTCGTGCTTCTTGGCTTTCTTGCGGTCACGTTGTTAGGAGCAACAGCTTTCGCATTCTGCTTCTTTGCAGCGCCATATGTTCATATTCTTTTTAAAAAGATAAGAGGACAAAGACGATATGAGTGGTAAGCTTCGCTGCACCGAAGAAGAATTCTTCCATTACATTAGATGCCCCATCCATTACGACACCATCTACCGAAGACGATTCTCTCCAACTGCTCAGATTACGCTGACCTCATGCTTACAGAGAGTAGAGCGTCGTTTCTATGCCTCGATTATCGATCTGAACCTCATGACAACAGGCCAGATCAAGAAATGCTGGGACGGCATCTGCGAGAAGAACCAAGATATCCTGACGCCGCAGAAATGCATCGACGGGTTCGGACAGCTCATGAAGATGTACCGTTGGGCAGAGAAGGAAGAGCTCATCGTCATCGACCAGAGCGTTCCATATACGATCGGCATCCCTGCAAAAAACGGGCGGCGCATCGAGTTCTCTGGCCATATCGATACGATCGCAGTAGACCAGAAGAACCAGCCGTACCTTCTCTGGATGGATTTCTCGAACCGATATCCTTTGCAAAGTTTTCTCGATATGAAATTGAAAATAACGCTTGACATCATGGGTATGTATGAGGTATATAATAGACAGGTGGGTGCTAAAATCCACCATGTCAAACATGATAAAGACTTCTTCACTTTTCGAAAAGAAGAAGATTTCAATCGCGTAAAGACTTCTATCGCGAACGTAGTCTTTGCCATTGAGAATAACGTATTCTATCCAAGAGAATCGACTTTCTGCACATCATGCGATATGCTGAACTACTGCAGGGCATGGCCTTGATACTTGCATAAGAAATATGCAAAAGAAGGATGATTCCCATGAGAAGAATCAAAAATTTCTTTATCGGCGTCGCATTCTGGCTGATGCCGAAGCGCCATCTACGAGAGGGGTTATACATCTAAATGGCAATCGAGATCAACGAGTATGTCGGCAACGACAACATCAAACATGTCAAAGAAGACCGCATGGTAAAGAAGGGTACGAAGAAAGTAGAGAAAGCTTCTGCTCTTAATAGCAAGAAAGGCGGCAAGAAGAAATGATCCAGCCAGTCGGCAGTAGAATCCTTGTAGAACCGAAACTGGTAGAAGATAAGACGGCGGAAGGTATCCTGCTCCCTACCGTGAAGAATCAGACGCAGCAGGTCGGCACGGTCACGGCACTTGGTACAGGCCGTATCCTCGAGAACGGCGAGCATCTTGCTCCTGTCGTACAGGTGGGCGATGAAATCATCTTCGCGAAGTTCGCCGGTACACCTGTCCAGTACGAAGGCCAGAATTACTTCATCCTGGATGAGCGCGACATCCTTGCGAGAGTTCCGCGATGATGGTCAAGAGCGGCGACATTCTTTGGCGCGAAGATGATGAGCCTAACACCTGCTGGATTGTCGAGAATGCAGATGAGAAGTTCTTTGTCGCGGCAAAGTACCGCCCGCGGGATGAGAAGAGCCTTGAACGCATCTCGATTTCGAGGGTCGGGATCAACCGAGAAGATGTCGAACCTCTGCAGGAGCAGGGGTTTCATAGAGCAAATTGAGGAGTGACGGATATGGCATTTGCAAGACGCAGGAGATTCGGTGGCAACAAGACTGCCACGGTGAAACAGCCGAAAGTCCATACGGTAGACGGCATCACATACAAATCAAAAGCACTTGCAGTGCTCCATGAAGCGCTGAAGGGGGATGCGCTTGTCACTTCTTTCCATCTGCCAAGCGTGCAGGAAGAGAAGGAGAACAAGAACCGGAAGTACGGAGCTAAGAAATGCATGATCAATGATATCATCTTCGACTCCATCATGGAGGGCCGGTTCTATGTCTACCTCCTGCACTTGAAGCAGGATGGCCAGGTCAAGTCCTTCACCATGCAGACGCCCTACGTCCTGCAGGACAAATATAGAGACAAGTTCACGGGGAAGGCCGTACCGGCCATCAAATACATTGCAGATTTCGTCATGACGATGCCAGATGACATAGAGGTCGTCATTGACGTGAAAGGCAAGGAAACCGCCGATTTCAAGCTCAAGAAGAAGATGTTCGGCTACCGCTACAGGGATATCCAGTTCATGTGTGTCCAGTGGTCCGAGAGCAAGAAAGAATGGCGTGACCTCTCTGACATCGAGAAAGAGAGACGGGAGAAACGTAAGACTAAAAAGGAAAAAGCTGCATAGTCTCATTACCGAAAAGGAGATACGCTGACAGTTGCGCAGTAATAACGCACCATCAGCACATGCAGAAAAGATAAAGATTGAGAAGGGCTTCTTTACCCGTCTCGAAGAGTGGAATGCGATTGAAGAACTGGTCATGCGGTACAAGCGTCAATTCGACGCTGACTGTACACCGGCAGAGAAGCAGGATGCGCAGCAGGCGGTCACAGAGCTTCTTCATAGCTTCAATCCGTTATTCAAGAAATATTTACTGCTCATTAAGAGCGCACAAGTTGATTTCAATGACAAAGAAATGAAGCGCTTCGTCCTGAGCTTCATCGGAGATCCGAGCCTGAAAGCCGCTCTTAAGAGAGACAGGCAGTCGGCAGAGTTCCGTCATCTGATCATGAGCCGCTTCAATTTCGTCAAAGAGACGTATGGCGCGCAGCCGGAGGAATCGATCCTCATCGACCTGCAGATGCTCATGCTGACGCTTGCGAAGCGTTATAAGCAGATGGGCCGCAATTTCTGTGCGTATGTCTACAATGCATACTCGCATGAAGTAAGCCGGCACATCAAGAAGTTCATCAAGAATCCGTCGAATATCCATTATAAGAGCTGCGAGTATGAAGACTACATGCAGAGCTGTACGGACCAGCTTGTGGATGACGGTCTGCTTGATAAGACGTATGAGAACAACATCGGTATCCCAGACTCTAGTTGGATCAGTGGATCGAACTGCTCGGATATCTTCTCGGAGCTGAAGCCGCTGGAACGCAAGATCTTAATCAAGTACTACATGGAAGACTACAATGACCGCCAGATTGGTGAGCTCCTGGGGCTCCATATCAATACGGTCAACCAGAAACGTCGCCATGCCGTGTCGGTTCTGGCCCGCATCCTTGACGTAGACGAAAGCCAGATCAAGAGAAGCCGCAACAGTGGCAAGAAAGCATTATTTGGACTTTAAGAAATACAAGGGAGAACAACAGCAATATGATACACATTCGCCTGATCGCAATGATCGATGGAAGCACTTACGAGAATGTTTATTTTGACGGCTCTATCAATGAGCTGAACGGCTGCCTTGAGGAAGACATATTCCTACCAATCGAATATGAAGGAGAAGACGGCGACGAATATGATACGTATCTCAACTGCGGAAACATTATCTCACTCTCAGCACCGCGCCATGTAAAGCACAAGAACGCTATTAAGCGCGAGAAGGAGAAGCTGGAACTCAAAGAAGACGACAGCCTCGCAAAGCTCTTCGATCTTGATTCGTTCCGCAACGCAGTGAAAGAAGCAGATACTGCGGATACTACTGAGGAAAAGATGGATGGCGTAAAGAAGGCGGCACCGAAGTATACGTTCAATATCTTTGACCATCTCGAAGATATCCAGAACGAGCTCAACAAGCTGGCACTCAATAACGATCTCGATAAGGTAATGGCAAAGAAAGATGTCGATCCTGATGTGAAAGGCATCACGTATTCCAAGTATTGCGCCTTCGACAACGGCTGCTACCTCTGCCTGAACCGCAATGGGCTGAGCCGTTTCATGGAGCTACTGAATAAGAATAGTGCTTTCCATAACGCAAAGATCACGCTCACAGACGTATATCCTTACCTGTCCCGCTTCGATGAAGAATGCATCCTAGAACTCTTTGAAGCATATCATGAAGATGGCATCCTTGATACCAGAAAACCGTTCCCGTACGATCAGATTGTCGAGCTGGTATTTGATTATCTGGTAGACTACCTTGCCGCCTGCTATCTTGAGGACCTTGAGCTCCCAGAAAATAAAGTCGAGATGGATGAGTCGTATTACTTCATGCACAGGAGCATCCTCGAAGATCGCACCGATCTTCTGAAGGACTGTAAAGAAGCAGAAGTAAAATAAGAATAGTAGATACAGACACCTCTCCTAATAGCAGGAGAGGTTTTTCTTTTACAAGTTTGCATTGCTCTTTTACAAGTTATAGTGTATAATGTAGACATAACAAAGAGAAGAGGTACAGACATGAAATGGAATATCAAGAGGGTCAACCCATTGAAGGTTGTTGCCTATAAGAAGCGTCTTGGCGTCACTGAGCTCATGGCGAAGGTACTGATCAACCGCAATATCGATATCGACACGGCAGCAAAAGAGCTGCATGACCCGATTGCTCTCATCGAAGACCCTTGTGAGATCAAGGGCGCAATAGAAACTGCTACGGCTATTTCAAATGAGTTTGGCAAATCAAAGAAGTTCTTCGTCTTTGCTGACTATGATGTAGACGGTATCGCAAGTGGTTACATTATGACCGATTTCCTCCGTTCCATCGGAGAGAACGCAGAAGTCTATTATCCGCAGCGCAGCGAGGGTTATGGTCTCAGCATGGATTTCGTAAACCTTGCCGTCATGAATCCCGATATCGTCATCATCACGGTAGATAATGGCATCACGAAGATCAAGGAAGTTGCTGCTCTGAAAGAAGCTGGCATCCCTGTCATCGTGACAGACCATCATGAGCCGCAGGAAGAGCTTCCTGACTGCCCGCTCTGCGATGCATGGGTAGAAGGGAATACGGCAGGCCGTCATCTCTGTGGTGCAGGGATTGCCTGGAAGATCTGCATGATCTTAGAAGACATGCAGTCGAAGGAAGGACTCATCGAGAAGTATCTTCCGCATGTCGCTCTAGCTACTGTCACGGATGTTATGCCGATGACGCCAGAGAATATCGCTCTCGTGAATCTTGGCCTGCAGGCTATTAATGACAAAGAGTCACGCGTCTTTAATCTCTTGATGGAACTCTTGGATATCAAGAAGATGACGGCAGAAGATTTTGGTTGGAAGATCGGCCCGAAAATCAATGCATGTGGCCGCATGGAGCGCATCGACCTTGCCGGAGAGCTTTTCTTCATGGAAGAAGCTGGCAAGGACGCCATAAAAGATCAGATCCGTGACATCATCGAGACGGATGATGAACGCGTCAAATACACGAAGCATGCGCAGAAAGCGATCGAGAAGCTGGATTACAGCAACGACAGCATCTGCCTGTTCAATGCAACAGAATATCCACACGGCATTGCAGGTATTATCGCAGGCAAGATTGCAAATCGATTCAATAAGCCAGCCTTTGTCTATACGGAGCATGACGGGGTCTGTATTGCATCCGCAAGAAGTGTTGGCAGCATTGATCTTGGTGTACTTCTTTCCAATGAATCACAAGCTGGTCATATTCTTTCATGGGGTGGCCATGCAGAAGCATGTGGATGCGCATGGAACTATGAGAAGATGCCGGATTTTCTTCATAGTATGAATCAGCAGATCACTTCTTTAATAGAGAAAGGCAGCATCAATGTCGCAGAGCCAGAGCTTACGATCGATACAGAGATTTCTTTTGCAGACCTTTCAGACAAGGCTATGGATGATATTCAATCGATTGCTTACGACAAGTCATCCTGCATAGAGCCGATATTCTGCTTAAAGGATGTCAAGGTAAAAGCCATGCAGCCATACTCCAATAAAGATCATATTGTCCTGCAGTGTACAGATAAGCATCAGAAGGAGCTCACCTTGGTTCTTTGGGGCGGCTATCCACAATATGAATCGATTGGCAAACCTGCTGTCATGGATATCGCTGGTACGATTGGCACAGTAGGATTCCCTGATCGTACGACGAAGAGACGAGCAACAGACATCACCATCAAGATTATAGACATGAAGCCGGCGGCCTGATCCGCTGGCTATCTTATTCAAAGAAAGAAGGAATCGTATGTTCACGCACCTGCACTTCCATACTTCATACAGTTTCCTTGATGGATTCAACTCCATACAAAAAGCTGTAACACGTGTGAAAGAGCTCGGCATGACAGCCTGCGCTATCACAGACCATAATGTCTTGTGCGGCTGTCCAGAGTTCCAGGAAGAGTGCGAAGCAAACGGCGTGAAGCCTATCCTTGGCTATGAAGGCTATTTCACGCCAAGCATCGCAGAAGCATCCAAGCCTGTAGAAGAACGAAACCAAGACGCTATTAATAGAGCGATTGAGGCGGGCGTCATCGACGATCCGGCCCATCCAGAGAATATCCGTGTTGATGTGGCTCAAAAATATATCGAAGACCATCACCTAGATAGTCAGGCATGCCATGATTTCGCGAAAGAGGATCCCTTCTATGATTACGTGCCGAGCAGCAAGAAGACCTTGCAGAAGCTCCACAAGCTGTTCGGCTACGATATGCGGCAGTACCACATTCTGTTCCTGGCTAAGAACCAGAGAGGATGGGAGAACCTTGTGAAGCTGCAGAGTGAATCCGCCCGCCTGTGTACGTATAATGGCCGCTTCTTATGTGACATGGAACTTATCGATAAATACCATGAAGGCATCATCTGTACGAATGCCTGCATCGGTTCTTACTCCGCTAAATGCATCGAGCGCGGCGATGAGAAGAGTGCTGAGGATTATATCCTTGCCATGCAGGAGATCTTCGGAGATGACTTCTATCTAGAGATCCAGCCGCTCAATATCAAGAAGCAGCACAAAGTGAACCTCTTCTACATGGAGATGGCTAAGAAGCATGGCATCAAGACCATCGCCACCAATGATGTGCATTATACACGTAAGGAGGACTACGATGACCACGATACACTCCTCTGCGTCGGTACAGGCAAGAAGAAGAGTGATGTCGACCGCATGCGTTATTCCCATGATTTCTGGATCAAGTCGGAAGAAGAGATGTACGAGAGTTTTGCACATCAGCAGATCTCGATGGAAGAGAAGAGCAAGACTGACCTGAAAGAATATCAACTGTTCTATACAGAGGCACTACAGAATACTTCTTTAATAGCGGACAAGGTAGAGACTGGTATCCGGCTTGGAAGCGAGAAGCCGCTCTTCTCCAATGTGAGAGTCCCGCACGGCTTGACGCCAGAGAAATGGCTCACGATCCTTGCTTACAAGGGTATGTACAAGTACCTTGCCAGGCATCCAGAATATGATGTGCATGAGTATGAGCACCGCATGATAGAAGAGCTTGCTATCATCAACGGCAAGGGATTTGCTCCTTACATGCTTGCTGTTAAGGAGTACGTGACATGGGCAAACGAGAATAACTGTCCGACAGGTCCTGGCCGTGGATCAGCAGCCGGCAGCTTAGCGCTCTTCTCGATCGGCGTCACGAAGAATATCGACCCGATACAGAATCAGTTGCTGTTTTCACGCTTCCTTACGGCAGACCGCAAGGACCCACCAGACATCGATATCGACTTCGAGTATACGCATCGAGATGATGTCATTGAACATCTGAAAGATTACTACGGTGAATCGAACGTTGCTCATATCGGCACATATACGCTCATGGGCGTCAAGAGCGGTATCAAGGATGTAGGCCGCGTACTGGAAGTCGATTATAAGATTGTGGACAGCATCACGAAGAAGATTGATGAGATCAATGATGCGCCAGGAGCAAAATTCAAAGACTTCGATGCGATGAAAGAAGGAGACGAGAATGAGAGAAAAGCTTGGGAGACTTTTCATGAGCTTGAAGAGAATCATCAGGAACTGTTTCGACTTGCTCGAACTTTTGAAGGCACTCCGCGAGGTATGGGTGTTCATGCATCCGGCATCTTGGTTACGCCGATGCCTGTCTCCGATATTTTCCCAGTACGTTATAAAGATAGCGTTGCCGTAACACTTTATACGGGGCCGCAGCTCGAGCACTACAACGCGATTTAATCATATTTGGTCGCGGATAAAGCGGGTAATATGCTGGAAACCCTAAAGACTTACTCACTACAACGCAATGTATTCTCAAATGAGAAGTAAGACATAAACGTGATAGTTCTAAAAAGCAGTAAGTATGAGATGACCTGGTAGCAGGCTCCGTCGATGAAATGGGCAATCAGCAGGCACGATAAGTTCCGCCTCAACGAGTATGGGAATATCCCACTGCTATATGGGCGACTGTATAGCAGATCCCCGATAGAGCGAAAGCTCAAATGATGTACTCTGAACTTATGGGAAACCATAAGACTTAAGCAGAAATGACTTAAGAATTACATTCTTTGATGTTTTAAGGCTAAAAATGTAATTTAACAAAATTGTAAGTATGATTTCTTGGGCCTCAAGACGATAAGTATTATCACTAAGGCTATTGATCATATCGATGATATCAAAGATATTAATGATCTTTATGAGAAAGCAAATATCAATGATAAGAATATCTGGAAATACATCTCAGAAAAACAAACAGAGGGCGTATTCCAGGTTGAATCCGATATGATGAAAGGTATCATTGAGATGATTCAGCCAACTAGCTTCGATGACTTAGGCGCTATTAATGCACTCGGAAGACCTGGGCCTTTGGCTGCCAATATGCCGCAGGATTATGGTGGACGCAAGAATGGCGATGATATCATCACGTATCCGATTCGTGGATGCGAAGATATCCTTGATAATACATTCGGTACGATTCCTTATCAGGAACAGCTTATGATGATCTCTAAGCGTATTGCCGGCTTTGATGATATGCAAGCAGATTCATTGACGCGCAAGACAATCGCGAAGAAAAAACAATCGATGATGCCTATGCTGATTCGTTGTCATATCTTCGGAAAAAAGAATTGTGAAGGACCTGCTGGTTGGGAAGACGATATGCATGCTCCTTGGTACGATCCAAAAGAGAAATATGGCGGCGAAATTGAAGGCGCTATTTCTCGTGGGTACACAGAAGAAGAAGTCTTAGATTACTTCCATACGATCGAGAAGTTCAGTAGCTATTGCTTCAACAAGTCGCACAGTGCTTGCTATGCATATATTGGATTCTTGACTGCTTGGCTCAAATATTATTATCCTGCTGAATTCATGGCGGCAGTCCTTTCTATGCAGGATACGCCGGAGAAGATTGCAAAATATGTAGACGTATGCGAGAGCAAGCTGAAGATCGCAATCAAGACGCCAGATATCAATATCTCTGGTATCGACTTTACGCCAGATGGCAACAGCATCCTCTATGGTCTTGGCAGTGTCAAGAGTGTCGGTACTGCAGCTGTGCCAGTTATTATCGAGCATCGTCCTTATGCAAATGTAGCAGATGCAGTAGCGCGTCTGCCAAAGAAAGCTTTTAATAAGCGAATTGGCGAGAATCTTATCAAGGCAGGCGCTTTTGACTTTGAGGATGAGAACAGATTCTTTCTCCTTAACAGCTTTTATGATGCCCGTAAAGACAAAAAAGTACAGCGTTATGCTGTTGATGCTTATACAAAAGATGACGTAATAGAGATGGAGAAAGAAGCTCTTGGCAGTCCGATCACTTATAAACCGTGGTGGGATGGTGTCGCTCCGAACAGTAGAGTTGTTGTACGTGGTTCGATTCGCGAGACGCACGAACGGACAGACCGTCGCGGGCGGCTCATGGCTTTCCCGAACCTCGTCATCAACAAATGCGAAGTCAGCGGCTTGATCTTTGCCAGCAACTACGCAAAATGCGCACTGGAGATCGATGCACATTATCTGCAGCAGTATGATTATGAATTTGAATTCGTCGGCAAGAAGGACGACAAGGGGAAATTTATCATTAACAGTGTACAGGCTGTCCGCAAAGAAAAAGATGCCGCTTAATACAGAAAGGAATTGACGAACACAACATGATCTGGTTACTCTATATGCCACTCAACATCGTGTGCATGATCCTTGGATACCTGACCAACCCAATTGTTTGCCTGTTTGCCGATGAAAAGGGGGAGCTTCCTGGCTTCCTCCACTATTGGCAGACGTGGGACGATTCTTTGAACCCGAGATTCTATGTCTTGGAACACGCACCCAAGATCTTCCGTTATGACTACGACAAGCATTATAAGGAGTACTGGGGAACGACACCGAAGCTCGCAGCACTTGGTCGCAAGAGATGCTTCGTTCACATCATAGACCCCAATTTCACAATGAAAGAACGTATCCAGCGTTATTTCTGCCGTGTACTCTGGCTCTACCGCAACTGCGCTTATGGCTTCGCTTTCTATGCGTTCGGGCGTTTTGCCAACGGTACAACTTGCAAGGGTTTCGACAAGAGAGATAACGCCGGCCATCGATTCTATGCAATCTGGGATACTTACGAGTCAATCCTTACGCGAGCATGGTCTGTGAAGAGCAGCATGCCGATCACGAAGCATATTCGCTGGGAAGTATATCTTGGTTGGAAGATCGACCCGTCTGTCGATGAAGACCGTCAGTGCATGATCGCGAACCGCATTGCCTTCCGTTTCATGGAGTAAGGCCGTAGTGTGGATAATAACCAACCTGCTTATTGCTGATTAAGCAAGCACAGCCTTACTCTAATAGTTTCTTTCTCAAAGTAAAAATATTATGTGCACATGGCTAAGAAGACGGGGTTTAAAGCCTACATTATCATAAAAGGGAGAATATAACATGAGACAACTCGCAACTATCCAGAAGATCAAGAAGATTGAGCCGATCGAAGGCGCAGACCGTATCGTGAAAGCGACTGTCCTCGGCTGGCATGTCGTAGTAGGAAAGAACGAATTCTGTGAAGGAGAGTTCGTTGTCTACTGCGAGATTGACTCGGTATTCCCAGACTGGTTGAAAAAGAAGATCGGATTCACGGATAAGTTCCTCAAGACGCGCCGCTTCAAGGGCGTCTATTCACAGGGCTTCTGCCTGCCGCTCTCTATCCTTCAGGATGTCAACGTCAAGAAGCCGGTTGCTATGGAAGAGGGCAAAGATGTCACGGAGAATCTTGGCATCACAAAATACGAGCCGGATATGCGCAATAGCAATGAGTGGTGGAAGTGTCGTGACAAAGTCCAGTACCCGAAGAACTGGTTTATGCGCTTTAAGATCTGCCGCCACATCTGGAAAAAACTCTTCTATAAACCGGCCTACGGAATATTCCCGACTGATTTGATCCCTAAAACAGATGAGACCCGTGTTCAGGTCCTTACGGATGTACTGGGTGAATATAAGGATACAAAATGCCAGTATACGGAGAAAATTGACGGAAGCAGCATCACGTTCTGGAAGGACAAGAAACTGCATGTCTGCAGTCGCAACCGTGAGATCTACATACATGATGATTTCATGTATGCAACTGCTGCTGAATTAGAAGATAAATTGGAGAAGGGGTACATCTACCAGGGCGAGATCATCGGCCCCAATATCCAGGGCAACAAATATGGTGTCGATGATTATCATATCCTCGTCTATCAGATGTTTGATCCGAAGAAGAAAGAGTATCTTGCTCCAAAAGATCTCCAGCATCATCTCAGCATGGCTGGCATCGAGCAAGTACCAGTCCTCGGTGAGCTCTCGATTGTCGATAATGTCGATACGCTCGTAGAGATTGCAGAAGGTCCTTCTGTGCTGTCTATCCGTCAGAAGGATACGCAGCGCGAAGGCATCGTAATCCGTCCGCTGGAGAATATTGATGGCCTCCATGACCAACGATTCGTTGGCGGCCGCCTCTCCTTCAAAGTAATCAATCCGAAATTCTTGGTGAAATACAACCTCTAATAGTAAAGGACGCCTTTTCAAGGGGCGTCCTTTTTGGTATAATCGTAGAAAGAAGCGTTACTCGTTTTCCAGAAAGGACGATGTAGTTATGGCAAGAACAGCTAATTATGAAGCAAAGATTGCAACCCTTACGGAGAAGGTCGAGAAGAAGACGGCTGAGCTCAAGAAGTTGAAAGAAGAGTTAAGCGAAATTAAATCTAAGAAAGCAAAGGAAGACTACAAAGTCCTGTTCGATTACATGCAGGAAAATGATATTTCTGCTGATGATGTACTTGGAGTTATTAAAGAATGAGCATCTACTTGAAGTGTAATAACGTAATCCGTACTTCATTCGACCCATCAAAACACACCTTCAAGTATTTCATGGATAGAATGAAAGAAATACTTGAAGATATGGATGAGCAACTTGACTATGCAACATTCTTTAACAACCGTTATCTGGAAATTCGTTACAATGTATACGATCACGAAATGCGTGTCGGCAATTACATAACACGCGCCGCCGTCATCTTGGAAAAAGAGTGCACAGATGAAGAACTGATCTATGCCGCGGCTGATGCAATGAATGAAATGTTCGCGAATCCAAATGAGGAAGCATCAAAGCTAAAAAAGTATCGGTTCGTATTTTCTGGCGATGTAAAAGCAATTGGACACTCAAAAGGAAATTCCTCCATCTTGAGTGCGATGGATAAGCCTACCTTTGGTTTATTTAACGATCTGGATGCGGTCAGAAGACTCTTGTTAGACCAAGAGAAACAGTCGAATAAACTGAAGAAAACGTTCCACGCTCTAGAAGAGGAAGCCAAAAATAAAGACAAAGAAGAATAGAGATTAGAGTAAACCGCCTTGGTAATTTGTACACTGACGATGCAATTCCGCATCAGACAGTTATGAGGTGGTTTTATGGCACAGACAGCTGAAACCAAGTTTGACGCAATCGAGTCTTCTCTTACGGCCCTTAAGGCAATCAATGATCCTGCTGTACAGGCAGAAGCAGAGAAGCTTGAGAAGAACGTCAAGGAGATCATTTCTATCAACAAACCGATGGTCGTAAGCTATGCGGAGCAGATGAAGGCATTCGACGCCGGCATCGTTGTGAAGTATGGCGTACCAGTCGCCCGTCTTATCGAGTTCGGTCTTGTCGTTGCCGTGGCAGCTAAGATCTACTTCCTCGGCTGACACATTCTCCCTTTCCCTTAATAGCCAGACATCACGTCTGGCTTATTTTTTTACGTTCTGTATAAAACGGGGACCTGTTTCCGTAATATGACAATAGACTGAATCACGGAAAGGGGATATTTTCCATGAAGTACATCACGATTCACGACGACGCTATGCCGGGTCTCCTGAAGGATGCCTCATTCCATATCGACGGCATGCGCATTGAAGAGATTCTGGAAGAAGTGAGACAGATGCTCTTGTTCCAGGAGAGCTGCATCAAGGATCCCAGCAAAGTAGAAGAATTGTATGGAGACGGAGAGTAAGAGTTGGAACTGACAACAAAAGAAAAACTGAACTTCATCAAGAACGCTATCATCAAGACGATCAAGACGCCGGTCAATGCTTATAAAGAGCAAGTCGCTCTTAAGAAGTTCAATATGTGCGACGTAGAGAAAGACTACCTCAACACCAATACAGGCTTTGACCTACCTGACCACGAGCATACGATAACGATCGGGCCTTCGTCTGACAGCAAGGCTGATACTTCTGAAATCAAGGCCTATACGTTTCGCGAAGCACTCGTCCCGCCGTTCAAGACGTATAACTCTTTTGATACGATCATTACGGCAGATGGTATAGAACTCCTGGATGTCGAGCATATTTCCTATTCAACCTCGCGAGATAAAGAAGGCCAATATCATCATGATGTTTCAATGACTCGATATCTTCTCTCAAATAATGATATTTCAAGAGACCTTTCGGGGCAAACGGTACTCATCATCTTCTCCAATGAATACGGAGACATGGCGTATTATGCATTCCCAGATCTCGTACTCGATTATATCATCGGAGACTCTCGCGCCAATAAAATCAGTGCGTTAGATGAGGATTACCTCTACAAGACTTCGATGAGCATCATGAACGCTAGACCCGATAAACGTGCTTTCGATATCAGTATGAAACATTTACACGGCATCCTAGATCTCAGCAGTCTCGATAATAACTTCATCAAGAATCTCAGAGAGCAGCCTGACACGCCGATGCTTCGTTGCCATATCGACTATATCGTCAAGCAATACCTTGGAGGCTGGAAGAATGTCAAAATCGAAGGAAAAGAAGAATAAGAGATATGAGCAAAGAAACCGGCAGGAAGCGCGGAAGGCCAAGGAAGCTCAATCTCTACGAGAAGAACGATGGATGATATACCGGACAATTACTGCACGGTAAGACCTTCCAGATTGACGAGGAGGACTACGAGAAAGTTCGCCTTTATACTTGGCGGTGTGATCGCAAAGGATATGTCTATACGATCATCACGAAGAATAGAGTACGCAGAAGAATCTATCTGCACCGCCTGCTGATGCACATTGCTTCTGTTGTTGACTGGAAGACGATGCAGATCGACCATATCGACAGCAATCCGCTGAATAACCGCAGGGAAAATCTACGATATGCCAGTGCCGCCGAGAACCAGATCAACAAGAAGAAGCCGCGCATTGACAGTACGACGCATGTGACGGGCGTGACGTATGACAAATCGAAAAAGAAATATATTGCTTCTATCGGGTATGGCCGCCATAGAGAATATCTTGGTGCTTTTAATAGCCTGGAGGAAGCCATGAAGATACGACAGGAGGCAGAAGAGCTGCTGTATGGAGAGTTCAGTAACTGAGAAGCAAGAGAAGATCATTGAAAAAGAGCGCGTCTACATCTATCCGCACGATGTACGCCCGGGAGAAGTAATACTTACGCCATTCGTTGATGTCGTACGCGTAGATGTGCAGGAAGACGGTTCGCATATCGTCTATACTGCTAATGGCCATAGCCAATATGTCGGCAGAGGATTTATCAATATCCAGGCAATCCCTGCTGATGACAAAGAGGAGAAATAAATGCTGAAACTACTTTTAAAATATCGTAAGCACTATATGTTCCTGATCCTATTTCTCGGCTTCACGGTAACAACACTAGTGAACGTGATCTATATTCCGAATAGCATGCCGATGGAAAAGATCAGCCTGTTCATCACGTCGTTCATATGGCTCTGGACGATGGGATTCATGATCATCACAGAGATGCTAGAGAAACTGCAGAATACAATCGAGGGGATAAAAAATGATCAAAGAAATGATGACAAAGGAAGTACTGGCGAAAATCATCCTGTCTGACCGTCGTGAATGGTTCACGGTAAAAGACTTGGAGAATCTGTATCTCCTGTATGCTGATAAATACGATACTGAGACGAAAGAGCTGACGCTCAACACGCGCATGGATGAAGAGTCAATCGCGACAAGCAACGACAAGCGCATCCCGCTCCGTTCATTCGGCATTGATTTTGTCTACAAGAAAGAGCCGTTCACTGTGCCGTTCTCAGACGACCCATATAAAAACCTCAAGAACGTATAAAAAGAGAGCCGCCAATATATTTGGCGGCTTTTACAGTATGCATGATGATGTTAGATTTATTGGGGTAGCCGCCCGCGCAGTGTGCCTTAGAAGGAATCTTGACAAGGTTGGATAGCTGGGCGACCGATATCATTATACCACATATACCAGATGAGAGCAATTTCCTTATGTGCGAGCAGAGCGAGCAAGGGGGAGAAGAAGTGGAATAAGTGGAAGCTGCTAGTAATATGGGGATAGGGACCTGATGGTGGTTCTAATAGCGAAAAAATAAAAAAGTGTTTGGAAGGGGAATTTATATTGGTAGAAGCTGCTGAGTATAACCAGCTGCCAGAGGAGAGCCTTGCAGATTGGAAGTATCGTATCATCCTTGGCAAGGCACGGAAACAAGTAAAAATGAGTTGGCAGGAAATCAGTGATATGCTCTGCCTTGGCTGCAGCAATGAGTATCTGCGCAAGCTGGCCTATGGCGGTCTGGAATATGACAACTACCTGAAAGCACGTCGGGAAGAAGCTATCGCAAATGGCCGCGAAGACAACGCTTTCACAGAGCTTGAGAATAAAGAATTTGAACTGCGCCGTGAGAAGATGCGCATGCAGGACCAGAAGAGAGAGCTCAACAAGAAGCTGCGTGAGTGGGCAAGAGCAGAACATCTTCAGGAAGAGATCCTGAAAGCTATTAGAGAGACAACCTCTGTAGAGCGGGCGCGTAAAAAACCTGTCTTTAATAGCGGCTCTGAAAAAGAAGCAGCTCTTCTTCTCTCAGACTGGCACGTCGGCATGCGCACAGCAAATATGGTCAATACCTTCAATGAGAACGTACTGGAACAGCGTATCCAGGAACTCCTTTCAAAAGCCATTCAGCACGGCCATGAGCAGGATATCCGCTGCGTCCATGTCTTTGCCCTGGGAGATCTCGTAAATGGTCTCATCCATGTGACGACGCGCATCAACAACGAAGAGAATGTCATCAAGCAGAGCATGAAGGCTGCTGAGATCCTTGCTCATATCATCAATGAGCTCTCGGAAGAATTCCCGGAAGTGAAAGTCTACTTCAGCCGCGGCAATCATGACCGCGTGACTGCTAATAAAAAAGAAAGCATCTGCGGCGAATCCTTCTCTGACATCATCTGGTGGTATCTCAAAGCCCGTGCAGAAGGCATTGACAACATCGTATTCGTCGACAACGAGATCGATGATGAAATTGTAATGGCAGACATCTGCGGTAATAAGATTTTTGCAGTACATGGGCACAAGGACAAGATCAATCATGTTGTCCCGAATCTTTCCCTGCTGCTTAAAACTTTCCCCGATTATATCTTCATGGGGCATTATCATAGCAATGCAGAGTCCGAAATCCATGGAGCTGAGGTTATCGTGAACAGCGCACTTTGCGGTACGGATGACTATGCCGTATCCCTGCGCCGCAGTTCACATCCAGCTCAGAAATTCATTGTATTTGACAAGAAAGGACGTGTCTGCACCTATGATATCCACTTGGATTGATATTGCCCGTAATACGATCTGCGAATTTGTCTTGAAGCGTATCGTGCTTTTTGTCATCAGTAAGAGATTGAAGCTCAAAGGTTATCCTGTTAAGAGCACGCATGTCATCTGCACGAATGATTATGTGATGCTTCGCATTGATTTTGCAGACGGTATCACGGAGCTGCCCTTGTCGCTTAAAGGATGGTCTGAATTCCGTTACGACAAAGGCATACATCTTTGCTGGTGGCTGAAAGAAGATACCGAGAAAAAAGACCCATTCAAAGAAGCATTCGATGATCCTATCAGGAGTGCATTGGAATCCTTATTCCGTTATGTTGACGAACTTCCAAAGAAAGATAGTCTCGTATACCGTATGCTTGTCAACTACTCCCGACTAAAGTCGGAAGCTTGTAAGTCGGAACTGCATAGGTATT
>ENA-ORMS01001444-ORMS01001444.1-human-gut-metagenome-genome-assembly--contig:-NODE-1444-length-19359-cov-16.332988_pt1 | contig 19359 bp, 23 predicted proteins | sample MGYA00242104_ERZ508997 | MGnify/ENA primary metagenome ERZ508997 (study PRJEB26280, sample SAMEA2338704) | human gut metagenome | biome: human gut; feature: human-associated habitat; material: faeces... | reverse complement strand
TCATCATTTCATACTCTCAATCATACTTTAATCTTATTTTATGTTATACTTTTATAGCATCGACAATCACTCTTGATTTCTTTCCCTAACTTTGCACCATGAGAAAGAAAATAGTGGTATTATGGGTAATAGGTTGTCTGGCGGTATCGAGTGCAAAGGCGCAGTTCAACACCGTCAGCAATAACGTATGCCGTTACAAAGTCAGGAAAGTGGAGGAGAAGTTTCTACTTCCTGCCAATCAACCTGTAGATTCTATACAAGCAAATCTACTTCAACAGGAAACAGACTCTGTGGATAGCAAACAAAAACAGTGGATAAGCGTCTATCCAAGCATCACTTATCCACTGATATCAATCAAAATCACCAGCCCTTATGGCTATCGTCGTGACCCTTTTACAGGTAAACTATCATGGCACAACGGTTTGGATCTTCGTGCGAAGAACGAACCTGCCTATGCCATGATGGATGGTATTGTCGAAAAGGTTGGGTATGACAATCGTTCTGGCAACTATGTTACATTGAGGCATGGCAAGTTTTATATCAGCTATTGTCATTTGTCTTCAATCATAGTCCGTAAAGGTGAAAGTGTATTTCCCGGTATCATTGTTGGTGTTACTGGCAATACTGGTCGCAGCACTGGCAGCCATCTCCATCTTACATGCAAAAAGGATGGCAAGAGTATCAATCCCGCCATCCTTTTCACAGCTAACAGTTCTCCGTTATAACGAAAACAGACCGACATGAACTCTTATTCACATCGGTCTGTTTTCGTCACTGCCATCTACTTCTTTTACGTGTTTTTATCACAATTGGTGTATAAGGCATTCCTTCTTGGGTCATTTTCAAGCCCTCACCATCAAATTGAGTAATTTGAATCTCTGTATCATCCATGATGATTTCACTTTCATAATAGCATGCCAAAACAGAAAAGTAAGTGAAGTCATCTGTTCTCCTGCATATCTTATACCATTGATCAGTCTCACTTTTCTCTATCAGATACGTATTATTGATGACACAGATATTGTCATCTGCCACAATTTCCCATTGCCTTAATGGCCTGTTCATGAGTCCAGGGATATTTCTCACATAACACCAGTCGCCTTCCCTTATGATGTTCAGATAACCACGCCTAAACAGGACAGGCCTTGTATAATGTTTCCTATGTGTGACAGGGTCAACCCAAAAGCTTTCATTAACCTGTGCATCCTCCACATACCAAATGCCGTCTTTCTCGATTCTTATCTTATCTTTCGCTGTTCCAAGATATTTCTTGACAGAATAGAAGTTATCGACAGGATAATATTCATAAAGTTTATATGAATTCTTAAGCTTTTCTAAGCTCTCCTCCCTTTCTTCTTTGTCTTTTTGAGCAAACACAGCCAATTCCTCACGAGAATCTACTTTCTCCAGTTGACTGCCGATGTTCTTCTGCACAAAATATTGTTCATTCTCATCAATATACAGTCGTGCGTTGCCTTCTACTTCTTTATACATATACACCTTATTCGGCTCGTCCCAAGGAATAAACCTATGCTTCCAGCTCAGTCCTGTTCCTACTTGCAGTTCCAAGGTTTTCACCGTCAGATAGGTCTTTTTATCAATATACTTCGATTGGATGCGAGGGTACAGCTTTTTGCCATCCTCTGTACAGAAGTCGATGCCCATCAACTTTACACTTTGTGGCTTATTGGCAAACCACAACCTGTTCCGCAAGTCAATCCATTCCTTCCTACCTACTTTCTTTCTTATGTAGCAATAGGCAAAGCCATCGTTGGTCACTTCTATCTTCTTATATTGGCATTCCAATATCATCTTGCCATCCTTATCCTTGATGCCTTTCAGTCCTTTTTCGTCTTCTATAATCTTATAGCCGTAGGAGTCCATAATCATCCGTTGCTGCCGTTCATGGCTGATGATTTTCATCATATCCTCATCACCGTCCATCAGCACATCCATCCTACAGTTGTGACTATTGACTTGCATACACGCCTCTTGCAGAATGTCTTCCAGAGAAGTACGTCCTTCAAACATGCTCTGCCAATCTCTATCCACGGATGGCAATCCGAACCGCTTATACAGTCCCACGTTGTCCAGTATCACGCAATATTCTTTACCTTCAGCTACTCGCAGTCCACGTCCCACCATCTGCATATACTTAGCCAATGACAGCGTAGGCCTTGCCAATTGTATGAACTCCACATCTGGACAGTCGAAGCCCTCCGAGAACAAATCCACGCTTACCAACACTTCAACATCATCAGAAGTGGAATTTAGGGAAGAGGAGAGCGAGGAAAACTTGAATCTTTCTATAAGCTCTTGCCGTTCTGCAAGCGGTGTCTTGCTCGAAATCGCCACAGCCTTGATACCATTCTCCCGATAGTACTCTGCGATATGCTCGGCATGTTGAATGCTGATGGCATAGACGATACCTTTTTTTCCAGGCACATACTCCTTGATGGTAAGGCATAGTCTTTTGAGTGATGGCTTCACATCCATCACCTCGTTCAGTTCCTTTTGCTGATAGTCACCGTCAGCACCTCGCTTCTGCAAAGAATCAACAAGTAGTTGGTCGGCACTGTCAGGCTTGATGGAGTAATAGTCATACAGACTCAATCGCATCTCAGCAATAAACCTTTCCATGTTCCAAGAACATAACAGCATGTCAAACAAATCCGTGAATCCTTTGCCGTTCATTCTATATGGTGTAGCCGTCAGCCCCAACTTCTTCGCTTTCGGATAGGCATTCATTATCTCAGCGTATGTCTCAGCCAACGCATGGTGTGCCTCATCAATCACAATCAGACTCGGCTTTTCCTTTATCTCTCGATAGTGTCTTGACAGCCATTGTATGGATGTCACTTGGATTTTCTCTGAATCCAAGTCAGGGAAGAATCTTGCAAGCGTGTCCTTGATTTGTGATACGAGTTCACGACGATGGGCAACAACACATACTTTCTTCTTCAAGAACAAACCCACAATGGCTGCAAGCACATGAGTTTTCCCTGTTCCCGTCGGCATTTGCACCATCACAGAGTCATGGTATCTAAATGCTTCCTGCACTCTCTTCACCATGTCCTCCTGATAATCAAAAAGCTGAATATCCTTCGTCATTTCAGATTGATTGTCTGTGTTTTTCCCGTGATGTTTGTTACCATAGCGATTCCATTATCACGAATCTCCACCTTCTCATATTTGGCATCAACAATCACTTTTCCTTTCAATGTCATAACGCCCCAATGTCTGGGTATCTCTTCAAAGGCGCAATAGGCACCGACAGGTTGCGCTATACTGCAGTAGAGGGGTGGCACGATAACTTTACCATCTACCTTCACGCCCCATTTCTTTCCAGCTTGGTACAATTCCACATGTCCTGCCTCCGACTTCTCATGCAAAAGAAGCATCTCGCTTGCTTCCATTTCCTTCTTTTGCAACATCGCCTCATGATAGTATTTCTTGCCAAGGCAAGGCATCACGACATTCAAATCTTCCTTCTCATTCTTTGGTTTATTGCATCCTATATAGGTCTTCTTCAAATTTGAATCCACCAGGTAGTAGTCCTGCTTGCTGTCCATAACAACGATACAATCACCATACAGGACTGCACATAGCCAATACACATGTTCGTAATCATTACGCAGGAAACACACATTCCTGCTCTCTTCATTGCTCATGCGCATCTTCCCTTCATCACCCTCACAATAGTACCATACTTGACTACCGATAGCAGAAGGTCTGAATCTGAATATCATATAATAGCCATAATTCAGAAAATCATATTGTGAAGGACGATAGGGCAGAGAAAATTCTTCTTGGGTTCGAGACATGAAGATGTCGTTATATTCTATAAACTCCCATCCTTTTATATTGACAACCTGGGGAGCCTCTGCTACGTTAGTGCCATCGTCGATGACAGCTTTTGCCAACAGGTCATAATAGCATTTCGCCTTTCTGCGAGGTCGGTAGAACAGGATGTTTCCGTTCAGTAGTTTCATGTCATAGTAATCGCCCGGCTCCAGTACCTGTTCTCCTTGTCGGTTCACTACCGTCATCTTTCCATCAGGCAGTTTGATGATGGCAAACTCCCCTTTACTATCCACAAACTCACGATACTGTAGCGACTGCATCAATTCTTCATGGCTCATCACCATCATCATTTCTGAGTCTGGATGAATCTGAATATCGTCTTGCTTCTCGTTCATCAGGAAAAACTCTCTTTCCTTCGGAGTCTCCATTTTCTTGCCAACTTTCAGCTTTCCTTCGAACATTGCATTCCAGTTCCATACTTGCGAAGGCAACCCGAACACCCGATACAGTCCCACATTATCTATAATCACGCAGTTCTTCTTCCCCTTAGCAATTCGCAATCCTCGTCCCACCATCTGCAGATACTTGGCAAGCGACAATGTTGGTCGAGCCAACTGTACAAACTCCACATCCGGGCAGTCAAATCCCTCCGAGAATATATCCACATTCACGAGTACTTGTATAGGAGCAAGTCCATCAGCAACTCCATCAGCAGCCCGCAAACAAGTAGCACCCAGGCGGTCCCCAAGACCATCACCAAGGCGGTTTACACCGCACAAACAATCTGGCGAGACCTTTGATGGTCCGCCATCCTTAGAGCGTAGCGGTTCCGAGCGACGAGGAGGAGCGGTTACATCCCCGCTTCCTGAGGAAGAGGGGCTTGGGGAGAAAGTGGAGCCCTCTTTGGAAAGAGGGACGGGGTGATTCGAAAAATTGACGGAGGGATTCGAAAGATCATTATTCAAAAATACATTTTTTGAGAAATCATTGACTACAAGAAAATAGTCAATGATTTGCCTCATTCCAATCCCTTCATCAAAGAAATGGTGATAAAGATGCATCAGCTGATAAATTACATTGAATGCCGTCGTCGGTATAGCAATATCCCCTGCCCCATCGGGCAGCCCCACAATATGCGAACATTGCAGATCCGCATTCCTTCGAAACCATTTCTGCAATCTAGTATGATAGATAGGATTATTCATAGAGCAAGGAAAGAAATGCAACTCAACTGGCACACCATCCAAGGAAGTCTCCAGATGCTGCAGTCTGATATCATCCTCCAGTTCAAACTTCTTTGAAGCATATTCAATAATCCTCTCCCTACTGGCATGAATCCAAACATCAATATCCCCAGGAGTACGTGAATAAGGATTCGGATACATCAAGGCATTCCCCTGCCCTTTCAGAATGCAGCACCTCAACCCATCCTCTCTCAGCATCGAGAAGAGCTTACCAGCCACAGCATTCACCTTCATGTTCTGCCTGCGAATCTGTTGCGCCTTACCCATCCAAGTCATCAGCAGTTCCCTCCCTATCGGGTTCTGCTTCAACTCCTCAGGATACTCCTTCCCCAATCGCTCTATACCCTCAAAGCAAAGCCCCAGCAGAGCTTGCTTAGAAGCAAAAGAATACAGCTCATGCCAGTTCATACCAGCAATCATCCTGCTCATATTCCCCTTATATCCAAGGCAACACTTCAGAAAAGCGAAAATTGCAGTTATATCATTCATTCAACTATTGATCTTTATTAAATTATTAATACTATCTCAATATTTTACGTCATAATGATGTATATTTGCAGTCAGAATGATTATTAATTAAACATTTTGGACTTATGGCACAGACAGCAATGACAGTCCGTATGGACAACCAGCAGAAAGAGGTGAAACCCCAGAGCTCACGCTTGATGAAATCAATGAAGAAATCAGAGAAGTCAGACGATTAAGAAAAGAACGCAATGGTATATGCAGTCATTGATACAAACATATTTGTATCAGCCATTATCACCCACAACTCAAACACTTCCCAAAAGAACCGCAGGTGAGGGACAGGTGGGGCAAAAGCACCCCTAACCAAGTATATGTGGGTAATCCTCCTTGATAAGGCTGATATAATCCCACGTATCTGTATCTACTTTATCTTTCTCTGATTCAATTTTAATCCAAACATTACGCAGCATATCTTCCAGCAATTCACGCTCTTGGCTTATGTAAGAAATTCTGCTATATGTTTTGCTTCCCCAAGTTTCAAACTCCTTTTCCACTTCATCCCAAAGATGCGAATCTATCAAACGACAAAAGTTTGCCAATACTGCTTTATAGTCATGCAATGGAACATACGGAATATCTTCTTTTGCGATATAAGCTTTTCCGAAGATATCGGGGCTCATCACTATCCATCTTCTTCTAGAAGTATTGGAATGACCTAAAGCATCCAACTTATGTTTGGCTTGCTGACAAACATCTGCCTTAAAGATAAAAACAGCATCCTGTGAAATCGGAAATTCAGCTGCATTCAAAAGAGTCATCGTATGCTTAACCTTATTATTTAAGCTCAATGCCGTTATGTTCTTGGCTGACTGATATCCCAATCTCAATTCCACCATCAGCAGACTAGAGCCACTCTTATGATTATTATCATAATTGGCTATACCAATCACAGCATCCATCGTACTATCATTAGCACCATTTTGCATATAGTGAGCCTCATAATCATCCATATCCAAGCATTCAATCCTTTTATCAAAAGGAGCCATAGCATAGTCTCTGTTCGAGACATCCACTAAGGTGGAATGCACATTCTGGTAGATAGGATGAGTATGAAGAAAATCATTGTCAAATATCTGTGTCGCCATACTGCTGAATCCTTTCCAAAGCTATGTTAAACGATTCGAAAATAGGCTCAATGTCTTTACCTAACCACTTAAAGTTATAACGATAAGAACATTCTTGCTCTTCGCTGGAAGATATGTAGAAGTTTGTCTCCTCCAACACCTCTTCTCTTTTGGCAAAGGCCTTGATGGCAGCAATAAAGTCAGGATCATGACTAGCCAAAATCAGTTTCGTTCCCAATGTCTTATGTATCAACACTAGCAGTCTGGCATATTCCACAATCCACTGCGGATGCAAATGAACTTCAGGTTCATCAATCATCAAGATAGTTTTATCATCCAAATATCCATTCTTGATCAACTGATAAAGATAAGCAAAAGTCTTCATACCAGTAGCTATTTTTTCCACAGGCAATTTAAGATGCTCATCTTTTCGTTCGTAATAGAGTTCTGTCTCGCCTAGAAGACTATCACTCTGTGAGATTTTACCATTAAGCAATCGAGCGATACGCAAGAGAAGCATCTTTGACTTATCCAAAGTCCTACCTAGAGAATGAGTCATGTTACTATGAAGACGCTGCAAGAACACATTGTCTGCCAAGTTTTTGGCATTCAGTGCCATAGGAGTATCAATATAAATAGCTCGTTCTATGTTAAACAATGAACCCAGACTCTCCTCAGAGATTATATTGACATCATCCTCCCAGAGTTGCATCGACTCAGGAGCTACATCATCTTCACGAAGATACTCCTCAATAAAGCTATATACGTCTTTTATAGAGCGCATACTAAGTCGCTTTTCCCAATCTTCAAGCATCTTATCGGTCTGTTGAAACATTTTCTTCTCAAAATTATCAAATGTTTCAATGTTATCAGAATCCTCAATTAATTGCTTTAAATAGTTTATAACCCTCACCTTTCTTAAGACAAATACATCATCCGAAAGAAACTCAGGTCTTACCTGTTCTGTAAACTCGGCTACTATAGAATTATATTTTTCAGCCACCTCATCAACAGCGGCTCCAACATTAATTTCTTTTTTCAAAGCATCAATATTGGCCGATAACGTCAAGATTTCACTTCTACTACTGCGATACCCCCATATTTCTCGAATAGCACGTGCAAGAATCTGCAAACTATGTTTGAATTCATCATTTACACCCTTGTCTACATACTCATCGAATCTAGTGGCAACATCCACCATATAATACAACCATTTGGAAATGGTACTTTTGCCACTTCCATTAGGTCCAGCCAAAACTGTTATTCCATCTACCAGAATATCAGCATTTTCTATGGCATGATAATCGCTTATGTTAAATCTATATTTGCTCATAACAATTCCATTTTAAAGCAAAAATAAAGATTTCTCTTGGAAAAAGCAAATCTTTAAGCAACAAAACGTTCTTTTTTAACACTCTGAAACGATTATAGCGCTAATTCCTGTTCCGAAGATACTCTAAAAACTCATTAGAAGCATCACCTGCTTTTGCAATATTCAGAGAGGTCATAACAGCATTATGATTCTTATCCCATGCCTCATGCCAGGCAGAATCATGAGATAGCTCAGACAAAGTCTTGGTATCCATATCTTTGTATTTATCAATGGCAGCATCCAACGCTTCTATCTCAGCTTTACTCAATTCGTCCAAGTCAGGCTTTTCGCCAGCTTTCACAAAAAACCAAGCGCATTCCCCACCAGCAGGTAACAAAGAATCGCTAATAGCTTTGACATCCTTATTGTTTCCCTTGCCATTCATTAATTTCAAGGCATCATAAAGATGAGAGGGAACCGGTCCGTGTTCCATGGCGATAAAAGTATCCTTAACTAAATGTTGACCATATTTTGCATAGAGATTCCTTTCCGCAAAATAGATAATCTTAAACAAATGAATGAAATCCGTTTCACCACATTTGTCTAAGACATACAAAGCTACCGCCTTAAGCTTAGCGATATCCTCCGCCGACATTTTATTCATACTTCTCATAATCAATTCCTTCTATATTTAACACTTCTGCCGCAAAAATACGCTTTTTCTTCGAAACCACCAAGAAAGCCACAAGAAATCTGCAAGTTATCAGAAAATTAGCCTCAAGATCAGTAATCTATCCTCCCATTATAGCAAGCCCACCCCATATTGTCTCCACCTTTCCCCAGGCGGTCCCATCCCGCACAAAAAACTGACGAGACCTCTGATGGTCCATCAACCCTAAAGCGAAGCGGTTAAGAGCGACAGGAGGAGCGGTTACATTCTCTCCCTTCTGAGAAGGGCAGAGGCTTGGAGAGGGATGTGGAGCTTCCTTTGGCTAAAGGGAGACGGAGGGATTCGAAAAAAATATACTTTTCTTTTCAAAAGCTTTTTCAAAGCATTTTCCCCTTCTTGTACCACACCACCATAACCTTAGCCTTTTCCTCCCAGGAAAGCTCCATTTGTCTTTCCTTGCAATTCTCCGAAAGGAGCTTCAGCAAAGACCTATCCTTTTCAAGCTCATTGAGCAGATTGGCGAAATCACGAGCCGACTGAGAAGGAGAAGAAAGAGGAACCTTCCTACCAACCTTGTCATTTACAGCATCACCTTGACCACAAGTATCAAAACAAACGACAGGAAGATTATTGGCAATAGCTTCCAGCACTACATGAGGAGGCACCATTTCCCGTATCGTCATAAATGAAGCTTAAAGTGCTAACAAGCTCTGCAAATCCATTTGAAATTCTGTCTGACGATTGGGCACCGCAACATAATGGATATTGATATCTGGCAGTGCCAAAGGACGATAATATTTGTCAGCAGTTTCCGAATCTATCAGTCTATGTCCCCTAACATATAAATATCTTGAGAACCATCCATCTCTACTCGTTAGCTTATTTACAGCTATCAGTTGAGCTTCCGTAGGAGCATAGGAAACAATAACACCATGATACTCCCAATTTGGATTAGACTGCAATATACTCATCTGAGCTTTCAACCGTAGTAAAGTTCCTATGATTTGTTCCTTGGCACGAGCAATCTGAGCAGAGGCAAAAGAACTTTTTAACTCACATATAAAAAGACATTTTCTTCCCTTTATCTCTGCCAAGAAGATGCCGTCGCTATTATACATCATAGGAGGGCGACTATTCGCCTTTCCATAAAATGCCACAGAGTCAGCAGCAAACTCACGCGGAAATACATACCCCATACACCCTGTAACAACAAGACGCCTAAAATCTAAATCAGATCTTGGACAAGTCTCAACCACTTCTACACTACCATCAATTGATGATATTAAGTAATTGGGGTACAAGAGATTAAATTCCTCTATAGCTGGCTCCATAAATTCTACATTTATAAATTAGACACTATTCCTAAACTCTCTGCCAAATCGTTTATGTCTGCCGACAATTCCATCTGACTTTTTACAGTATTCTCAAAAGAATTAAAAGGTAAGCCTAATGACAAATCCTGCTCTTCAATGACAACACGATCATTTTCACGCTTAAAATAATAGCCCCCAATCTGTTCTGTATGCAGATATAAATTTTTATTAAACTGATGTTCTTTACAGAAGATTTCAAAGGCTTCCATAGACTTTTCCCTTATCTTTCCCAATACCAACAGTTGATTCATACGCCCCAAGAGATAATCGCTATGTGTTGTCATTTGAATAAGCATACCCTTGTTGCAACATCTTGCCAACATATCCATCAATAAGAATTGCTTCTTAGGATGCACATGAGCTTCGGGCTCCTCAAAAAGCAGACTATTATATTGTCTAATCTTGCCATTTTGCAACATCAGCAGGAAAGGCATCAATTCCTTGACCGAAGAAGCCGCAGCAGATACAGGAATTTTTTCACCAGACTCAAACTGCAAGAACACGCTTCCATTTTCCAAGACAATCTCACCATCTGACAACTTAGCTATATAGTTAACAAAGAACTGATTATCTGGGCTAATAATCCTTGAAGGAGTTTTTAGATCATCCAATTGCGCCAAGAAATCACGATACATACCAATAGGCGATGTAGTATTGGCTCCCATAAATGCCGCTCTTGCTGGCGGCAATATCAATGGGCGCAAATAGTTTTTACCAAAACATAATTTAGACAAATAGCCATGAAGAGAAAAGCTCATCATCAAGACATTGTCCTCCAAGTCAAGGGGGAAAACATCTATATCACCATTAATGCTATAACGAGTAAATCCCGAGGCATCCTCATCATGCAATCTCTTCATTTCTACAGGTATGTCGTCGTCTATCTCGAAGACATAATTCACTTGACAATCAAAATTATTGTTACCTAACAAATAACCGAGAAACGCAGCTGTATTCTGATTGAGCCACATTCTAAAATCCTTGAATTTAAAAGTAAGCTCTTCCTTAACACTCCCATTTATCTTCTTTGTAATAAACTCTTGAAGTCTCACAGGAGTCAATGAAGTAATTAAGTTATACCACAATAAAGCGGTATAGCTCTTACCCAGTCCCGATTCACCCGTAAAAACCATAAAAGGCTTAAATACTATCTCAGAATCAGTAATAGGTCCTAACTTATCTATTATTATTCGGATATTCATTGTACTATGTCTTTATGTATTCAAATTATTTGCAAAAATAGAACTTTTAGGCGAGACGTCCAAATGTTTCGTATTATTTAACACATTTGGATAACCATTCTTCTTTCGTGCTCCTTGATTTCCTCTTCAGTAAATCTCATTTTGATCAGTTTGGCAGAAATTCTACCGATATCTGTCATATAATTGCCGCAAAAATACGCTTTTTAATTGAAACCACAAAGGAAATAGCAGAAAATCTGCAAGCTTTCAGCAAATTACGCAATACGATAGCCGAGCTAGCCCTCAGCAAGGCGGTCTCATCCCTTACAACCATTGTTTTAGCAAGACTTCTCCATGCGGTCCCATCCCGCATAACCACCTGGCGAGGGCTTTGATGCCCCGCCAACCTTATAGCGCAGCGGTTCAGAGCGACGGGGAGGAGCGGTTTCCTCTTCTTCCCTGAGGGGAGAAGACCGAGATGAGAGGTGGAGCCTTCTTTAATGGTAAAGAAGGACGGGTTGATTTTAGAAAACCTTCTTATACCACTCCACCATGCCCTTAGCCTTTTCCTCCCAGGAAAGTTCCTTTTGCCTTTCCTTGCAATTCTCCGAAAGGAGCTACAGTAAAGCCCTATTATGTTCAAGATACTACCCTAACTTCTACCCCATTCGGTTCTTTACCTGTACGTTCCAGACAACTATTGCGAACCAAGTTCTCCAGTTTCTCTACCATTTTACGCCTGATTTCCTTAGAAGCCTTCCAGCGGCGTAGAGCCTCTTCTCTTGTTAACATTGTCGTATTCATCAAATATGTTTTACGTTTAGCCAAGTACTAACGTTTATGTGAAATTCTAAAGACCATTATCTATAAAAGAATCTAACTCCTTACACTGTTTATAGTATGTATGTACCTCCTTTATAGAACCAATTTTAGATAACATACATTTATTGCATAATACTTCAAGAGAAGAAGATGTTTGCGCCAAAGCCATCAGGTTACTCTGCAAAGTCTGTAGAGGTTGCTCTTTGATATCAATATCAGTTACAATAATATACGCAAGATTATCAGCATTACAAAATTTTGGGTTGGATGCATAATCATTACATATATCAATACTATCTTTCAACTTTTTGATAAAATCATAGCCCATTACCTGTTTTTCTATCTTTTTCTCTACATTTTTCTTCTGATAGTGTAGAAAGTCAGCCCACCCCTTAATTTCAACGAACAATAGCTTTTCGTTCTTTATAGACAAGCCATCTACCGAAGCACAAGAAATCATCTGATGTTCCTTGCAGTAGGCAGTCTTTACATCATCAAAATTCACGAATCGTTTAGCAAGTTCCAAAGAACACCTGGGTACCGTAGCACAAGGTTTATGGAGCTCACAGACAGAGTAAAGGGAGAAATGCTTATCCTTTACCAAATACGACATTAGTTCACTGGCTACTTTCATTTCAGTCTCCCCCTTACTTCATCCACGTTCATGATTTTATTCAAAGGCTCAGCCAAGGTAAGAAACACCTGGTTTAAGTCATTAGTAACCTCCTTCATACTAACCATATCATCATTTCCACACTCTGCCATGTAGTAGTTCACATACTTCTCGATGCTATACATAGCAGAATAATACCTCACTGCCTGAAGGAAATACGGACTATGCGTACTGATCATCACCGGAATACCCGAATTAACAATCTGTACGATAACCTTAGCAAACTCCACCTGCCACTGAGGATGCAGATGATTCTCAGGTTCATCCCATATCAGAGGACGATTATTAGAAATACAATAACCATCAAGCAGAAGTTGCAAAGCACCAAAGCTTTTGATACCAGAAGCCACATTGATAGGCTTGATCTTCATACCATTTTTCTGATATACGATGCTACGAGAGCCCTTATCATAAGTAAACGTACCATGAATGATATCCTCTGTGTGATATTCCTTCGATTGAGGTTCAAACAAACTTGGTTGAGCATGAAAGCTCTGGATGTTCCAAACCTTATCTACAAAGTCTTTCACATGAGCAGGAACCATAGGTTTATATCCAGGAACAGACTTCATTTCCCGATAAGCAACAGAATATCTCAAGCTATCAAGAAGATGAAAGTACAGTGGCGACTCAACATAAGTGATATCCTCATAGAATTCTCTTTCCAAAAAGGAGACGTCTGTCACTTGATTATCCTTTGCCTTAAACAATAGTTTTCCCACTTCTTCAGTATCAAGCATAACATAAGTAAGCTCAGACTTAGAAGAACAGAACTGCCCCATAAACTCAGATTCAACCAGATAAGCCAACTCCGTTTTCAATACAGCAGCAGGATTATCCACCTGGTCATAGCAAATCCGAATATTCGCAATATCCTCCTTGAGCAAAGACTTTTGGCGAGGAGACAAATCAATCTCATCGATTTTAGCATTCAGATGATCCAGGAAAGCATTTCGTTCAGACTCATCCTGGCATATTCTTTCCATTTCAGATTTGATACGAGGCAACAGATTGATAGCATCATCAATGTTCTTCTTCCCATAGAAATGCTTATACAAAGAATCAATGTGCTTAGAAGCTTTGTGGGCAGAACTTTCATTACTCAAGCTTCTCGTATTAGAGACAGCCTTGATGGTAGAAAAGAATGCTCTACCTATGGTACTTTTGCCCATATCATTCTCTCCCACGATTACAGTCAAGCCATTCAAGGCAATATCTGCTTCCTTGATTTTATTGATATTTTGTATATGTAATCTCATTGTTCTATCTAATTTTTCTGCAAAACTAAACAAAAAATATCATATATACAAAGAATTGGAGCACTTTTTCATTTCGCATACCTTTTCAGCCGTTATTTCACTATAAAGTCGGTTATTGTATGGAGTACGTTCATGGAGATGACGGAATAAACATATCATCAGCACTTTCATATTCATCAGCTACCTCTATGATTAGTTCTGAATCTTTATTCATAACTAGCGCACAACAAATTTAACCTTCCAAGGACCTTTTGTTGCAGGTTCCTTCCAATTTTCCTTTGCAACCATCGAATCGCGAACAGCTTTGCGAACAGCCTTAGCAAATTTTCCTTTAACCAATGGCTTTGGTGCATTAATACCTAACATCATAATATAGTCTCCTTTATTATAGTTTATATGTCTGCCGCAAAAATACGCTTTTTGATTGAAACCACCAAGGAAATAGCAGAAAATCTGCAAGCTGGAACTGCTTGCGCATATCGACAGGCTCCATACACAAGTAGTATTTCAGGTCATCCGTCAACTGACAAACTCTAGCCATAAGCCTACACTGTTATACTAATGTAAGCCCGAAGCTGTTCAATGCCGATGTCAGCTGGAAGAATTAGTGTTACACCATTGGGATAGTTTAATTTTAAATAAGGATTGCAATGACTGCGAACATTTGTAGACTCACGCATATCCTTCGCCTCATTATCACCGATTACAACCTCGGCAAACTTTGGCTTACTGCTTAATTGTTTCTTACCTCGTACCATAATTAGAATATTTAAATTAACGATGCAAAGGTACGAAACTTTATCTAGACACACAATACGGCTTTCACCGAATACTTACCATCCAGGTCATCAGCAGCTCCCTCCCTATCGGATTCCGCTTCAACTCCTCAGGATATTCCTTCCCCAATCGCTCTATACCATCAAAACATAGCCCCAGCAGAGCTTGCTTAGAAGCAAAGGAATACAGCTCCTGCCAGTCCATACCAGCAATCACTCTACTCATATTCCTCTTTTTCCCCAGACAATATCGTAAAAAAGCAAAATATGGAAATGTATTATTTATATATGTTTTCACCTTCAACTTCACCACAGAAACTTTAGTTACTCATTTTATAAAGCGGGAACTTATTCGTATCACACAATCTCTTTTCTAATTGTCCAAAATCAGAAAGTTCATAGTTAGCAAACAATTCAAAATCTTTATCAGCGAACCCAGCATTGCCTAAATCTATGTCATAACCACATTTTAACTTTTCAAATTCATTGCAGGTAGGATTCGTTATCGAGAAATTATCGACTAACTTAGGACAATACTTATTACCGTTAGCCCCCAAAGCATCTATTGGGAACAATGCGATATTATCGAGTTTTGACTTTGGAAATTCAAATTCATCGGTCTTCAATGACGAAGTATAGCGTATACCATAAATCAAAACATTTTTTTTCTTTGTTTCCGGCTTATCATTATGAGTAATTACCCACTCTGTCACTAACTGCGGAATGATATACTCGGGCTTAAAAACGTCATCCCTATTGCTTACTACTACCATACATGAAAGTAACAATGGGAAGAAATATAAGGTCCTTATCATATGCTTATAAAAATCATTTTTATCGGGTATTCGCATATCAAGAAGACCAATATCTTTCTGATTCTCTACACGTGAAATCATACATAAATCGAAATCTACACGATGCATTTCTTCCCAACAGGCATAGACGCTTTCTCCAACATACAAACAAGGATAGCCCGGAAAACTATAGCGTTGAGTTTGAACTATTCCTCGTTTTGAGAAAGGTATATGAAACATATCCTTATAGGTAAACTTCTTAGTACCACTATGTACCCTAGCCCTATAGAAACTATTATTTGCTTCTAATTGCGAAACAAACAAGATATTACCAAAACCTTTATGTCCAGTTTTACCAGAAAACAAATTAGACAGTTTTCTAAAAGCTTGTGCATGCAAACCTTTATATTGCGCTTTAACGATAGCTTTTATCGCCTCACAGATATAAGCAACTTCCTTTTTGTCCTCATCTCCGATGCCTTCCGTCTTGTTTATATAAGATAGATAAGTCTTCAGACTATCAGATAAAAGTATACGAAATGGCTTACTATCCGTATTCTCTACAGGGAGCATTTCAGCTATCTTAGAATAGAGTTCATCTTTCGTCATATCACTTTTTATATTAGAAATCCACCAGAAAAAACATTTATGTTCTAAATGTCATTTTCCTATTTAATGCGCTCTAAATGAATGTCATTCAATCCAAGCCTTGATGCGTGTGAAGAGAATTTTTGAAGAACATCTGCAAAAAGACCAGGTTTAGCCTTAAACCACAACTTGTACTTATCCTCATTTTTAATCTCCGTATCAGTTAGAGTCCAAAGACATCGGAAGTCGAAGACGATGCATTTTACATTTTTATCACCAGGTACAAAAATAGGATATATTGGGTAACATTTATCTGATTTTTTACATTGATATATCTTAACTTTAGCTTTGCTACTAGTTTTAAACCCGCCTATTGGAATATCAAATACATACCCACCAACAAATCTTGAATAGATTTTCTTATTAGCATGGTCACAAGGGGGTGTTAATTCTATTGCTATATTTACTCTTGGATAAGTATTTTCAAACTCAAATATTCCATCTCCCACATCAACAGGAACATCTTCAACCTGTTCTTTAGGCAAAACAAGCGGACTTTTCGAATCAAGAATTCGATAAATATTACCAGGTAGAATTTCTTGTGTATTCAAGTTGTTACTTTCAATAAAGAAACAAGAATGAGCCCACTTTAAAAAGTAAGGCCTGTTTAAAATGTTTATATTTCACGATAATAATCTTCGATTTATGCCGTTATCTGGAGTATTTTTCGTATCTTTACACCATCAATCAAACAGAATGACTATGTTTAAAAAGACAGATCCGAATCCTCAGTTAGATATATTCACGGCTCCCTCAATGCAGTTAGGAAGTCGGGCTGACCACACTGGTCATGCTGGAATCAAAATATGCCCCTTTTTAAAGTGGGCTCAACAAGGGTGCGTCACAGACTTATGACACACCCTCCTTGGGAGTGGGGTAAAGACCCCCTTTTCGCCGAGGGCACTGAAAAAGGTGCCTGTTTTTGGAAAAATAAATAAAAATGCAGCCAGTTATTGTACTTCTGAGCAGTTTCTGACGGACAGATTTTAAATCTATTTCTGCCTGACACAATGGCTTAGATAGCTTTATATCGACTTACAGAGGGTTATATGAGATCATATTTATGAGGATATCCTCTCTCTTATGCTTTATGCATTAATTTAAGAATTCTTTTGATATTTGCAGCGAAAATAGTCAATGCGCCTGGGCCGCCAGTTGTCATAAAGACTGTTTCTTCAGCAGGTTCTCATATCACCAAACAGTTGTGAGAAGAAAGAACAAAATGAAGGTGCTGAGACTGGAGGAATGTGTGGTGGTAAGGGATTAGAACTTCTTTTTCAATACATAGAGGGCTCCTGCCAATAAGCTGATGCCGCATATCCATGATACGACAGCACTGCCGAATATGCCCAACTGTTGGGTGAAACCTGCTATCAGGAAGGTGATGAAGGATACCGTGGCTACCGTGAGGGCATAAGGCAACTGGGAGGATACGTGATGCACATGCTTGCACTCGGCGCCGGCACTTGCCATGATGGTGGTGTCGGAGATTGGGGAGATATGATCTCCACACACAGCTCCTGCCATACATGCTGAAATGGAGATGATGCGAAGCGGCTCGGCGGCTGGGAATACTGCGATGCAGATTGGAATCAGTATGCCGAAGGTGCCCCATGAGGTGCCTGTAGCAAAGGCTAAGAATGCTGCCACGATGAAGATGATGGCTGGTAAGAGTTGCTGCAGTCCGGCAGCACTGTTGGCTACTACGCCTGATACGTATTCTGCTGCTCCCAATGAGTCGGTCATGCTCTTCAACGTCCACGCCAATGTAAGGATCAGTATGGCTGGTACCATCGCCTCGAAGCCTTTGATGAGGCTACTCATAGCATCGGTAAACGCTAATGTCTTGCGGGATACAAAGAGGATGATGGTCAGGATGAAGGAACCTAATGAACCGATGACCAGTCCTACAGAGGCATTGCTTGCAGCGAAGGCATCTACGAAATGATGGTAGTTGTCGCTGGTTGCATCAAAGTATCCGCCGGAATATACCATGCCCGTCATGCAAAAGATGATGAGCAGGACTATCGGTATCACAAGGTCGGCTACGGAACCCTTGCTGGCTGTTGCCTCTTCACCCTTCTTGGCTCCCACACCATGTTCTACGATGTGCAGTTTGGTGCCGCTCACTTCGTCGAGCTTTCCTCCATTGGTTCTTTCATACCATTCCTTCAGTCGGGCATCGTATTTGCTCATCGCCTTGAAATCAAAGTCTAACCAAACTATACCAAACATGAAGAGGATGGTAAAGAAGGCATAGAAATTGAAAGGAATGGCCTTGCAGAAGAGGGCGAGTCCGTTCTCTCCTCCAGAAACGAAACCGGAAACTGCTGCAGCCCAACTGGAGATCGGGGAGATGATGCAGACGGGTGCTGCTGTGGAGTCGATAAGATAAGCTAATTTTTCCTTGGTCACGCCATTGCGAACAGCGATAGGGCGCATCACTGAACCTACCGTGAGACAGTTGAAGTAATCGTCGATAAAGATGAGTATGCCCAACAGGATGGTGGCTATCTGAACCCCCATCTTGGTCTTCACGTGCTTGGATGCCCATCTGCCGAATGCTGCAGAACCTCCAGCCTTGTTCATCAGGGATACGATGGATCCCAATAATACCAGAAATATCAGGATGCCGACATTCCATGGGTCTGAGAGACAATGTATCAGTCCGTATCCTTTGGTTTCATCTCCTTCTATGACGGTATGGTTGGTGAGATGGACGAGAAATCCGTCTAAGCCCGTACCCATAGATATGCAGTATTCTACGGCTCCTAAGATGATGCCGATGAAGAGTGAAGAATAAACTTCCTTCGTTTTCAGAGCCAGTGCAATGGCAACGATAGGGGGAAGGAGCGACCATGCGGTGCCTATCATATTGTAATCCATAATTTTATTGCTGTATATTATATATTAATAATGTATATGATTCTTTTCGATGGCAAAATTAAGAAGAATATCCCGAATGAAAAAATAAAATGCTTGAAATTTCTGAAAAAAGTAAAGATATGCTGCGTTTATGTAAAAATGTCAGTATCTAAGAGTGTCAATGTGTCAGCCTTTCTGGTTTGGCACATTTTTCGTATATGTCGTGGGTGTGAAGCATCGGGTCTGATTCCGGTGTAAACGCAATCATATGTCATAACAATTAAAAAATATAGAATCATGAATATTAAACCATTAGCAGACAGAGTGCTGGTACTTCCTGCACCAG
>ENA-ORMS01001431-ORMS01001431.1-human-gut-metagenome-genome-assembly--contig:-NODE-1431-length-19456-cov-3.355343_pt1 | contig 19456 bp, 17 predicted proteins | sample MGYA00242104_ERZ508997 | MGnify/ENA primary metagenome ERZ508997 (study PRJEB26280, sample SAMEA2338704) | human gut metagenome | biome: human gut; feature: human-associated habitat; material: faeces... | reverse complement strand
CCGCCATAATTACGGCGAGAATGAGTGCCAATAATTTTTTCATTGTCCTCCCTCTTTCGTTCGGAATTGTGAATGCACAAAAAATGCCTTGCTCAAATAAATCCTTCGGAATTTACTTAAGCAAAGCATTTTTCCACGGCATACTGCCGATACGGTATGATACATGCTCAACAATAAGTCTCCTGGCTATGCTTCAACGCAATTCCCTCGCCTTCTCACGGCTTTTTCCGCAATGACATAAATGAAGGATTGCTCCGCAATACAGTTGCCTCTTTGAAATCTCAAAGAGCCAGTGCGCTCGCCCAAAACAGGCTCTCTTTTCGCGCGTTCCTCTGGATTATAGATAAGTATTTTTTCGCACATTCGTACATTTATATAATACTGCATTTCATCGTTTTTTGCAATAGCTTTAGCGCTTTTTTTAATACTGTGAACAAAAAAGGCAAGCTCTGCAGCTTGCCTTTTTTATCCGATTAAACTCGAAATTATTCGTTGATTTCGATAACAACACCGGAACCGACGGTTCTGCCGCCTTCACGGATAGCGAAACGAAGACCCTTCTCGATAGCGATGGGAGTGATCAGTTCCACAGTCATATCCACATTATCGCCGGGACGGCACATCTCAACGCCTTCAGGCAGGGAGATGGTACCGGTAACATCGGTGGTTCTGAAGTAGAACTGGGGTCTGTAGCCGGGGAAGAAGGGCTTGGAACGGCCGCCTTCCTTTTCGGTCAGAACATAGACATGGCCAACGAACTTGGTGTGAGGATGAATGGAGCCGGGTTTGCAGAGAACCTGACCTCTTTCAATCTCATCTCTGGAAACACCGCGGAGCAGAGCGCCGATGTTGTCGCCGGCTTCTGCCTGATCCAGCAACTTGTGGAACATTTCCACACCGGTAACCACGGTGGTCTTCTTCTCGTCGGACAGACCAACGATCTCAACGGTATCGGAAACCTTCACGGTACCTCTTTCCACTCTACCGGTAGCCACAGTGCCACGGCCGGAGATGGAGAAGACATCCTCAACGGGCATCAGGAAGGGCAGATCGGACTTCCGATCAGGAGTGGGGATATAGCTGTCAACAGCATCCATCAGTTCCCAGATGCAGGCATACTCGGGAGCGGAAGGATCCTTGCTGGCGGATTCCAAAGCGTTACGGGCAGAGCCGCGGATAACGGGAATATCGTCGCCGGGGAAGTCGTACTGGGACAGCAGGTCGCGGATTTCCATCTCAACCAGATCCAACAGTTCGGGGTCATCCACCAGGTCGGTCTTGTTCATGAACACCACGATTGCGGGCACGCCAACCTGACGAGCCAACAGAACATGCTCTCTGGTCTGCTGAAGAGGTCCGTCAGTACCTGCAACAACCAGGATTGCGCCGTCCATCTGGGCAGCACCGGTGATCATGTTCTTTACATAGTCAGCGTGTCCGGGGCAGTCCACATGAGCATAGTGTCTCTTGTCGGTTTCATACTCAACGTGTCTGGTGTTGATTGTGATACCTCTTGCCTTCTCTTCGGGAGCGTTATCGATCTGGTCGTATGCCATGAACTCGATGCTGCCGTTCTTCAAAGACAGAGTTTTTGTAATTGCCGCAGTCAAGGTTGTCTTGCCGTGGTCCACATGTCCGATGGTACCAATGTTCACATGGGGTTTTGTTCTTTCGAATTTAGCCTTTGCCATTGTAATATCCTCCGTATTTTAATTTTTTTGTTTTGGATTTTTGTTGATTTACGGGTACTTCCAAGGATTCCCCGCAGGTCGGGCAGCGGTAATTTTGCGGCGGAACTTCGTTGCAAAAAGCCTTCAACAAAATATTTCCGGCTTTTGGCACCCTGCTCTTTTTGCAAAATCCCCTGCACCAAACATACTTTGAATCGTGAAAGACCCTTTTGGTTTATTATTGCTGTTTTGCCCGATTGCTGATGATCGTCTCGGAAATGCTCTTGGGAACCTCCTGGAAGTGGCTGGGTTCCATAACATACTGACCGCGTCCCTGCGTTTTGGAGCGCAGGTCGGTGGCATAACCGAACATCTCAGAAAGGGGAACGAATGCGGTGACATGCTGTGCGCCGGCGGAAGCCTCCATCGACTGGATCTGACCTCTTCTGGAGTTCAGATCGCCGATCACATCGCCCATATAGTCGTCGGGTGTGATGACAACCACCTTCATAATCGGCTCGGTCAGAACCGGTTTGGCCTTCCGCATGGCTTCCTTGAATGCCATAGAACCGGCAATCTTGAACGCCAGCTCCGAGGAGTCCACCTCGTGGTAAGAGCCGTCATAAAGGGTGACCTTTACATCCACAACATTATAGCCGGCCAGCACACCGGTCTGCATGGCTCCCTGAATACCGGCATCCACTGCAGGAATATATTCCTTGGGGATGGCGCCGCCCACCACTTTGTTGATGAACTCGTAGCCCTTGCCGGGTTCGTTGGGTTCCAGAATGATCTTGACATGACCATATTGACCCTTACCGCCGGACTGCCGTGCATACTTCATATCCACATCCGCAGTGCCGCGGATGGTTTCCTTGTAAGAAACCTGAGGCTTGCCCACATTGGCTTCCACTTTGAACTCCCGCAACAAACGGTCAACGATGATTTCCAAGTGCAGCTCGCCCATGCCGGCGATGATGGTCTGCCCGGTTTCCTCATCGGTGTAGGTTTTGAATGTGGGGTCCTCCTCTGCCAGCTTGGAGAGCGCTATACCCATCTTCTCCTGACCAGCCTTGGTCTTGGGCTCGATGGCGACCCGGATAACCGGTTCGGGGAACTCCATGCTTTCCAGAATGATCGGATGCTCTTCATCGCACAGGGTGTCGCCGGTGGTGGTGAACTTCACGCCTGCAATTGCGGCAATGTCGCCGGAATAGCAAACATCAATGTCCTTCCGGTCGTTGGCGTGCATCTGCAGAATCCGGCCGATACGCTCCTTCTTCCCCTTGGAGGAATTGTAAACCGTGGTGCCGGTAACCATTTTACCGGAGTAAACCCTGAAGAAACAGAGCTTTCCGACAAAGGGGTCGGTGGCAATCTTGAAGGCTAGTGCGGCCAACGGCAGGTCATCCCCGGAGGGACGCTCCTCCTCTTCCTCGTTGTGGGGATTGACACCCTTGATGGGCGGAATATCCACGGGAGAGGGCATATAGTCGATGATGGCGTCCAACAGTTTTTGTACGCCCTTGTTTCTGTAGGAAGTGCCGCAGACCACCGGAACGATCTTGTTGTTCAGAGTTCCGATACGCAGAGCCTTCTTGATTTCCTCCTTGGTCAGCTCTTCGCCTTCGCAGTACTTCATGAAGAGCTCTTCATCCAGCTCCGCAACGGCCTCAACCAATTCGGTACGGTATTGCTGCGCCTTTTCCAGCATATCTGCCGGAACGGGCTCCACCCGCATGTCCTTGCCCAGATCATCATAGTATATATCCGCTTCCATGTTGATCAGGTCAATGATTCCGCGGAATTTGTCTTCAGCGCCGATGGGCAGCTGAATCGGCACAGGGTTTGCCTTCAACCGATCCTTGATCATGTCAAGAACTCTGTAGAAATTGGCGCCCATGATGTCCATTTTGTTCACATACACCATGCGGGGTACATGATATTTGTCTGCCTGCCGCCATACGGTCTCGGACTGAGGCTCCACGCCTCCCTTGGCGCACATAACGGTGACTGCACCGTCCAGAACCTTCAACGATCTTTCCACTTCCGCCGTGAAGTCCACATGTCCGGGAGTGTCGATGATGTTGATGCGGTGATCCTTCCAGAAACAGGTGGTGGCCGCAGAAGTGATGGTGATACCCCTCTCCTGCTCCTGCACCATCCAGTCCATCGTGGCAGAGCCGTCATGCACTTCACCCAGCTTGTGCGTCTTGCCTGTGTAGAAAAGAATCCGTTCGGTCGTCGTGGTCTTTCCTGCATCAATGTGCGCCATGATACCGATATTACGGGTCATTTCAAGGGAACAATCTCTTGACATTTTGTCTCCTTCGCCGGCAGATCAATATCTGTAGTGTGCAAACGCCTTGTTTGCCTCTGCCATTCTGTGTGTTTCTTCCTTTTTCTTGAACGCACCGCCGGTGCTGTTCATTGCGTCTAAGATCTCTCCTGCCAGACGCTCCGCCATGGTGTTTTCACTGCGGGTTCTGGAGAAGTTTCTGATCCAACGCAAACCCAATGTCTGTCTTCTCTCAGGTCTTACCTCCATAGGAACCTGATAGGTGGCACCGCCTAAACGGCGCGCCTTGATCTCCAGCACGGGCATTACATTCTCAAGAGCTTGCTGGAATGCTTCCAAAGCGTTCTTTCCGCTCTTTTGTTCAACCATTGCAAATGCGTCGTAGACGATTTTCTGCGCTACGCCCTTCTTGCCGTCGTACATAATGTTGTTGATCAGTTTGGTGACCAGCTTGGAATTGTACAGCGGATCGGGTAACACATCTCTCTTGGCTACTTGTCCTCTTCTGGGCATAATCTTCCCTCCTTCATTAGAAATGATATCATAGGTACTCGAAAGCTTCTCTTCCGCTTTGCGCCTTCCGGGGTTTCTATCACGGTATATTTACATTTACTTTGACAAAAACAGGAAAAGCAAATCAGATTCAATTTTTCTGTAGTTACCTTGGTGTTTGACCGCTTTCGGCAAAGCGCTTACTTCTTCTTTGCCTTCGGTCTCTTTGCGCCGTATTTGGAACGGCCCTGGTTCCGCTTGTCCACTCCGTGAGTATCCAGCGTGCCTCTGATGATGTGGTAACGCACACCGGGCAGGTCACGCACTCTTCCTCCGCGGATCAGAACCACCGAGTGCTCCTGCAAATTGTGTCCGATACCGGGAATGTAGGTCGTGGCTTCCAAACCGTTGGTCAGACGAACCTTGGCGATCTTCCGCATAGCGGAGTTCGGCTTTTTCGGGGTGGTTACAGTGACCTTAGTGCAAACGCCTCTCTTCTGGGGAGAGCTCTGCTTGGTCGGTGCATTTTTCAGGGTGTTGAAGCCCGACTGAAGCACCGGCGCCTTGGACTTGTAGGTTCTCTGCTGTCTGCCCTGCTTTACCAGCTGGTTAAATGTTGGCATGTTATTCCTCCTTTTCTCAAAGTATTCCGGCGTATTCTGCGCCGTTCTCTCTGTAAATATACCGATTTTCAAGAGAAAACTCCTGCGTGGAGGCGCAAGTATCCCTTTTTTACCGATACGATGAATAGTATAGCATTCTTTTTCCTTTATGTCAAGCAGATTTTCTTTTTCTTTCCCGATTGCCCTTGAATTTTCTCCTAATTGCACAAAAAACATGCAATAAATTCAGAAAAATTAAACAGTGTTCTGAAATCTCTCTTTGGAAGTCGGACTTGACAGCGCCATTTCTCTGTGATACCATACCTTTTGCCGGATAAAGCCGGAAAAAGAAAAGGGGAGGCGGGGCTTCTGAGAACAGCTATACAGATCGTGGGCATACTTTCTGCCCTTTTTTCGGTCCTTTCGGTGCTTTTCTGTATCTATGACAAGTTCGCCGCCAAGCATCTCAAAAGATACCGGGTGCCTGAATTTGTACTTTTCCTTCTGGCGGCTTTGGGCGGAGCCTTGGCGATGTATCTGACGATGCTCCTTATCCGCCACAAGACGAGGCACCTTTCCTTTATGCTCGGGATTCCTTTGATTTTTCTCCTGCAGCTCTTCCTTCTTCTGTTTGTTTTCTGGTTTACGGGAACCTCTCCTTCCCTTCTGCGGCAGATCTTGATTTCTTTTTTCTGAGGTGTTTATGAAGGCGGCTTGTTTGCGGTTTCTTTCCCGGGCGGGGGGAGAGGAAATTGTGAAGAATGTGTCCTGTCTCTGGGCGTCCATGCCGAAAGGCTTCCTTATTAAATACACCGATCCCGAATCGGGGGAGAATGTGCTCAAGGGGCTGGAGGGACGGCTTTTCCTTCAGCGCCGGGACGGAACTTTTTTGCGCTTTGAAGAGGGGAAAAGCCTGCCGGGGGTATACTCTGCCGGAGGGCTTTCGGCCGAAGTGCTTTTGCACACCAAGCACTACTCCTTTCGGAAAACCGACGGGGAACTGAACATCAGGCTGCAGTATCTTCTTCTGCCCTTTGGAGAAGAAATTTCCTTAGAGCTCCTTTTGCGTGAGAAGCCCTCTGAAAAATAAGCCTTTGGGGCTGTCCCATGGCAGGAACAGCGGGGAACGCCAGGTGCGGCTCTGACAAAAAAATCAAGGTTTACCGAATGGACGACCTTGATTTTTTTGCTTTTGTATAGGCGGTTTCTCAAAAAAGCAGAGGGGGACCGTGCCACAGAACCTTTTTGACAGAACGCTCACACGGCCACTTCAAATTTGGGAATCTTTTCGCCGTGCCGGTAGTTTTCCACCGTGAAGCTTTCCGGGGTAAATTTGTAGAAATCGGTGACGGTGGGATCCAAAGTCACCTTCGGTGCGTCAAAGGACGGACGGGAGACTAACTCCTCCACAATGGGAATGTGCCGGTCATAAATGTGGGCATCGGCAATCACATGGACCAATTCTCCGGCCTCCAAGCCCGAAACCTGTGCGATCATCAGAAGCAGGGCTGCATACTGGGCCACATTCCAGGCGTTGGCCGCCAGCATATCCTGAGAGCGCTGATTCAGGATGGCGTTCAGGGTCTTTCCGGTTACATTGAAGGTCATGCTGTAGGCACAGGGATAGAGCCGCATCTCGTGCAGATCCTCAAAATTGTAAAGGTTGGTCAGGATCCGACGGGAGCAGGGGTTGTTCTTCAGGTCATAAAGGACCCGGTCCACCTGATCGAACATGCCCTCCTTGTACTGATGCTTGATGCCCATCTGATAGCCATAGGCCTTGCCGATGGAGCCGGTTTCATCGGCCCAGGCGTCCCATATATGGCTGTGCAGATCGTGAATGTTTGAGGATTTTTTCTGCCAGATCCAAAGCACCTCGTCAACTGCCGCCGTCAGCGAAATGGGGCGCAGGGTAATCAGCGGAAAATCTTTGCGCAGATCGTATCGGTTGACCACGCCGAAAAGTTTTTTGGTGTAGGCAAGGCTCCCGTCGCTCCAATGGGGACGGGTCTTTTCATCGGCCACAAAGGTTCCCTTTTCCAATATTTCCTTGCAGGTTCGGATGAATGCGCTGTCGGCTGAGCTCATGCAGAGATACCCCTTCCATTTTTGCTGCCGGGTGCCGCTGAATATTCCCAAAACGGCCGGCAACCCGGTATTGCCTTGGAACTTCGTTGCAAAAACCCGAAATACAAAAAGAGTTCTTTCGTTTTTGCGCCTCGTTCTTCCGCAGAACCGCCGGCTGCCGAACACACAGTTCAGAGGGACCCTACGGCCTATTGTAACACAGCTTTCTTTTTTTTGCAAAAGCTTTTCATATAATAGTTATTTATAATGTTTTGCTATACATAACGCTGTCTTATGATAAGTATAAAAAAGGACAATAGGAGAAAATGGCCGGAAGCTCTGTACAACAAAGCGGAAAAGAGATATAATGGTAAAAGAAAGTGAAGAAACGGGGGAAACTCGGATGATTTATGCAAAAGCCGGAAAGGCGGAATTGGAAAAAGAAAAACAGGCGTTGGACGCCCGGTATAAGGAATATGAAAAGATGCATCTGTCCTTGGATATGTCCAGAGGAAAGCCGGGAGAAGCGCAGTTGGCGCTGAGTGAAGGACTGCTGACCGTTCTGAACAGCGGGGAACAGACGGTCTGCGAAGGAATCGATTGCCGGAACTACGGCGGCTTTGAAGGACTGCCCTCCTTGCGCAAAATCTTTGCCGACCTTCTGGAGCTGCCTGAGGAGAGCATCTTTCTCGGCAACGCCTCCTCTCTGGAATTGATGTTCAACACGGTCGCCCGCCATATGATGTTCGGCGCTTACAAAGGGGCAACTCCCTGGAGCGCCCAAGGGAAAATCAGGTTTCTCTGCCCCGCTCCCGGCTATGACCGGCACTTTGCCATCAGTCAGTGTATGAATATGGAGCTGATCCCGGTGAGGATGACTCCTTCAGGACCCGATATGGACCAAGTGGAAGAGCTGGTGAAGGATGAACAGGTGAAGGGTATCTGGTGCGTACCGAAATACTCCAATCCTACCGGTATTACCTTCTCGGATGAAACGGTGCGCCGCTTTGCCGACCTTTCTCCCGCGGCAAAAGATTTCCGGATCTTCTGGGATAATGCCTATGCCATCCACGATCTCTATGAGGAGTCTGAACCCCTTCTTAACCTCTATACCGAACTTGAAAAGCGGGGGAAAACCAACCTGGCCTATATCTTTGCCTCCTTCTCCAAGGTGACCTATGCCGGCGGAAGCGTTTCTATGATGGCCTCCGGAAAAGAAAATATGGACTATGCAAAGTCCATTATGAAGAATCAGATCATCTGTAACGATAAAATCAATCAGCTGCGCCATGCACTCTTCTTCAAAGACGCCAAAGGCGTTCGTGCCCATATGAAAAAACACGCCGCCCTTCTGCGCCCTAAATTTGAAATGGTTTTGAATACCTTTGAAAAAGAGCTGGCTCCGGTGGGCGTGGGCCGTTGGACAAAGCCCAAGGGCGGATATTTCATCTCTCTGGATCTGCCCGAAGGAACCGCTAAACGCACCTATGAGCTGGCGAAAAATGTGGGCGTAACCTTAACAAAGGTCGGTGATACCTTCCCCTATGGAAAAGACCCCCTGGATCAGAATCTGCGTATCGCCCCTTCTTTTCCTTCCATCTCCGATTTGGAAAAGGCTTCGGAAGTCCTCTGTCTCTGCGCAAAAATGGCCGCTGTTGAAAAATTGCTCTGATTCCCCTTTGCCCAATGCTTCTTGCAGGGCTCCCGCCCTGCACCCGGCGACCCCTTTTGAAAAAGGGGTCGATCCGAAAACTTTTTCTGTGGGCGGGCAACATACTTTTTATGAAAGGGCGAAGAATCCGGCTTTGCCTTTACACACCAAAAAGTTTTTGAGGGTTCCAAGGGGCGTTTTTTCAAAAACGCGCCCTTGGCAGGGTGTGGGACGGAGTCCCACAGGGAAAGGGGTGAGAGAGATCAAAGTGAAAAACGGCGGCAAAACTCAGAAATATATCTTGATTTTTTATCTGAAATGCGGTACAATGGTAGATGGAGAGGTATACAGTGCTTTACTGGGCAGAAAGCTTTACCGCCCGGAAGAAAGGATTGAGAACATGAAGAACGATAAAACGCAGACCTTTTGTTTGAAGGACGAGCGGGACAAAGAGATCAAGAGCATCCTTTCAGAGGTTTACGGCGCCTTGAAGGAAAAGGGCTATGATCCGATCAACCAGATTGTAGGCTATATTCTGTCAGAGGATCCCACTTATATCACCAACCACAACAACGCCCGGTCGCTCATTTGTCGTTTAGACCGGGACGAACTGATGAATCTTCTGGTGCGCTCCTATCTGAATGTATAAGAAGCACAAGGTTTCGGTTGTGCAAAGCGGGGGGATTTTCTTTTGAACACGATAGCTTTGAACAAGGGCGGGGAAAGCCTTCCTGCCGGGTGTCTTTTTGCATTGGGCTGTTTTGACGGCCTGCATCCGGGGCATCGGGCGCTTCTTTGCGGAGCGAAAAAACGGGCGGACGAAAAGGGGGTTCCCCTTGCGGTATGGTCGCCGCAGGGTGCCAAAAAAACATCCCTTCTTCTGCCTTTAGCGGACAAGCTGAAGCAGCTGTCTTTTTTAGGCGCAGACTTTTATGTGGAAGAGCCGTTTGAAGAAATCCGGGATCTTTCGCCGGAGGACTTTTTTTCTCATTATCTTCTTGAGCAATATAAAGCGAGCGCTCTCGCCTGCGGGGAAAATTTCACTTTCGGCAGAGGGGCTTCGGGCAATGCGGCCCTTTTGGAAAGCCTCTGCAGGAAGGCCGGAATAGACCTGTATGTGCAGAAAACTTTTGAATACCGAGGGAAGGCTGTGAGCAGCGCCGCTGTGCGGCAGGCTCTGGCAGAAGGAAACATTGCCGACGCAACCGGCATTCTGGGCAGGCCATACAGCATTCACGGAAAAACGCTGCCCGGCCGGCAGATCGGGCGCAAGCTGGGCTTTCCCACCCTGAATCTTCCTCTTCCGGGGGACTGTCCGCTCGGAAACGGCGTTTACGCCGTGCAGGTACAGCTCAGGGGAAGAAGCCTTCCGGGAGTGGCCAATGTGGGCATTCACCCCACTTTTGAGAATGCGGCTTCGCCCTTATGCGAAGCGCATTTGCTGGATTTTTCTTTTCAGGGAGAGCTTTACGGAGAAGAAATTCTTGTGGAGTTTCTCAAAATGCTGCGCAAGGAGCGGGCGTTTGATTCACCGGAAGCCTTAAGAGCACAGGTGGAAGAGGACAAAAAAAGGGCAAGAGAATTTTTCGGAAAGGAAAGGGCGGTCTTATAAAAGCCTGTCTGCCGGGTGAAAATTCTAAAAAGAGGGGAAGAAGCCATGAAAACAAGGATTCAAGCGGTCATTTTATTGCTCCTGACAATTTTCGGAAGCCTCCTTTTTCTCTTACCCTCCTCGGCTTTAAACGATCCGGAACTGACAGAGGACTGCAGCGTCCTGCTGTACCATAATGACAGCGGAACAATTCTATATGAAAAAAGCAAAGGATCGTATCTTCCCTCCGGTCCTGCCGCACGGCTGATGGCAGGCGTTATTTTTGCGGAGCACTATGAACAACGGGCCAAGGAAACCGTCACGGTCAACCGAAAGGTTCCGGGGCTTGCCTCCTCGGAATTGATTCCGGGTCTGAAAGGCGGAGAGGAGCTTTCGGCATACGATCTGCTGTGCGCTCTGCTCATCTCCAACTCCAATGACGCCCTGTACGCTCTGGCTTTCGACCTGTACGGGGATTCCGCCTCCGCCCCCCAGCTTCTGCTTCTTGAGATGAACCGTCGGGCAGAGGAATGGGGAATGCACGGCACCAAATTCTACAATGTAACCGGCCAAGACCCTCAGAACGACGGGGAAAGTTACAATTACAGCAGTGTAAACGATCTGCTCCTTCTTTCCTTAAAGGCTCAGGAAAACACCTTTCTCTCCTCCATCTGCCGGATCGAGGACTATACCGTTCCTGCCACCAACAAAAGCGAAAGCAGACGCCTTCTCCAGCGGAACTACCTGCTTTCCGCCAAGCGGGTGCCCGGCTTCACCTACGAATACGCTACCGGCTTGTCCGCAGGAAGCAGCCTGCAGGGCGGGCACTCCGCTCTTTGCACCGCCGAGATAAACGGCCAGAAATACACCTGCGTGGTGATGAATGCCCAAAACACAAACGGAGCCTTTCCCCTTGCCAAAACGCTGTTTGAATGGGGAAGAACCAACTTCTCCTACCGGAAAATTCTAAGCAGGACCGAGATTTTGGGGGAAATTCAGGTGGAGCTGTCCGGCGATTCGGACTATATCACCGTAGCGCCCGAACGGAATTTTTCGGCTTTTCTCCCCAACGATACAACGCAGGAGGAGCTGACAAGGCAGATCCGCATGGACTATGAAAAGCTGGAAGCCCCCGTGCGGGAGGGAATGATTGCCGGAAGCGTCACGCTTTTCTGCAACGGCGAGGAGCTTGCCCGGGTGAATCTTCTGACTATTGGTTCCATTCCTTTGAGCAACCGACGCTACTATTTTTCGTTGGCCAAGAATTTTTTTACCTCCCCCCTGTTCCTCTGGGGCATCGGAGGGCTGGCCGTGCTGTTGCTCGTCTATGTTCTGGTGAACGCCAGAGTTCGCTATCTGCGCAAGAACCGGCCAACGGACCTGGAATACGACGCCGGAGACTCTCCCGGCTCAGAAGGTGCTCCTGTTGCCGGATATGCTTCCCCGGAGGAAGCAGAAGAGCCGGCTGAAGAAAAACGGCAGGAACATCCGGCAGGGGACGGTCTGTCCCCCAAGGAAAAGCAAGAAGAAAGGCCCAACGGACACTCTGCCGGGGAGCCGACGGAAAAACCAAAGGAGAAATCCGCCAAACCGCCATCGGAAGGCAAAACGGAAAACAAAGAGGCACAGATTCAAGCAGAGGGCATCCGGGAAGAACCGCCCGCCGCACCCGAAAACCCGGAGGGGAGAACCTTCTACAATGTGGAAGAGGACAATCTGTTTGACCGGGACGAGGAAGCCTCTCTGCCGCCCGAACAGCCCCCGGTCAAGAATCCTTCGGACTATGTTCCGGACGGTTGGGGCGAGAAACGCTGAGCCAAAGAAGACCGAAAAGAGGCCGGATAAGGCCTTCTTGAAAATGTTTCGGGAAAGAAACGGTGAAACATGAACAATCCGCTGGATACGCTCCGGGGAAATACCGGTTTAAAAAACTATATACAGGGAGAAATCCAAAGGAACGCCCTTGCCCATGCCTATATTCTGGAGGGTCCGCAGGGGAGCGGCCGGCACACGCTTGCTTTGGGTGCGGCCATTCTTTTGGCCGGGGATTGTCCGGAAGGGCAGAAAATTGCCGCCGGGTGCTCTCCGGATGTTAAATGCTTTGGACCGTCCAGAGAGAAAAAGCAGCTGACCGTGGATGTGATCCGGGCAATGAAGGAGGACGCTCTTTTAAAATCCAACGACCTGCCCTTCAAATGCTATCTCATCGAGAAGGCCGACTGTATGAATATCCAGGCCCAGAATGCGGCACTGAAAATACTGGAGGAGCCTCCCGCCAACACCTATTTCTTTCTGCTTTGCGAGAGCGCCGGAATGCTGTTGCCCACCGTGCGCAGCCGGGCGCCGGTTCTGCGGATGCAACGCTTTTCCTTTGAGGAGTTGGACGGCTTCTTAAAAAAGGAGGAACGCTTCCGGAAAATACGCCTGGAAAACAAAGGCTTTTACGACCGGTGTCTGCGCAGTGCGGGCGGAAGTCTGGGAAGAGCCGAAGAATTGCTTTCGGATACCGAAGAACAAAAAGGGGAGGACCCGGCCTTTGAGCTTCTTTCAAGAGCCGGCGACCGGGTGGAATTGACCCTGTACCTTCTGAAGCTCAATCTGAAGCGGCCCGAATTCGGGGAAACGCTTCTGCGTATGCGGCTGATCCTGCGGGATCTTCTGCTTCTGCGGTACCGGGTCAGAGAGGAAGAACTGCTTTGTCTCTCCTCTTTGGAGGAGGCCGGATCGCTTTGCCGGGGATTTTCCAAAAGCGAACTGCTGGAAGCCTTTGACTTTCTTACGGATCTGCAGGAAAAAACAGAAAAGAATCTGAATATACAGAATGCAAAAATGGCTCTGGCTACCGGACTTTGCCGGATTTCCGGAGCTTGACAAGGAGAAACACAGGAATGAACGAAGAACAAAAGAAGGCTTTTGACCGCTCCGGGGAGCAACCCGATAAAATCGCCGCCCAACCGGAACAAACGGAGACGGCAGAAGCGTACTTTGAAAAAGAACAGGAAGTCGTTTCGATTTACTATGAAGCACCGCCAGAGGATTGCGAAGTCATCGGCGTGCGCTTCCGCAGTTCTAACAAGATCTACTTTTTTGATCCGGACGGGGTGCGGTACCCCGAAAATTGTCACGCTGTTGTGGAGACGGCCCGGGGCCAGGAATTCGGCACCGTGGCACAAAGCAATCATATCGTCCCCGGAAAAGAAATCGTTCTGCCTTTGCGCAAGGCTCTGCGGGTGGCAACGCCCGAGGATGAACGGCATCAGGAGGAAAACGGCAGGAAGGCGGAGGAAGCCTTTCTCATCGGAAACAAAAAGATCGCCGAGCACGGGCTGGACATGAAGCTGATCGACGCCGAATACACCTTCGACAATACCAAATTGCTCTTTTATTTCACTTCGGACACCCGGGTGGACTTCCGGGATCTGGTCAAGGATTTAGCCTCGGTTTTCCACTGCCGGATTGAACTGCGGCAGATTGGCATCCGGGATGAGGCCAAGGTGTTGGGCGGTCTGGGCATTTGCGGCAGACCCTTTTGCTGTCATGCCTTTCTGCCGGATTTCGTGCAGGTCTCCATCAAAATGGCGAAAGAACAGAACCTTTCGCTGAATTCGGTGAAAATTTCAGGTGCCTGCGGCAGACTGATGTGCTGTCTGCGCTATGAATACGACACCTATGTGGAAGAAGGAAGAAAGACACCGAAGGTGGACAGTCTGGTGAATACCCCGGACGGAGTCGGCGTGGTCGTGGAAGCCAAGCCGTTGGTCGGTTTGGTGAAGGTGCGTCCCCTGAATGATGCCGGAGGAGCCCCCAAGGTCTACAGCCGGGAGGTGCTCACACCCATAAAGAAGGGGGACGAAAACTACGAGAAGGCGGCAGAGGAAAAAGCCCTTGAAAAGCAGGCACGGGCGGCAAGAACCACCCGAGCCGCCCTGAAGGCGGCCAAGGCCAATCCCGAAAAGGATGGGGCCAAAGAGGAAAAGCCGCAGCGTCCCGCCCGCCCGGCGCCTCAGAGAGCCGCTTCCTATACCGGACAGGTCCTTCCGGCGGCGTTGGAACGGTCGGTAAAGTCCGAAAAAAAGCCTCTTGCGGAACATCCGGCAAAGACCTTGGAGGAATCCAAAGAAAAGGAGACGGGAATTTCCCCGGAAATCAAGGGAAAATCGGCCAAGAACAACGAAGAGAACCGAAACCGCCGGAACCAACCGAAGAAGAAAAACAATGCAGGGCTCCATCCTTCCAAAAAAGCTCCGGAAACTTCCGGAAATACCGGAACCTCCGAACCGAAAAAACATCCGCAAACCGACGAAAAATCGGTAGCTGCCGGAGCAAATGCCGGGGAAAACCGTCCTTCGCGCTATGAAAAAACCTCCCGCAAAGAAGGCTTCTCCGGTTCTTCCGCTCCTTCCGGAAAAACCGTTCAACCCAAGAGGGAGAACAAAGAACACCCGGAACTGCCGTCTCAAACGAACTTCGGCACCGAAGAAAAGCCCAAGGAAAGCACCTCCAAGCGCAACCACCGGCCCTTCCGGTACATTCACAAGAAAAACTCCGGCGGACAGTGACCTTCTTCTTCCTTCCGGATGCGGCCGGGAAATTTTGAAAAGGAGTTTTCCGGCGCTTTTCCCCTGAAAATGTTCTCTGTCCCCTTCTCTGCCGATTCCGGAATCCGATGGAGGATTCGTCGGGTTTGGGGCTCACTCTTGCTTCGGAAGCATCCTCCGGCTCCGGGTACCGCGCCCTTTCGGCAGCTCCGGTTTCGGAAGCTGTGCATTCCGTCAAAATGCCGAAATTTTGAAGCCCGGAAATTTTAAAAAAGTAAAAAAACGCAACCTAAAGAGCGCTGAAAACGGATGATTTTCAGGGATTATTCATCTTCCAAAAACTGGGAACTTTCCGGCCTTTTTCATGGAGAGTTGTGGAAAAATCCGCAGGCGTCTTTTCGGAAAACCAGCAAAAAAGCGGGATAGCGGTCGAAAATCCGGCCTCCGGCTGTGGAAAACCTTGTGGAGATTGTGGAAAATTCAAGTGGAAAAGTTGTCCGTTCCGGGCATCATCAAACTGCACAAAAATGAATACCGGGAGAAAAAAGAAACAACATGAAAACCGAATTCAATTATCAGAATAAAGTATTGACCCTGCCCGGCAGTGTGCTTGAAAAAATTGCAACGGCCTCGGACAGCGATCTGCGGGTGCTGTTGGTCCTTGCAGGCCGGGCGGATCTACAGGAAAGCTTTGATGCGGCAAAGCTCGGTGTCGCATTGAATCTGTCGGAAAAGGAAGTAGAGCTGTCCATCGCCTTCTGGCGCGGAACCGGGATTCTGAAAACCGGCCGGACGGCCAAAAAAGGCGCGCTCCCGCCGGAAAAGGCAAAAGAAGAGGGGAACACAACCGCGTCGGAAGGATCCGGTCCGTTGGTGTTCTCCCCCCAATCCTGCCCTACATACACCGGCAAGGAATTGGAAAAACTGATGGAAGAGCGGCAGATGCTGCGCAGACTCCTGAAAGAGTGCCAGAACCTGTTGGGAAAGGTCTTCAATGTGGCAGAATCCAACAAATTGGTTGCTTTGGTGGATTATCTGCATCTGCCGGAGGATTATATTCTCCTTTTGTGCAGTTATTGCAAGAGCAAGGACAAGGGAAGCATCGCCTATGTCAGTACCACCGCCTACGAACTGTTCTACGCCGACATCGTGACCCTGCAGGCCTTAGAGGAGTATATTGCAGGAAGAGAGCGGCAACAGGATTTTGAAAACTTTTTGCGGCATTTGCTGGGGATCGGCGGTCGGAAGCTGACCCCTCGGGAAAAGCGCTTCTTTGAAAGCTGGCGGGCAATGGGCCTGCCAAACGAGGTTGTATCCTGCGGCTATGAAGCGTCGGTGGATGCCACGGGAGAACTGTCTCTGCCCCACTTAAACCGGGTCCTTTTGAGCTTACAGACCGCCGGCGCCCAAAACCGGGCGGAGGCGGAGCAGTGCATTGCCACACACCGGGAAGAGATGAAAAAGCTTTACGGAAGCAAAACGCCTCCCTCAAAAGAAAGCAAAGACCAAAATGAATTCAAAAGCTTTGATACCGAAGATTTCTTTAACGCCGCCAAGAAAAAGGGCAAAAACAGCCTGTTCGCGGGAAAAGAGTAAGGGTACGCTCCGGAAACAGAAAAGCCGGAAAACAGAGGGGTCGAAAGAGGGCAAAAGGTGCGGTTGACGGCGTATACGGTAGGGCATCCGGCAGAATACGGAGACAGGCTCTTTGGAAGAATGACCGGAGAAATCCGATACAGGAGAAGAATCATGAGTTACAGTCCGGAAGTATACAGTAGGGTACAAAAGCTCTATGAAGAACGGCGGAGCCGGGCGCTGACCGATTTGGAAGGACGGATCGGACAAGCCAAGGAGCAGGTTCCGGGACTTGCGCCGGTGGAGGAGGTGCTTGGTGCCACCGGGGTGCGGGTGATGGAAGCCATCAAGAAAAAAGACGGCGGAAAAGCCTTGGAAACGGTGCGCCGGGAAAACGAAGAGCTGGTGGAGCGGCGGAAGGTTCTTTTGCGCAACGCCGGATTTCCGGAGGACTTTTGCGATCCCCGGTTTCTCTGCCCCCGTTGCGGCGACACCGGCTATCGGGAAGGGCGGCGCTGTACCTGCCTGAAGGAAGCGCTGTATGAAGCCCAGGCAGAGCTTTCGGGCTTAGGCAGGCTCTTAAAAAGCCAGAATTTTGAAAATTTTCAGACCCACTACTATTCCGATCGGGAGGAAGCCGGCAGATTGCGGGATTTTTGCCAAGAATATGCCCGGAAGGGCATCAAGGAAGGCCAAAACCTTCTTTTAATGGGAGCAACAGGCCTGGGAAAGACCCATTTGTCCACCGCCATTGCCGGTGCTGCCATGCGGGCGGAATTCAGCGTCATCTATGAAAGCGCCCCCAACATTCTGGCCGATTTTCAGTATGAACAGTTCGGGCGGGGGTACAGCGACCGGACTCCGGTGCGCACCGACAAATACTTCGGCGCCGATCTGCTGATTATAGACGACTTAGGCAGTGAAATGAGCAATCAGTTCACCGTTTCGGTGATCTATAATCTGCTGAACACCCGGCTGAATCAGGGGCTGTCCACTCTGATTAACACGAATTTGTCGCCCAAAGAGCTGGTGGAACGGTATGACCGGCGCATCACCAGCCGGATTCTGGGCGAGTTTACCCTGTTCACGCTGGAAGGCCGGGATGTGCGGATGCAGAAGCTGAATGAAACAACGAACAAGTGAAAATGAAAGGAGAAGGAAAAATGAAACTGGTGGTAGCTGTGGATCAGGAATGGGGCATCGGCAACAAGGGCGATCTTTTGGCAAGAGTCCGGGCAGATCTTCTGCACTTTAAGGAGCTGACCTTAGGGAAGACGGTGATTTTAGGCTCCAACACCTTGGCCACCTTTCCCGGCGGAAAACCGCTGAAGAACCGGAAGAACCTGGTTTTAAACCCCAGCGCCGACTATCATGTGGAAGGAGCCACGGTGGTTCATTCCTTAGATGAATTATTTGTCTACACCGAAGCCCATCCGGAGGAGGACTTTTTCGTGATCGGCGGTGCTTCGGTCTACCGACAGCTGCTTCCCTTTTGCGATGTTGCCTATGTGACGAAATTCCAAAAAAGCTTTCCGAAGGATGTCTATTTTGAAAATCTGGATGAAAGCACAGACTGGGTGCTTGCCGAAACGGGACAACTGCAGACAAGCAATAAGGAAACCGACCTGACCGATGATTTGTCCTTTTGCTTCACCGTGTACAAACGCATTTCCCGCTGAAATTTTTTCCAAAAGAAAAATTTCCGTTGACTTTCAGAAAAATTTCCCGTCCTATAAGATGTAAGAAGCAAACCGTCGAATCTCCGGTTTGCAAAAACGCTGAATCTCCGAAAAGCCGGAGAAAAACTTTTCCTCCGGCACCCATATGAAAGGATTTCTACATGAAAAAAATTCGCTTGTTCGCTCTCCTGGTTGTTGCGGCCGTCCTGCTCTGCTCCTGCAACGGTGCTGTCACCGTACTTTCTCCCTCCTCCTCTTCTGTGTCCTCTCCCCCCTCCGTCTCTTCCGAAACTTCTTTCCCTTCTGATCCGACAACCAATACGGAAAAGCCTTCGCCCACAACGCCTTCTTCTACCCCGACATACCCGTCGTCTCCCTCCAAAGACAGCCCCTCGTCCACCGTTGACCCTTCCTCTCCCTCCACATCCCTCCCGCCCAAAGAGGAGTATACGCCTTTTGTCCCGGAGGAAAAGGTGGTGGCCTTTACCTTTGACGATGGGCCGGACTATTGGACCAGATTCATTCTGGATGTGATTGACGGTACCGAAGACAAACTGACCTTCTTTGTAACCTATCAGGCCAAAAGCTGGCTGGATGGCACCATTTATGAGGATTCTCTGCGCCGGGCCCATTCGCTGGGGTGCGAGATCGGCATTCACAGCAAGAATCATGCCTATGTATACACCGCCTCCACCGGCACCGACGCTTCCGCAGAGGTTCTGCAAACCGAGCTTTATGATTTTGCCGAAATAATTGCCGGAATTACCGGGGAAAAGCCGAAAATCTTCCGTCCGGTGGGCGGTTCCTTCAATACCCAAAAGGATTACGGCTACCCTGCGATCCTCTGGAGCGTGGATTCCAAGGACTGGATCATCAGCGCCAAATACTGGGACGAAGGACTGAAAAACCACCAGATCCAGGATCGGAACGAGGAGGTCCGCAAGGTGGTGGAGAAAGCTACCAAGGAGTTGGTGGATAATGTGGTCTCCACTGTGAAATCCGGTGACATTGTTCTGATGCACGATGTGCATTTTCTCAGTAAAAACGCTTTTCCGGAAATCTACAGACAGTTGAAGGAACAGGGCTATCGGTTCGTCACCGTCAGCGAATTGCTGAATATCGACCCGACAGAACAAAACGGATGCTATTTCTTCAGCACCTCCGAATACGGAAAGGACGGTATGCTCTATCGCCTCACCGATACCGGCATCGTGTCGGAACAGTTTGCCGTCAAGCCCAGCAAAGTGTATTGAACCTCCAAATGTTTTTCACCGCATTCTGTTGCGGGGTAT
>ENA-ORMS01001426-ORMS01001426.1-human-gut-metagenome-genome-assembly--contig:-NODE-1426-length-19520-cov-4.946211_pt1 | contig 19520 bp, 17 predicted proteins | sample MGYA00242104_ERZ508997 | MGnify/ENA primary metagenome ERZ508997 (study PRJEB26280, sample SAMEA2338704) | human gut metagenome | biome: human gut; feature: human-associated habitat; material: faeces... | reverse complement strand
CATGGTCATCAACCAGAAGTTCTTCATCAACGGCTTCAAGGGGCTCCTCCACGGCTCGCCCAACATGGACACGCTGGTGGCCATGGGTTCCATGGCAAGCTTTGTGTGGAGCACCTACGCCCTGTTCGCCATGACCCGCGCGCAGGTGGACGGCAACAGTGAGCTGGTCATGCATTATATGATGGAGTTCTACTTCGAGTCCGCTGCCATGATCTTGACCCTCATCACGGTGGGCAAGATGCTGGAGGCCCGCTCCAAGGGCAAGACCACCGACGCGCTCAAGAGCCTGATGAAGCTTGCCCCCAAGACCGCCACCCTGCTGCGGGACGGTGCCGAAGTGACCGTGCCCATCGAGCAGGTGCAGAAGGGGGATATTTTTGTGGTGCGCCCGGGCGAGAACATCCCCGTGGACGGCATCGTGCTGGAAGGCACCAGCGCCGTGAACGAGAGCGCCCTGACCGGCGAGAGCATCCCCGTGGACAAGGCTGCGGGCGATAAGGTGAGCGCTGCCACCACCAACCAGTCCGGTTTCCTGCAGTGCCGGGCCACCCGCGTGGGCGAGGACACCACCCTTGCCCAGATCATCCGGATGGTCAGCGATGCCGCCGCCACCAAGGCTCCCATTGCAAAAATCGCCGATACGGTGTCCGGTTTCTTCGTGCCTGCGGTCATTACCATCGCGGTGGTCACCACCATCGTGTGGCTGCTGCTGGGCCGGGAGCTGGGCTATGCGCTGGCCCGCGGCATCTCCGTGCTGGTCATCAGCTGCCCCTGCGCACTGGGCCTTGCAACACCTGTGGCTATTATGGTCGGCAATGGTCTCGGCGCAAAAAACGGCATCCTCTTCAAGACTGCCGCCTCGCTGGAAGCCGCAGGCCGCACCCAGATCGTGGCGCTGGACAAGACCGGCACCATCACCGAGGGCGCACCCCGCGTCACCGACCTGCTGCCCGCTGAGGGTGTCTCCGAGACGGAGCTTCTGACGCTGGCCGCAGCGCTGGAAAGCCGCAGCGAGCACCCTCTGGCAAAGGCAGTTCTGGCCGACGCCGAGGCAAAGGCCATCACTCCCCCGGAAGTCACTGACTTCGCAGCCCTGCCGGGCAATGGTCTGGCGGCCAAGCTGGACGGCATGGACATCTATGCCGGCAATGCCGTCTTCATCCAGACCAAGCTCACCCTGCCCGCCGCACTGGCACAGCAGGCTGAAAAGCTGGCCTCTGAGGGCAAGACTCCCCTCTTCTTCGGCGGCGCAGGCCGTCTGCTGGGCGTTATCGCCGTGGCCGACACCATCAAGGAGGACAGCCCCGAAGCCATCCGTCAGCTGCAGAACATGGGCATCCGAGTCGTGATGCTCACCGGCGACAACCAGCGCACCGCCGACGCCATTGGCAGGCAGGCCGGTGTGGACGAGGTGATCGCAGGCGTGCTGCCCGACGGCAAGGAAGCGGTCATCCGCCAGCTGCAGGCATCCGGCAAGGTGGCCATGGTGGGCGACGGCATCAACGATGCCCCGGCCCTGACCCGTGCCGACACCGGCATCGCCATCGGCGCAGGCACCGACGTTGCCATCGACGCGGCGGACGTGGTGCTGATGAACTCCAAGCTGTCGGACGTGCCCGCCGCCATCCGCCTGAGCCGTGCTGCCCTGCGCAACATCCACGAAAACCTGTTCTGGGCGTTCATCTACAACATCATCGGCATCCCGCTGGCCGCAGGCGTGTTCATCCCCTTCGGCCTGACGCTGAACCCCATGTTCGGTGCTGCTGCCATGAGCCTTTCCAGCTTCTGCGTGGTAAGCAACGCCCTGCGCCTGAACCTGTTCGACGTGCACAGCACAAAGCACGATCGTGCGGCAAAAAATGCTGCTTCCCTGCCCGCTGTCTCCGCACAGCCCGCAGCGGTTGCAAATAAAGAGAGTACCAAGGAGGACACTGCTATGAAAAAGACCCTGAAAGTGGAAGGCATGATGTGCGGCCACTGCGAAGCCCGCGTGAAGAAGGCTCTGGAAGCCCTGCCCGAGGTGGACGAGGCCGTGGTGAGCCACGAGGCCGGCACCGCCATCGTCACCCTGAACGCCGAGGTCGCCGACGACGTGCTGAAGAAGGCCGTTGAGGATCAGGACTACCCTGTGACCGGCATCCAGTAAACCGCCGCTGAATACTCCCCATCAAATGGAAAGGCCGCTGCATGTGAACGCAGCGGCCTTTTGCATTGGGTTATGCTGTTTTCTTCACAGGAACGCTGTTTTCGTACAGCTCATGCGGGGCGATATCCTGCCCCTCTTCCCACTCGATGCCAATACCGCCCGGCAGCAGATGCACGGTAGCAAAGTAACGCTCATCCTGCAGCTTGCCGTACCACGAGCCGGTGGCATAAGGGGCTGCATCAAACAGCTTTACCTCGCCCGTCTCATAATAAAGGCAGAGCTTCAGCGGTTTTACGGGTTCCACCTTTGTCAGCTTCGGCTGTAACATCCAGAATCACTCCTTACTTCAGCGGGTCCATTTCCAGAATTTCCAGCTTCTTTTTCAGCTGCGCCCGCTCCGCTGCGTTCAAACGTTTCAGGTTCTTTATGAATCGTTTGGTGTAGGTGATCTTGTAATTCATTCGTCCGCACCGTCCAGCGCTTCAAACAGTGCGTCCACAGTGTCGAACACCGGCTGCTCCCCTGCCGCAATTTTGGCCTTTGCTTCGTTGATCTCGCTGCGCAGCTCGTCCAGATACTTTTTGGGGTAAACGGCTACCGGCATCAGCTCGATCACGCCATCCTTCTCCACGATCTCCAGCTTGTCGCCCTCACGCAGGCCCATCTTCATTACAATATCCTTTGGAATGGTGATCTGGGATTTTGTCCTCAATTCCGTCAGCATCCTTCATCCTCCTTTGTGCGATTTTCTTACTTTCTCACTTTTATTATACTCTGCTTTTTTCAAAAAGCAACCATGCACCATAAAATTTTACAAAGCGTCGTTTCTGTGGGTTCGTATTGTATTTCGTCAAAAAGTATGCTAAACTAAAAATGCCACCCCAAAGGGTGGCGTTAAGGTGCTATCTGCAAGCGCAGGTGGTCATGCTTCCCTCCGGCAAGCGTCCGGGGGACGTAAAAGCTTATTGTTTGTTCCCCCGTTCGCAAACGCGGAAGGGGGGATGCATCATGGTGTTGAACGATGTTCTGCAGCTGTTCGTCATTGTTGGCGGCACAGTTGGGATTACATTTCAGATCGCATGGGCAATCTTCAAAGAGATCCATAACAATAAGAAATGACCGCCCCAGACTCCCAAACCTGAGCGGTCATTCTTATTGACTCCTTAGCCGAAGGGAAGCTGACCATTGCGGACAGCGCCTTTTCTGTTTGTAGTATAGTTGTTTTTTAGCGGTTTGTCAAGTCCCCTGCTCTGCAGCGGCACGTTCCGCCGCCTGCGCGTCGTACTCGGCAAGCAGGTCGTTGAGGTCGTACTGGTACTTGCTGTGGCAGAAGTGGCACACCACCTCGCAGGCGGGGTCCTCGTCGCGCATCCTCACCAGCTCCTTGCGGCCAAGGCTGAACAGCATCTCCTTGGTGCGCTCGGCGCTGCAGTCGCACTGGTAGTGCACATCGCGCTCGTCCAGCACGTTGGGGGCAAAGCCCGCCAGCGCCAGCTGCATCATGTCCTCGGGGGTCTTGCCCTCGTGCAGCAGGGTGGTGACGGACGGCATGGCCGCGATGTTCTTTTCCAGCTGATCGATCTCCGCATCGGTGGCACCGGGCAGCAGCTGCACCATAAAGCCGCCTGCGCACAGGATGGACAGGTCCTTGTCCACCAGCACGCCCAGCGCCATGACGGTGGGCACCTGCTCGCTGTAGGCGTAGTAGGCGGTCAGATCCTCGGCGATCTCGCCGGAGACCAGCGGCACCTGCCCCACGGTAGGCTCCTTCTGCAGGCGGTTATCCCGGATGACGGTGAGCACACCGTCTTTGCCCACAGCGCCGCCCACATCCAGGTGGCCGTTCGGCTTTGCGGGCAGCTCTACCAAGGGGTGATCGATGCAGCCCTTCACGTTGCCGGTGCCGTCGGTGCAGGCAATGACCACGCCCGCCGGGCCGCCGCCGGACACACGCAGGGTGATCTGGTCACGGTCGTCCTTGAGCATGGAGCCCATCAGGGCCGCGCCGGTGAGCAGACGGCCCAGTGCCGCGCTGCAGGTGGCGCTGGTGGTGTGCAGCTTTTCGGCCTTGCGGACGATCTGGGTGGAATCCACGCCGCAGAACACGACCCCGCCGTTCTCCGACAGGCCGCGGATCAGATTTGCCATAAAGTTATCCCTCCAATTGTGTATACTGCTTGACTGCGCAGAAGAAATAGCGCTGGCTGTCCTCGGTCAGCGGGCCGAAGGTCTCGCCGTCGCAGACGCTTTCCAGCGCAAAGCCGTGCTTTTCCAGCGCGGTGCGGATGGTGTCAAGGTCATAGGTGTACTCGCAGAACTGCTCGTGGAAGTGCTCGCCGGTCTCGTGGTAGTCGATGTCCACGGTGATCTCCACGCGGCGGTTGGCGGCATCGTAGTGGTTGTGCCACACACAGGCGGCATCCTCTTCCTCAAAGGTGAACGCGTTGTCGCCCAGCACGTTCCGGTGCTTGTAGGGCGTGTTCATATCGAACAGGAACACCCCGCCCTTCTCCATGAAAAAGCCCGCGTTGGCAATGGCGGTGTCCAGGTCCGGGATGTGGTTGAAGGTGTCAAAGGTGGACACCGCGCCCCGGATGGTGCCGTACAGATCCAGCTTGAGCAGGTCCTGCCGGAGCAGCAGCAGCCTGCCGGAAAGGCCCAGCTGTTCGGCCTTATCGCGCACAACGCAGAGCATCTCCTCGGACTGGTCAATGCCGATCATATCATAGCCCGCCTGCGTGAGCATCAACGTCAGCTCACCGGTGCCGCAGCCAAGGTCGGCAAGGATGCCGTCGTGGATGCCGTGCTCCTTGAGCTTTGCATGGATGTGGGCATACAGGGCATCGTAATCGGCCTCGCCGTTGAATTCATCGTAGAAATAGGCAAATTCGTTGTAGGCCATGGTTTACTCCGCTTCCTGTTCCCCGGCCACAGCGGCATTGAGCACCGCCTGCAGCTCCGGGATGCCGTAGCCGTTCTCGCCGCTGGTCAGCACCACCTTCTGGCAGCCATAGGGGCGGCAGAGGTTCTCAAAGTCTTCCAGCGTCTTGGCCAGCTGGCTCTTTTTGAGCTTGTCGGCCTTGGTCAGGGCCACCACGTAGGGGATCTGGTGATAGTGCAGGTAGCGCAGCATCTGCTCATCGTCGGCGCTGGGGGCGTGGCGGCAGTCCAGCAGCTGCACCAGCAGGGTGTGGTGGCGGGGTGCTTCAAAGTAGCTGTTGATGAGGTCGTCCCAGCGCTCACGGTCGGCGTTGCTCACCTTGGCGTAGCCGTAGCCGGGCAGGTCCACAAAGTAGCAGTCGTCCACCGAATAGAAATTGATGGTGGCCGTTTTGCCCGGCGTACTGGACACGCGGGCAAGGTTTTTGCGGCTGCACAGCTTATTGATGAGGCTGGATTTGCCCACGTTGGACCGCCCCGAAAAGCTCAGCTCCGGGCGGTCGCTCTCGGGCAGCTGGCTGGAAATGCCGTAGCTGGCAATGAAATCAGCTTTGTTGTAATTCATGGAGCTTTCCTTTCTTGTGGTACGTCAAACCCTCTCAGTCTCGTCACTTCGTTCCTCGCCAGCTCCCCCGAAGGGGGAGCTCTTTCATCTGGTGGAAAACATCCCTTAAGCTCCCCCCTTCGGGGGAGCTGGCACGGCGCAAGCCGTGACTGAGAGGGTTTCTATTGTTCTCAGCACACCGCGCCGGGCTGGGGCTTTTCTGCGGTGGGCGGCACAATGGCGGCGTCTGCCGCCTTTTTCTTTGCATGGGTGCGGCTGGGAGCCTTGGCCTTCTTTGCGTTCTGGGGCTTGAGCAGGGCCGCGTTCAGTACCTGCGTCAGGCTCTGCATGGGCAGGAAGGTGAGGTTCTTCTTCACCTCGTCGTCCACCTCATACAGGTCGGGTTCGTTGTCCTTGGGGATGAGCACGGTCTTCATGCCCTCGCGGTAGGCCGCCATGCTCTTTTCCCGCAGGCCGCCGATGGGCAGCACGTTGCCGTGCAGGGTGATCTCGCCGGTCATGGCCACATCACCGCGCACCGGGATGCCGGACAGGCAGGAGATGAGGGCCGTGGTCAGGGTGACACCGGCAGAGGGGCCGTCTTTGGGGACTGCACCCTCCGGGGCGTGGATGTGCAGGTCGCACTTCTTGAGCTTTTCCGGGTCGATGCCGTACTCGGCGGCGTGCACGCGCACCCACGTAACGGCCAGCTGAGCGCTCTCCTTCATCACGTCGCCCAGCGAACCGGTGACGGTGATCTTGCCGCTGCCGTTGTCCATCACCTGCACCTCGATGGGCAGGGTCTCGCCGCCCACGCTGGTCCATGCCAGACCGTTGGCAATGCCCACCGCGTTGGTGCGGTTGAGGAAGTCGGGCTTGACAAAGCGGGGGCCAAGCAGCTGTTCCAGCATGGTGCCGGTAACGGAGACGCTTTCCACCTCGCCTGCGGCGATCTTGCGGGCGCACTTGCGCAGCACGCTGGTGATGGTGCGTTCCAGATTGCGCACACCGGCCTCGCGGGTGTAACCGTCGATGATGCCGTACAGCGCGCTCTGGCTCAGCGTGACCTTGCCGGTCAGGCCGCAGGCCTTGAGCTGCTTGGGCAGCAGGTGCTTGCGGGCAATGTTGTATTTTTCCACGCGGGTGTAGCTGGGCAGCTCGATCACGTCCATGCGGTCACGCAGGGGGCCGGGGATGCTGCCCAGATCGTTGGCCGTGGTGATAAAGAGCACATGGCTCAAATCGAACGGGATATCGATGAAATGATCGTTGAAGGTGCTGTTCTGCTCCGGGTCCAGCGCTTCCAGCAGGGCTGCGGCCGGGTCGCCCCGGAAGTCGCCTGCCAGCTTGTCGATCTCGTCCAGCAGCATGAGGGGGTTCGCGCTCTTGGCAGAGATCATGGCAGTGATGATCTTGCCGGGCATCGCGCCGATGTAGGTGCGGCGGTGGCCGCGGATCTCGGCTTCATCCCGCACGCCGCCAAGGCTGATGCGCACATACTTGCGGCCCAGACTTTCGGCGATGGAGCGTGCAATACTGGTCTTGCCCACGCCCGGAGGGCCTACAAGGCAGATGATCTGTGCCTTCACGTCCGGTGCCAGCTTGCGCACGGCCAGCGTTTCCAGAATGCGGTCCTTCACCTTTTTCAGGCCGTAGTGGTCGCGGTCCAAGATCTGCTGTGCGCGGCTGATATCAAGGTCGTCCACCGTAAAGGTGTTCCACGGCAGGTCAAGGCAGGTGTCCAGATAGGTGCGGATGACCGTTGCCTCCTGGTTGGAGCCCTGCATCTTGGCAAGGCGGTCCACTTCCTTGAGCAGCTTCTTCTCGCTGTCCTCGGCAAGGTGCAGTTCCGTGATCCTGCGGCGGTACTCGTCGGCCTCGGCGTGGGTGTCGTCGCCCTCGCCCAGCTCGTCGCTGATGATGTGCAGCTGTTCGTGCAGGTAGTAATCGCGCTGGTTCTTGTCCATGGACTCGTTGACCTTTTCCGCGATCTCCTTTTCAATTTTCATCACCTGACACTCACGGCGCAGCATCTCGATGAGCTTTTTCAGCCGTCCGTTCAGGGTGCCCTCGTCCATCACAGCCTGCTTGTCCTCGTAGCGGAACAGCAGGTTTGCAGGCATGTACTCGCTGAGGAAGGCGGGGTCGTCGCTGGAAACGATGGCAAACACCACGTCCTTGCCAAGGCGCGGGTTCATGCCAAGGTACTCGTCAAACCCGGCCTTGAGGGCGCGCAGCAGCGCTTCGGTCTCCACGGCATCGTCGGCCTTGCCTGCGCGCACCGGGGCCGGGCGCACCTCCGAAAGCAGAAAATCGCCGCTGGCATCCAGTGCACTGAGCTTTGCGCGGTACTTGCCCTCCACCAGGACCTTTACAAGGTCCCCGGAGACGCGCAGCACCTGCTTGACCTCGGCCACCACGCCGTAGCTGAACAGGTCTGCCTGCTGCGGCTCGGTGGTGTCCATGGACTTCTGTGCCACCAGAAACACGTTGGAATTATTTGCCATTGCCCACTCCACGGCGGCAATGCTCTTTTCGCGGCCCACCTCAAAGTGGACGAGATTGTTGGGGAACACCACCAGCCCGCGCAGGGCGATGGTGGGCAGATGCAGCGTTTTGCGCTCCACCTTGATGGTAACTTTTTCACTCATAGTGCAAACACCTCCCGGCTGCCGCGCACTTTCCCACGGCGGCAGCGCTGTATGCAAGAGATTGTATCTTTAAAATAGCAGGTTGTTTCCTTATTATACTGATTTCCGGCCAAAATGCAACTGTGCCGGGCCAGTCGTTGGTTTTTTCGTCAGCGTCCTTGCCCTCTCAGTCTCACTCCGTTCGCCAGATTCCCCTTTTTGTCGCTTGCGCGACATCTTCCCCCGGCCGGGGGAAGTCTTTCCTCAAAGGGGGAGCCTTTGGCAAAACCGGAAAGTTTACCGTACTGCCAAGGCCTCTCACTTTGGGAGAGGTGGCACGGCGTAAGCCGTGACGGAGAGGGCGAGGCCGTTAAAAACAAAGAAATTTTTTAATCTTCCCCCCGCTTTTCCTGCGTGGAGAAGCCCATTTTGCCAAGAGCCGGCAGCAGGGCCTTGAGGGTGATGGAGGTCAGTGCGCCCATCACAAGGCCCAGCACCAGCATGACCGGCGCATAGTAGAACGAGAGCGAGGACGAGATGATCACGCCTGCACCCAGCAGCTGGCCGATGTTGTGGGCCAGTGCGCCGCATACGGACAGGATGAACCAGGTGGGCCGCACCGGCAGCAGATAGTACAGCACCCACATCACCAGCAGGGACAAAAGGCCGCCGCACAGCGAGAGAAAGCCCGCCGTGAAGCCGGACACCAGAAACACGAACAGTGCCTTGAGCACGTCCAGCACCAGTGCCTGCTTTGGCCCCATGAAAAACAGCGCGTACATCACCACGATGTTGGCAAGGCCCAGCTTCATGCCCGGCAAAAGGCCCGGGATGGTGAGCGTGCCCTCAATGAACGAAAGCGCCATGGCCAGCGCAAACAGCAGGCCGGAAAGGGCGATGCGGCGCGTTTTTTCGTAACTGCGTCTGTTTTGGGGCATGCTGCACTCTCCTTTACTCTTCGGTCTGCTGGCTCTGCTCGTAGCTTTCCTGCTCTTCCATGGCAGCTTCCCACGCGGCAAACAGCTCTTCCTGATGGAAGCGCAGGTCGCTCAGCTCGTCGCTCTTCTGGCGCAGCAGGTCGGGGTCGTTGTACACCTCCGGGGAGTTGATCTCGTTGTCCAGCTCCACTTCGCGTGCACCGCAGGCTTCCATCTCGTCCTCGCAGGCCTTGATCTTGGCCCGCAGCTCGGCGCGGCGGCGGCGCTGCTCCTTGCCGTAGCCCAGCTTTGCGGGCTCCGAGGATTTTTCCACGACCGGCGCGGGATCGGAGCGGCCCATCAGGGCATCATAACTCGGGTAGAGCGTCGCCTTGCCATCTTCCAGATACAGGATCGGGCAGGCCAGGCTGTTCATCAGGTGGCGGTCATGCGTGACCATGAGCAGCGTGCCGGTGTAGGCCATCAGGGCCTCGGTCAGGTTCTCACGGGTGTAGATGTCCAAATGGTTGGTGGGCTCGTCCAGAAACAGCAGGTTGGGCCGTTCCAGCACGATCTCCGCAAAGCGCAGGCGGGCCAGCTCGCCGCCGGAAAGCGCCTCGCAGGGCTTGAACACCGTCTCGCCCCGGAAGCCCAGCTTTGCCAGATGGCTGCGCACCTCCAGCTCGGTCATGCGGGGGTACTTGTTCCAGATCACATCGATGACCCGGCCCTGCCCCAGACGGTTCTGCTGCTGGGCAAAGATGCTAGGACGTGCTCCGGTGCCCAGCCGCACCATGCCGCCGGAGGGGCGGCGCTTGCCGTCCAGCACCTGCATCAGGGTGGACTTGCCCGCGCCGTTGGGGCCTGCGATCACCAGCCGCTGGCCGCGGCACACCGTGTAGGTAAAGGGTTCCAGCAGGGTGCGCTCCCCTATTTTGATGGTCAGGTTCTTGAGCAGCACCAGCTCGTTCCACGGTTCTACGTCATATTCAAACCGGAACTTGAGCTGGTTGGTCTCGTCCTTGGGCGCTTCGGTGATCTCCAGCTTTTCCAGCTGCTTGCGGCGGCTCTGGGCCATTTTGGTGGTGGAGGCGCGCACAAGGTTGCGGTCCACGTAGTCCTGCAGCTTTTCGGCCAGTGCCACATCTGCATCGTGCTGCTTCTGGCGCAGGGCATCGGCGGCTTCCTTCTGGGGCAGGTAGGCCGAGAAGTTGCCCTTGTAGGTGGTCATGGTCTGGAAGGAGACCTCCCAGATCTTCGTACACACGTTATCGAGGAAGTAGCGGTCGTGGCTGACCACCAGCACCGCACCGGAATAGCTTTTGAGGTAGTTTTCCAGCCATTCCATGGTGGCAAAGTCCAGGTGGTTGGTGGGCTCGTCCAGAATGAGCACGTCCGGCTTTTCCAGCAGCAGCTTTGCCAGCCGCAGCCTCGTCAGCTCGCCGCCGGAGAGCACCGCAATGTTCTTCTGCCATGTATCCTGCGCAAAGCCCATGCCGGACAGCACCTTTTTGATGTTCACATCCATGTTGTAGCCGTCGGCGGCATCCACGATGTTCTGCAGCTGGTCGTGCCGGGCCAGCAGCTCCGTGTCGTCCGGCTGCGCGGCCATTTTGCGTTCCAGCACCTGCATCTGGGCCATGGCATCCAGCACAGGGGCAAAGGTGGAGCGCATCTCGCCGTAGAGATCCAGCGTGGCATCCAGCTTTGCGTTCTGTTCCAGATAGCCCAGCGTCACGCCGTGGGTCACGCTGAACTCACCTTCGTAGTCCTGGTACTCGCCGGTCAAAATCTTGAGCAGGGTGGTCTTGCCCGCGCCGTTCTGGCCCACGATGCCGATGCGGTCCTCCCGCTCGACACTGGCGGTCACATCGTGCAGCACGATCTTTTCGCCAAAGCTCTTGCCTAGTTTTTCCAAATGTATCAGCATAGTTTTATGATCCCGTTCTCCATCCGCTTATTGGCTCAGCACTGGTGGCGGCGGTTCTTCAGGCCCACATTGGCCAGCTCTTCCTGCTCCATCACCAGCGGGTACAGCTCTTTCAGGTCTGCGATCTCGTAGGTGGGCACCACCTTGCCGGGGTTCTCGGCGTGGCTGGGGTTATACCAGCAGGTGTCAAGGCCCGCATTCACGCCGCCCTGAATGTCGCTGCTCAGGCCGTCGCCCACCACCAGCACATGCTCGCGGTTCTCCACGCCAAGGGCGCGCAGGGCCGCATCAAAAATTCTGCGGTTGGGCTTTTCGCTGTCCATCTTCTCGGAGACGAACACGTCCTCCATAAAGTTCAGCACACCGCTCTCGGCCAGACGGCGGATCTGCACCTTCTGGAAGCCGTTGGTCACAACGGCCAGCGTTGCCACCTCGGAAAGCTCCCGCAGCACATCCAGCACTTCCGGCCCCATCAGGTCCGGGTGGGTGGAGAGCTGTTCCAGATAGAAGCGGTTCATCTCGGCTCCGTCACCGGCGGCATCAATGGCCTTGAGGAAGCGGGTGAACCGCTCCGCCATGAGCTTTTCCCGCTTGATCTGGCCTTTTTCCAGCTGCCGCCACAGCTCCGAGTTGATGGTGCGGTAGGTCTGCACCGTTTCTGCGTCCGGCTCAATGCCGTAGTTCACCAGCGTTTCGGCCAGTGCCTTGCTTTCGGCTGCGTCAAAGTTCAGCAGGGTGTTGTCTGCATCGAACAGCACGCAATAATATTTTGCCATAAACCTTCCCTCTTTTCCTTCTGCCATGGCCTCAGCTGCCATGCGCTCAACAACAGGCAGAAGCCAGCCCTGCCGTAAACAGAGCTGGCTTCACATCATTCTGTTACAATTTCGTACGATGGTACGTCCGTCTGCTCCGGGTCGTTGTCCGGGCAGGTGGTTTTGACATCACAGGGGGTGGCAGCACACTTTGCCATTTCCTCTTCCAGCGCGCCGTTGTCCACGTTCTCCCAGTCGGTGCCGTAATCGTCCACGCTGCCGTCGGTCACGTTCTCTTCCCCGGGCAGCGCCGGGATGCGGGGTTCCTCGTAGTACATGCAAACGCCTCCCTTCCTGCCAGCCTATGCGGCACGGCAGGCCGGGGTGACAGCCTCAGGACGCGGAGTCCGTGGATGCGGACTGCTCGTTGGCGGCTTCCTTGCTGGCATTGGATTCCGAAGCCGCATGGGAGCTGCCAGAGCTTGCAGAGCTGCTCTCGCTGCCGGAGCTGCTATGGGAAGCCGAGCTGCTCTCACCAGAGTCCGCGTGGGAAGAGCTGGTGCTGTGGGAAGAGCTGGCCGTTCCGTTGGAAGCAGAAGCCGAGCCTGCCGGGGAAGCCGTGCTCTCACTGCTGGAAGAGCTGTGAGACGAGCTGCCGGAGGTGGATGTAGCCCCGGAGGATGCCCCGGAGGTGGTGCCGGACGATGCACCGGAAGAGCTGGTGCTGCCGGAAGAACTGCTGCCCGACGTGCTGCCAGAGCTGCTGGAACTGTGAGACGAGCTGCCGGAGCTTACGCCGCTGACCGTCACATTCACGGCGTTGCTGGTAACGGTGCAGCCGTTGTAGCTTGCCACTGCGTACACCTTAAAGGTCGCATTGAGCATGGAGGGGTCGATCTCCACCTTGACGGTGGTCTTGCCCGCCGCCTGCGGCACTTCCGCACCGTTGGCGTACCAGCGGATGCTGTCGGCAGTGAGGTGCTTGCCGCCCAGCTTTGCGGTAAAGGTGTAGGAATCGCCCAGCACGGCCTTGCCGGTGCTGCTGATATGCACGGAAGCCGCTGCAAACACGGCGGTCACGTCCACGTTCTGCTTGAAGTTCGTATCGGTGCGGGTCTTCTGGGTCACGCCGTCGCTCCACTTGACGAACACATAGCCGTCCTGCGGCACAGCCGTCACGCTGATGGACTGGGCGGCGCTGGTCACTTCATAGGAGAGGGATGTCTTGCCGCTGTCGCTGCCGCTGGAAAGGGTGCCGCCGGTCTTGTCCACCCGGTAGCTGGCCTGATACAGCACACCCTGCTCTTCGGAAGAGCCTGCAGCCTCCGAGCTGCTGGGTGCTGTCACCGCAGAGCTGGGGTTCGGGGTATACTCGGCGCGGGTGGGGATGTTGGCGGTGTCGGGCCGACGGTCGTCGGTCTGGTAAGCGTGGGTGCGCAGATAGCTCAGCATGGCCTTCAGGCCCACGGGCTTCAGGTGGATATCGCCGGTCTGGTAGTAATCCTCGCGGCCATAGCCGTTGGCATCCTTCAGCGCTTCGGCACTGTTGAGGAACTTCAGGCCCATCTGCTCACACATGGACAGCAGGGCCATGTTGAAGTCGTCGATCTTGGTCTGGTCCATGTGGGGGTAGTTTGCGTGGTTTGCAGGCACCGGCGGCACCGTGTTCACGATGATGTCGGTGTAGGGGTAGCTTTCCTGAATGGCCTGCACCAGCGCGGTGTAGTTCTTGATGAACTCGTCCACGCTCATGCCGGTATCATTGGTGCCCAGCATGATGACCACGCGGCGGGGCTTCATTTTGGCCACGGCCTGCGCGATGGTGTAGGTGCTGCTGTCCTTTTTAAAGGTAACGATGCCCTCGTTCAGGGCGGCATGGGTGCCAATGCCCTCCTTGGCGCAGAACTGCTGCAGGCTGATCAGGCCGTTGGCGTACAGGCGCACCGTGTTGGAATCGCCGAGGAACAGCGTTTCCTTCTGGTAGCTCTCGCCCGCGTCGGCGGTCTCCGGCAGCAGGGCGGCAGAGGTCTCGCTGATCTGGTAGTGATCCGAGATATCCTCTTCGCCCGGCACCAGCACCTCGCTGGAGGGCTGTTCCACCGGGGCCGCAGGGTTCTTGCCGCGCTTGAGCAGCGTCATGGTAATGGCAATGGTCAGAATGGCTGCCAGCGCGCACACACTGCACACCAGCACAGCCTGCTTCTGCATAGGAGTAAGCGATTGCTTTTCCGGTCGTGTATTTCTCATATCTCTCACCATTCATTTCGTTTCCGGCACAGGGCCTTCCGGTCATGCCTGTCCGTTCAGGATCTGGTCTGCAAGGCTGGCGCAGCTTTCGGCCAGCAGCACCGGGTGGAAGGGTTCCAGCTCTTCCCTGCTGCCGTAGCCGTACAGCGCACCGGCGGCATCCAGCCCGCAGTCCGCTGCGCCGCGCATGTCGTCGTTGCGGTCGCCCACCATCAGCACCCGCCTGCCCTGCATCATGGGCTGGGCCAGCACATGGCGCACCACGTCGGTCTTGGTGTCGCGGCTCTCGTCCATGGACGCGCCGCCGATAAAATCAAAATAGCCCGCAAGGCCCTTTTCTTCCAGAATGGGCGTAACGACCTGCGTGGGCTTGGAGGTAGCGGTGCACAGCACAAGGCCCGCGTCCTTCAGGCGCTGCAGCATCTCTGCTGCACCGGAGTAGGCGGCGCACTCGTGGCTGCCCTTGACGGCGTAGCTGTCGCGGTACAGGTCGGTGGCCTTTTCAATGAGGGCCGGGTCGGTAAAGTGCTCACCAAAGCTCTTGCGCAGCGGCGGGCCAAGGTAGCGGCGCAGGTTCACATTTGTGGTGTCCACGCCCATCTTGGCAAAGACTTCTTTTAATGTATTTATGATACCGGGAGCGGAATCGATCAGGGTCCCGTCCACATCAAACAGGATCGCATCGTAGTTCAGCAATTTGTAAATTTCCTCACTTTCATGGTGATACATTGTATAGTATAGCACAGAATCCCGTTATCAGCAATTCCAACAAATGGTTTTTACAAAAATTATGCATTCAAGCAGAGAAAAGGCCCGCCCGGCATCCGGACAGGCCTTTCCGCATCTTCTTACTTCGCTGCGGCATCCGCAGGCGGATAGTACAGGTTGTTGGAGACGAACTCCAGCTTATCCTTGAGCACCAGCTCCAGGTTTGCCACGGCGTGCACCATGTTGGTGGCCGAATCGTTTACTTCCAGCAGCTTGCACAGGTCCAGACCGTCCAGTTTCATGGCGGCATCCATCTTCCGGCTCTCGGCGCACAGGATGTGGCTCAGGGCATTTTCCTGCAGAGCGATGCTCTCCACAAGGTCAACGACCGCCTGCTCCAGCGTCACCTTGGGCAGGCAGGGGCAGGGGCAGCGGGTGGTATCGATACAGTTCTCAGCAGACATGATAAAACCTTCCTTTCGTTCCTCCGGTCAGGGGCGGTGTACGCCCCATTCTATGTCTGCCGGGTACGCCGGTGTTACTCCTGCTTTTTAGGGTTCTGGGTGCCGCGCACCTTTTCAATGGTCTCGCGGTAGCCGCCGGAGCCGTACTGGATGCAGCGGTTGATGCGGCTGATGGTGGCCGTGCTGATCTCCACTGCCTTCACGATCTGATCGTAGGTTCTGCCGTCCAGCAGCATCTTTGCCGCTTCCAGCCGCTGCGCCATATCCGAGATCTCCTTTACAGTGCACAGGTCTTCAAAGAAGTTGTAGCACTCCTCCCGCGTTTCCAGACTGAGGATGGCATCAAACAGTGCATCGGTGGTCTGGTTTCTTCTGGAATTTTTATCTGCCATGAATGTTCTCCTTGCCGCCGCAGCGGACTGTCCGGTTTTGGGAGCGTTCCCTCTTTTAAATGTTTCGGAAATGTTCCGGTTCTTTCTTGGTTCTTTCTTGCATCATCACTTTAGCACATCAAAGTGTGAAAGTCAAGCCCTTGGCGTGAACTCTTTTCATTCGTTGATGTGTATAGTTTTCTTCGTTTCACGCATGAACAAAAATCACCTAAAAATTATTGCAGAACGCTTTCCTGAATTAGTGTATCCTCCGAACTTGTTCCAAGGATATTGACAATTTGTGAATTCCGCACTAAAATACGGACAATCATTCGGCAAATGCGATGAACAGGACATGATTCTTTGCAGCACCCTCTCCCAGAGAGCCGCCCATCGGATGCAAGGGCAGCAGTCAGGAGCAAAGCGTTCTCCCCTGCAAGCAGCCTGTGTGAACAAAGGCGCTGACCCCGCCTTCCAGTAATGCATGGCCGTTTTGCCCACGTTACGGGGCTGCGTATGTATGTACGCTGGGAGTGGCTGCCCTGTGCAGCAAACGAAGTGGTATCGCGGAGTATTCCATACACGATGTGCAGTGTATGTGAAGGCCTTCGTCTTCGATGGTTCGTCCCAAATGGAACGAACGCAGGAAGACGGGGCCTTTTTTACACCCTGCCGCCCCATGCCGCTGACATTTGCCGGATGCCAAGAAAGGAAAGAGGTAAAAACAATGAATACGCTGGTCATCGTATTGATCGCAGCCGTGTGTCTGTTTGGCGCTTATATGCTTTACGGCCGCTGGCTGGCAAACAAGTGGGGCATCGACCCCTCTGCCAAGACCCCGGCAGTTGTCCATGAGGACGGCCGGGACTACGTTCCCACCGACGGCTGGACCGTGTTTGCACACCAGTTCAGCTCCATTGCCGGTGCAGGCCCTGTCACCGGTGCCATCCAGGCTGCTGCTTTCGGCTGGCTGCCTGTCCTGCTGTGGGTGCTGCTGGGCGGCATCTTCTTCGGTGCTGTCACCGACTTCGGCGCTCTGTATGCTTCCGTTAAGAACGACGGCAAGAGCATGGGCATGCTGATCGAAAAGTACATCGGCAAGACCGGCCGCAAGCTGTTCCTGCTGTTCTGCTGGCTGTTCTGCGGCATCGTCATTGCCGCCTTTGCCGACATGGTGGCCGGCACCTTCAATGCCTACGGTGCTGACGGTGCTCTGGTGGAGGCTGCCCAGACCAACGGTGCTGCCGGCATGGTCTCCATCATGTTCATGGTGTTCGCCGTGGTCTTTGGCCTGCTGCAGAAGAACCTGCACTTCACCGGCTGGAAAGAGAATGTGATCAGCATCGTATTCATCGTGCTGTCCTTTGTGGTGGGTGCAAACTTCCCCATCATTCTGGGCAAGGCTGCATGGAGCTACATCACCTTTGTGTACATCTTCTTTGCCGCTGTCCTGCCCATGTGGCTGCTGAAGCAGCCCCGTGACCACATGACCACCTTTATGTTCGTGGCCATGATCGTGGGTGCTGTTCTGGGCCTGATCGTCAACCATCCCGTCATGAACCTGCCGGTGTTCACCGGCTTTACCAACGCCAAGCTGGGCACCATGTTCCCCATCCTGTTCGTTACCGTTGCCTGCGGCGCTGTTTCCGGTTTCCACAGTCTGGTGTCTTCCGGCACCTCCTCCAAGACCGTTACCAATGAGAAGGATATGCTGAAGGTCGGCTACGGTGCCATGGTGCTGGAAAGCCTGCTGGCTGTCATCGCCCTGTGCGTGGCCGGTGCTTCTGCTGCTGCAGACGGCACCCCCGCAGACGGCACTCCGTTCCAGGTCTTCAGCCGCGGCGTTGCCAGCTTCTTCGTGGGCTTCGGCCTGGACCAGCACTTTGCCTCTGTGTTTATGACCATGTGCGTTTCCGCACTGGCCCTGACCAGTCTGGATGCTGTGGCCCGTATCGGCCGCATGAGCTTCCAGGAGCTGTTCAGCGTGGACGACATGGAGCATGCTGAGGGCTGGCGCAAGCTGCTGTGCAACGTGTACTTCTCCACCTTCCTGACTCTGGCTTTCGGCTTCCTGCTGACCAAGATCGGCTACGCCAACATCTGGCCCCTGTTCGGTTCTGCAAACCAGCTGCTGAGCGCTCTGGTTCTGGCCACCCTGTGCGTGTTCCTGAAGGTCACCGGCCGCAGCAACAAGATGATCTTCCCCCCGCTGGTCATCATGCTGTGCGTCACCTTCACCGCTCTGGTGCAGCGCCTGATCGCCATGGTCAAGGCCATCAGCAATGCCGCTGCTGTCACCATCCCCGCTGGCGAGACCACTTGGGGTGCTGTGTTCATTGCAAACGGCCTGCAGCTGATCCTGGCCGTGCTGCTGATCGTTCTGGGCCTGAACATCGTGTTCCACTCCTTCAAGGCCTATAAGAATGCTGAGCACAACAGCGAAGCAAAGGTCTGAGTTTCAGATCCTGCTAAACTGAATCTGTAAATGCAAACTGCCGCTGACAGCGTAAAAACCGTCAGCGGCAGTTTTTGTTGCTGTAAGCTTCTATGATTTGAAATGGCCTCCGCGTGCGCTCTGGCCATAAGCAGAGGAAAATTTATTTGATATTGTGGTTTGGAAACGACTGCGGTCGTTTCCAAACCATTTTTTCACAGAAAGAGTCCCAAAGATAAAATGCATAGTCACCACAAAAAATGCAGTGTACGGTCACGACCTTTCCTGTGAAAAAGCAAACCAGCAAAGCCCGCAGGCTTTGCTGGTTTGCAAATATAAAAATAATACTTCCGCTAAAAATAGCCATAGCGCACGCGGCGGCTATTCTAAATCAAGAATCAAACGTTCGTTTCTTCCCACGTTTGAAGGACCGCCATCTGCACTGGGGTGTGGAACCAGTGCTCCCCGCCCTCCATGATCGTCAGATGCGCCCCGCTTTCCTGACGGAAGCGCTCGATCATGGTGCGGCTGGTCAGGGCATCCCTGTCACCATACAGCACCTGCGTGCGGCCATGCCAGTGCAGCGGATGTTCCCGCACCCAGCACAGATACGGCCATGAGAGGGTCTCCCCAAGATCCGTGGGGATCTCCCCTGCCCGCTGCAGCTGTTCCTCGGTCACATGGGCATATTGCATCATATTCGTGATGAGAGCTTCCATATCCACCACCGGAGAGACCAGCAGGGCCTGTTCCGGCGCGTCTCCCTGCAGCGCCTGCATGGCAAGCCACGCGCCGATGCTCACGCCATACAGCCGGATATGCGCCCACACCGGCTTCATGCGGGCGTATACGGCTTCTATCTCCGGCACAGCCACCCACGGCAGAAGCCGCTCAGGGCTGTTTTTCCGTGCGCCATGCTCGGGCAGGTCGATAGCCAGCACCTGCCAGCCAGCTTCACAGGCTGTAGCGGCAAAACGTTCTGCTTCTTCCTTGCAGCCGTTCTTACCGTGGAGATAGAGGTAAACATTCCGGCTCCGGCTGCCGTACAGGATGGCAGGGATGCCCGCAAGAGTCATGGTTTGTTTTTTCATAAGGGATTCTCCTTATCCGATCATGCTCTCCATTCGGAGAGACGTTTTGTTTACACTGCGCATTGCTTTTCGTCCTCCCTTCTTTCCGTTTTCTCTATGATAGCACATCCGCCCGCCAAACACAAACAAAAAAGGAGCCGCAGTGCCCTGTTACGAGTACTGCAGCTCCCAATTCAACTTTGGAAGTTAAATTACTTCACCATGCTTGCAACTTCAGCAGCGAAGTCGTCAGCACGCTTCTCCAGGCCTTCGCCCTTCTGGAAGCGGGTGAACTTGACGATCTTGATGTCGCCGCCCAGATCCTTAGCGACCTTAGCGGTGTACTGAGCAACGGTCAGGTCGC
>ENA-ORMS01001423-ORMS01001423.1-human-gut-metagenome-genome-assembly--contig:-NODE-1423-length-19541-cov-10.391050_pt1 | contig 19541 bp, 12 predicted proteins | sample MGYA00242104_ERZ508997 | MGnify/ENA primary metagenome ERZ508997 (study PRJEB26280, sample SAMEA2338704) | human gut metagenome | biome: human gut; feature: human-associated habitat; material: faeces... | reverse complement strand
TAGCAAAATTCTTTTATTACTACCTATTTGGATGTAGTGAGAATATTTTTTGCAATCTCCTTAGGCATTTTATTGATATTTTTGTCACATGTTTTCTTTAGAATTACAAAGTTCAGCATGCCTATGCAACAACGGAGTATGACGAAAAGAATAAAATATTTGCAAAAGAGTACGCTGGCAAATATTTAGACCGATTGATACGCACATGAAAAACGAAGAATTAATTACAATGCTAGTGTATTTGGCGTATATTGCACGTAAGGATTGCATTTTACCTGGAGAATGCCTAAATATCTTTGTCCGCAATCCAAAATTCAATGGTATATTCAGCAGAAAAGGGCATATCATGACTAGGTTTGGGAAGATTTCCAGCACAAATGGCCCTACGTTTGGTGGAGCTTTAGATGATGTCAAACGCTTTATTAAAAAGCTTCAGATTCTTTGCGGTGATGGATTCCAAAACTTAAAACAAACGCTCGGTCATATGAGGAAAAATGTTTTAAGTCGGACTAATCAGATTTTTTATCTCTTATGGATTGTGCTATCGCATATTGAAGCTGCGCATCTTAATGACGAGAATGTTCAGATATTTGATTCTATTAAGAACATTTTTCTGAAAAGTCGAGACATAAGCGATGATAATTTTGATGTAAAATCTTACTTTCATAATCTTGAAACTATCTGAGAAAGTCGCTTAATAAAGCCAATTTTCTGGGTTTTGTTTTGCAATTGGCTACAAAATGGCTATAATTTGCGCATTACGCTTGGCAAAACGCTGATTTTTGTGTATCCATCACGCTCAACTATCAAACATCATCAAGCTTCTTAGCTGGATATAAGTTAATGTGTTTAGCGATTTCTTGCTTAATAAAAAAACAAACATTATCGTGAGATACCTTGACTTTTTTGTACAAAAATAGTATAATAATGCTGAACTAGCTGTTGAGCAATGACGACTGCGCTTGTTTATTGGTAGAAGCTATTACTCAGTGTTTTCAGAACATAAAATGGAAAACAACTGTTGATAAAAAGAAAGTCGGTTATAAGCTCAAATGTAGAGTAAATCTTTACTAATTTTATGCTATTGTGATGGGCAGGAGGATGCTTTTTATCAAACGTGTATTGTATACTTACCTTCAATAATTCGGAAAGCAGTTGCTAAGTTTGAAGGCTCTATCGTTCTTCACGACACAGTTATGATGAGTTTAAAGACAGGATATTAAATCCGAGGATTTAGCAATCGCTATGGCGGATTATATACTTGGATTAGGTAGTTATAAGAGCTTTAACTGATTGGAGGAAATAATGGACAATAATTTTAATCCTATCGTTTTTATAAGCTATTCTCAGGACAACGTTGCTTTTGCGGATAAAGTACTTGCGTTTTCTAATAAATTGCGAAGCGAAGGTATTGATGCTTTTTTGGATCAGTATGAGGAGGCACCTCCCGAAGGGTGGCCTCGATGGATGGAAAATAGTATACACAAAGCAGACTATGTAATTGTAGTAGGCTCTAAAGGATATTATGACAAAATAAATGGGAATGTAGATCAAGGCAAAGGACGAGGGGTAAAGTGGGAAGGAAACCTAATTTACCAGAAGCTCTATATGTCCGACTCATTAAATGAAAAATACATTCCTGTAGTTTTTGAAGAAAAAGATTTAGAATATATTCCAACACCATTACAGGGAAGCACATACTACAACGTAAGTGATGATGACAGATTTGATAAATTATATGGGAGATTACGTGGTGTAACAGCAAAAGAGAAACCGCCTCTCGGAAAGCTAAGACCGTTGCCTGAAAAGAAGCGAAAGACTCTGTTTGTTACTTCAATGATTGATCTTGATGCTTGGAATAGTGCGGTCTGGCGTGGAGCTGGATTTGTATTAGGGTATCTACCGTTACCGACCTTATTATTGCCTTTTGTTAATGAGAAATATGCAATTAAGATTTTTGAAGATTGGATTGCTACCGTAGGAAAAGAAGACAAAAATGAGGATATACGAATTGCATTGGTTGAAGGCGATGTGCCAGGAGAACCAGCGGGTTATTATGTTGTAGTGGGAAATAACATTGATGAGGCTGTGAAACGTGCAGAAGCAAGCGGGTCATTCATCAATGAACTTATGATACTGAATGTTTCTCGTATAATTCGCGCCAATCCTAATGATAACTTCCAAGCGTTTAATTACTTCAAAGAAGCTTACTACAAATATGGCGAATATATGCTTATGCCTGCTGTGCTAAATGAACACACTGGACAGATTAAGCCGCTTCCTAAATATGGAATACATAAAAAGAAGTTGATTTATCGACACATTTCGGATATAACTGAAAACGACCAAGATGCAATTTTGCTTCAAAAGGACAAGCCTTTTAAACCATCCAAATCTAAATAACAGTGGTCATAAAAATTCCAGGAACGAAATGCGAATTCGTAAATTATGTGAAATATAAGAAAATAATACACACAATACGTGCATATTATAACGAGGTTTTACAGCCTGGCAGTAGAGTGGAAGCATTGTCAGCTCTAATTTCTTATATAAACTTTTTAACCTTGCAAATACATTATACTGTTATTCCTATATAAATCGCACACAAAGAATGGCACTATATGAAATGCAAAGCTTATTATGGTAAAGATGAAGATCAAAAGTATATAAGATATGACTTGTTGGACTTGACAATCACACCGTACTGTGATATGCTGTTTTCATGAGGTTAAACAAACGGCTTTATAGAGCGGTAAATCCGGTCGCAGGTTTCCCTGGCACGGGCCATCTCAACCATAACAGGACACCAATTTTGATACAATGCGTATCTTGATTGGTGTCCGTTTTCTTTATCCGAAAGTCTTTATTTAATTGGATTTATCGATACAATTTAACGAAAGAAGGCTCTGCTGTGACAGAAAAACTGTCACAGCAGAGCCAGTTTGATTTCCTACGGCTAAACCTTTTAACGATTGGTATGTAGATATGTCCACTTTTTTAGGTGGTATGTCCATATTCGCATTCACTGTTTCGAAGCCCGTCAATCAGACTTTGATATATGCTGTCGGCGTACAGATCGTTTTCATACTGAAGTTCACCGAGTGGGCTTAAATTTATGTCCCGTCTGCAAGCTACAGCTTTACCCAAGTCTGAACACGCCAGAATTGTAGAATAATAGGTCACCTCTCTGGGCGAACATTATTCTATCCCATTCTCAGCTTTCTTAATTCTAACCGCAAGATACTCTCTTGTGGGCAAATCAATTCTGAAACGTCCCTTAAAACTTCCGACATTCTCAACCGTCATATTCCATGTGTCTATAATGTCGACGGTGTATATATTATTATCGTCAATATGATAATATCTGAATCCCGGACGCGAAATCCCGTGATAAAACAGGTGATAACCGGTTTTATCAGCTAGATTTTCATCTTCCGGAACCACACATAGCTCGTCCCATTCCATGTTTTTGGGTCGCAATCCGCCGTCCGGAGCTTCCTCAAGTATTTTTCGCATAAAAGCTATTCTTTCCGGGCTGTCACCTTTAAGCTCTCCGCCATGAGACCACCATACCGCCCTATCGTCTATGTAGGTTTCGCCATGACCACCGTAGCCGCCGCGGCAAAGTGCTTCCCAGAACCTCCGAACAAGCTCTTGCGGCGAAATATTGCCCCACGCATACTGGATATTTCCCTCGTATAGCATTTCGTCAATTACTATCGGTTTGCCATAGCTTTTTCTCCACTCGGATGTTCCCTCCGGAGAACGCTGAATGCTGCAGTGCGTTATCCATGACTTTGTATGATCGTAAAACTGATTACCGTTATGTATTGATCGCAGGTGATCATACGGGTCGCTTTCTACGATTATCTGCGCATATCGTTCCCAGTCCTCAATGCTCTTGTTTTTTATCAGGTCATATTCATTAGCAAATGCCCACCATACATTTCTGAAAGCCGAAAACCTTGCCGCTGTGTATTTCAGATAAAGTTCGTTTTGCTCCGGTGTCATTGTCGAGAAGCCCCAGCGGTCATACGGGTGAAAGAGGATAATATCTGCCTCAATACCCAGCTTTTGAAGCTCGGTGATACAGTATTCAATATGCTGAAAATGCTTGGGGTTAAACCTCTCGAAATCCCAGTTGTTGCCCTTGGAGTCCGGAGTGTAGCCCCACACATTGTCCTCTGTGATAGCACTTCCGTCAACCGGAGTACCCTCGTATGGATAGGAGCGCGGCTCACGTGAATTGTAGCAGTAGCTTTTAGGAAATATGCAGAAACGTATCTTGTTGAACGGGGAATTTCTCAGAGTTTCAAGAGTTTGTGCGATAAGGTCATCGCTTTGCAGATTCCATACATAACAGGTCGTGCCGACAGGATAATATGGTGTTCCGTCGGAATACTGAAAATGATATTTGTTATGTACCTTTACGCAGCCGTGATTATTTTCCGACGGCGGCGTGACAGAAAAAGTTCCTTCGTATTTACTGTCAGAAAAATTTCCGCAGACCGTAAAATGGTATTCTTCCTCAAACGATGGCATGAATCTTACTTTGTATATTCCGTTCCCATCGTAAAAACCATTTACGGTTTTGCGCTCGGAATCGCTTTCAAATAGCGCAGTGATACTGCGTTCCAGAAATGGGTTGCCAGCGGTGGTTCCCTCGGAGCTAAACTCGAAAACGCCCCATTTTTCAACTGATTTTGTATAATTCATAATGGTTCCTCCAATGTCTTTACACATAAACCGACGGACCACTGTGCTGGTGGAATCCGTCGGTTTAGATTTTGAATATCACAGGTAATCTGATTTATGGCGCTGAATAAGTGAATGTTATTTCCAGCGTCGAAAGTATCTCATTGTCTTTGACGGAAAGAACAGTCGCGGACAGACCGGATTTGTCGCCATCGGCACATCTGCTGTCATCAGGGATAGATGTTACCCACTCGTTATAGAGGTTTACTCTCGTGCAGTTACCGTCGTCGGAACAAGTATATTCCTTGCCGGATAGCTCACGGACTTCGCCGTTTACCTTAACCTCATCAATAGAGATAGTATAATCCGGGAAGAACTTCTCGCCGTTGTAAATCCCGAGAGCCGAGAAAAGCACTCCCTTTGGAATACCGCAATTTGAGAAATCCAGACTGACGGTGTAGGTTCCCTCACCGGTTATCACAGCATTGTTTGCAACGATACCCAAGGTCATTTCCGTCGGGTCGTACTTGTTGCCGACACAGTACTGAACTGAAGAATCAAGACTCTGGTACATTATCCATGCCACTGCGGTATCATCAGAAGCCGGAATGGATACGCCCGCCATAAATTCGTCTTCAGCCGCCTTTGTTGACTTGTCCATTCTCTCCCTTGCGGCAGACTGGATCTCGGAATAATCCTTGCCTTCTTCGGTTGAAGCGCGTCTGTCGCTGTACAGCTTTGCTATGTTTTCATCGGTAGTTTTTCTGAGCGCCCTTTTGTAAAAATCGCTACAGTCCCAGAGGACGGGGCAGTAATTATACAGGTCGCAGTTATCCAGAAGATTGGCGTAAAACTTATCCCTATTGGGTTTATTCGCCGCACCCATAACGGCATATTCGCCTATAACCACGCCGTATCCCTGGTCTGTGAATTTAGTCAGCATCTGAAAAAGGGAATTCTGCTCCTCGTAATCGCCGGGAGTTCCCCATCGTTTTGCATTGCCGTCACTGCAATAGTCCCACGGCGTGTAATAATGTACTGAAAGCAGAAGCTTGTCCTTTGCAGTGTCCTCCGGCATTTGGTATCTGTCATCGCATGTTTTCCTGAAGTCGGTGTTGTACCCTGCGATAAGCAGGAATCTGTCTGCATTTTTGCCGCCGGTCGAACGTACCAGCTTAACAAATTCGCTGTTAATTCTGTTCGTTGTTTCGTAGCATTCGTCCTCGCTGAGAACTCCTTCTGTTCCGGTGACGTCGCTATCGTTGAGTCTGTGACAAAGTTCCTCATTTGCAGATTCAAATATCAGCTTGTAGGAATAATCGGAAAAATGCTCGCTTATCTGCGTCCACATGGACTTATAAAGTGCCATTCCTTTTTCACGAACTGCCTCGTCGGCGGAGCCGAACATTCCCCACCAGCTTCCGTCCCAGTGTTCATTCAGTATAACATACATATCAGCGTCAAGAGCATAATTGACTACCTCATCGACACGGTTCATGAGCCGCTCGTCAATGGTGTAATCTCCGCTCTCGTAATTTATGCCATTGGTCCATGCCACAGGAATGCGGAGAGTATCGAAGCCCATAGCTTTCATATCGTCTATCATATCCCTTGTGGTGACGGGCTGTCCCCATAGCGTTTCAAAGGAAGTGGGGTCTACCCCTAACTCCACATAGCTTTTGTGATTGTATGCCTCCAGCGTGTTGCCGAGGTTTATTCCGTTGCCCATGAGCCGGATAACCTCCGTTGCGGTAAGGTCGTTTCCGGACACATTGTCATCAGTAATACTATTTGTGGTACATCCGTTCAATAACATTGAAATAACCAATCCTATGCTTCCTATAATTTTAATAGCAGAAACACGGTTCATTGAAGATCCTCCCAAATTATGATTTTCTCACCTTAATCAAGGATAAGCCCACTTATTTCAAGATTGTAGGTTATTGATGTAAAGGGAATTTCCTCACCGTTTTTTATGAGCGCAAAACGGTAGCCTATCCAATCGACAGTGGTTTTTGCGGCAACTATTCCGCATTCCTTGGTGCCGTAAACCACGGAACCTATCTCAGCGCCCATCCAGCCGTTAGCAAGTCCATTTGCGGAGTTGCTTGTCGGGTCAAGCTCTGCGTTTACAGGGACTTCAACGATACCGTTTTCCGTTTCAAGACCTACGGACTTGACAAGCACCTTGTATTTTGCGTCCGGGTCAACGTTGATGAAACCGAAGTTAAGCAACTCGCTCTCTTTTTCAAATGAGGTGGACTTCACGGAATACTCACCGTCACCGGTCATTTCGAGATATGCCGACGGACTAGGACCGGGATTTACAGCCTGTCCGGTAAGTATAAGAGTTTCGTACTTTATCTCGGTATCTGAGATGTTCTCCTCGGGACGGAGTTCCTCGTTGCCCTTTGTGAACTGCCACGATCTCAGTTCAATATCCGCACCGGAAAATACCAGATAGATATTGTGATTTCTGCCGTCAAACTTACTGAATTCAGTAGAACGAACCTTAGCATAATCAGCGTTGTCAAATTCAATGTAAGATACTGCCTTGCCGGAAATGCTGTCAAGGCGAACCTCGATTCGACCCTTGCCTTTAACATCAGCGGTGAAAGCGGAAGCGCCATAACCGAAATCCGCACCTCTTACATAGATCCATGAGCCGTTTGCCTTGCTCTTTGCGGCAGGGTCGTTACCATCGGTGTAACCTATATCGGCAGACGTAAACATAACTGCGCCGCTGTTTTCAGCGTAGGGGTCAAGAAGCTTTATCTGAGATACGCCCTGACGAGTTGCGGCAGTTATCGGGATCTCTCCGTCAGCCGCATTCATCGGGAGATAATCAACCATAATGCTGCGGTAACCTGCTGTGCCGCCTGTCAGTTCTTCAAGAAGGAGCGTGTGGTGGACAATGTAGTTCGTTCCCTGAAACTCGCAGAAATGCGTGTGATTGTTGCCCCAGCGCATTCCGGATTCGCCGTTGGCATTCTGACCGGAATTGTAGAAATATGCACCCCTGTATTCCCAGCTGTCTGCGTCAAGGGGAGTTTTTGTGGTCATGTATGCCATACTGCATGTAGGCGGCTCAGGAATGTCCTTGCGGTCCCACTTGCTGCGGTTCTGCCAGTCGTTGCAGTAGGTGTAATAATAGGTGCCGTCGATGTAATTCAGCTCGCTTGCCTCCAAGAAATACGGGGCGTCAATAGAAACGAACTCGCTGTCAAACGAAAGCATATCCGCACCCAGACGTGCTACCTTAGGCACATTGGTATGTACAACACCGCCGTCTGCAGCATTTCCGCCGCCAAAAGTAAGCCAGCCTGTGCCGTTTTCATCAATGCAGACGCCCGGATCGAACGGCGCAGGGCAATTCTCAAGCCCCGGCATATTCTGATAAACCAGCGGTTCGCCGAGAGGGTCAGACCACGGACCTACCGGGTCGGTGGAGGTAATAACTCCCACACCGCCGCCGCCGTTGGAGAAGTACAGATAGAAGTGCGTAAGACCGTCTTCCTCAACGCGGGAAGCAATTGACGGTGCCCATGAATTTGATATCCACGGCGCTATTTTGTCGACTTCTATCCTGCCGTGATATATCCAGTTTACCATATCATCGGTGGAAAATACCACAAGCGATTTGATATGGGCGTAGTCGTTCTTTGTTCCCTCTTCCGACTGCTGTTGGTCGTTCGTGCCGTAAACGTAAAGCCTTCCGTCATATTCCACCGCGGTGGGGTCTGCGCAGAATATACTCGGCGAAATGGGATTGGCGTTACGCTCGTTTTTGTAGACATTTCCGCTTACCTCGTCGATTATTATTCCGTTGTTAAGGCTGTCGATTATTGTTTCGTTGTCAGGTTTGTCGCTTGTTTCCGCTTTGCTCACACTGTCTACGCTGTCGGCAGAGCTTTCTGTCTGCACAGGTGAATCATTCGAGCTGTTCTGCTCGGAACAGCCGGAAACAAGCAGCATAGCAGCTGTACAAATCAAAGCCGTTATCTTCTTGTTCATAGTTACTCCTTTCATTCAGCCTGCCATATTTCAAGGCAGATGTCCTTGCTTGAAAATGCAAAATATACATTGTGAATTCCTGTTATTTTTGTGGGAAGAACCACAGGAATTTTATCAAATCCATCATTTGCGAGTTTGATCACTCCCAACGGTTCGGCATTTCTGTCATCAAGACGAATCTCGATAACGCCCGTGCCCTTTGCGGTAACGAGCAACTTTTCTGTGCCCTTGCCGAAATCCACGCCCTTTATGTAAGTCCATGCGCCCTCTGCCAGCGACTTCACAGCCATTTTGCCGGTGGATATCTGTTCGTACCACATATCTGCGCAGGTGAACATCTCCGCACCGCTGTGAGCTTTATACGGGTCGAGCGGCTGAGTCTGCGCGACGCCTTCGCGTGTTGCCTTTGTGACTGGGAATTCCGTATCCGTGTAAGGCAGTAGATCCACGCACATACAGCGGAATCCTCCCTTTGTTTTCGTGCGCTCCTGAATGTGAAGTGTGTGGTGAAGAATGTACTTTGTTCCCTTATATTCGATAAGGTGGGTGTGATTGTTGCACCAGTCCATTCCGGAATCACCGGCGTTTAGGAAGAATCCGCCCTTGAACTGCCAGCTTTCCGGGTCAAGGGGAGTTTTGCTCGTCATACAGCCCATGCTGCATGTTCCCGGCGCCGGAATGTCCGTTCTGTTCCAGTTTTCTCTTGACTGCCAGTCCGTGCTGTATGTGTAGATAAAAGTTCCGTTTTCGTAGTTCAGCTCGCTTGCCTCGAAGAAATACGGAGCGTCTATCGGAACAAAATCGCTGTCAAACGAAAGCATATCCTTTCCCAACCGCACTATCTTAGGTACATTTGTGTGCAGCGTATTACCGTCAGGTGGGGTCCCTCCGCCGAACGCAAGCCAGCCTGTGCCGTTTTCGTCGATGCATACTCCCGGGTCAAAGGGCGCAGGACAGTTTTCAAGCCCCGGCATATTCTGATAGATTAGTGGCTTTCCGAGAGGGTCGCTCCACGGTCCGAGAGGGTGTTCCGCCGTAAGCACTCCTACACCGCAGCCGCTGTTCGAAAAGTAAAGGTAAAAATGAGTTTTTCCGTCCGCCTCAACTCTGGAAGCTACGGACGGCGCCCATGAATTCACTATCCAAGGTGCTATTCTTGCGACGTCTATGAAGCCATGGTATTCCCAGTTCACCATATCGTCAGTTGACAGCATAACGATGGATTTTATGTGAGCATAGCCGTTCTTTCCGTCATCGCCGACTGCCTCGTATTCCTGATGGTCGTTAGTGCCGTAAATATAAAGTCTGCCGTTGTACTCAACGCCTGTCGGGTCGGCGCAGAATACATTCGGAGAAATTGGATTAGCCGTATTTTCCAGCTTGTAGCAATTTTCGCTTATTTTCATTAGCATCACCTCATTGTTTTTTTGGCAACACCGCGCAAAAATCATTTATTGGATTTTGTACGCGTCTTGCTTACATTTTTTCGTCATATTGCACAATACACGCACAATCTTTGCACGGTATTGCTTTAATTTTATTATACACATTGCAATGTAGAAATTCAACAGCATATATTCATTTAATCCACCTTTTAGTCATAATATGCACTTTTGCTCTTGACTTTAGTACGGAATTAAGCTATACTGTAAACGGGGTGATATTATGCGCAGAAGAATAGCGGTCATTACCGCAAGAGCCGACGCATCCGAACAGCGCGATATATTATACGGAATATCCGAAGCCGCATTCCGGAAAGACACCGATGTTGTGGTTTACTCAAACATATACAACCACTGGCAGGACGATAATCTGCTGAATTATGAGAACATAATTTACTCTCTGATTGAGCCGGATTTATTTGACGGCGTTATTGTCACAGCCGAGGCATTCCGGGATATAAAAATAATCAACGATACAATCGATAAAATAAGAGCTGCAAAAATCCCCGCCATTGTTATTGACGGGGAGTTGGATGGATTTAAGAGCGTTTATTCCGACGATGAAACCGACCTGGAAAAAATGACGGAACATCTGATAACGGTTCACGGTTTCACGGACATCGACATACTGACGGGAAGCAGGGACAACGCCTCTTCGCAAAAGCGTCTGAACGGCTGCAAGCGCGCATTCGTAAAGCACGGAATAAGCTTTGATAATATCAGAGTGTATTACGGGAACTTCTGGAACGATTCAGGCGAGGAACTTGCGCGGCGGTATCTCAGCGGTGAAATTCCGCGACCTCAGGCGGTGATATGCACCAACGATTTCATGGCGTTCGGGCTGTGTGATGTTCTTTCGGAGGCAGGAGTGGATATTCCCGGCGAGCTGACAGTAACGGGCTACGACCTGACCGGCGGCGACCATACCGCAGGAAGGATATATCACTATCCGCTGCTGACGACTTACCGCAGAAACCGCCGTAAAATGGGACGGGACGCTGTGGATGCTATTCTCGGCGGCAGTCCTATTCAAGACAATTCCGACAGGTTCGTAAGCGGAAACACCTGCTCCTGCGGCGTCTGCCGTTTGCATCTTTTAGATGAGCTTGTTGCGGAAAAGATAGACCAGTATCACACCATTATGAGCACCGTGGCACAGTTTTCCGGCAGGCTCACCACATCGCGTACTCTTGAGGAATACACCGGAGCGGTAAGCGAGTTTTTCTACCTGCTGCACGGCGCTGACAGGCTGTTTCTGTGCCTTGACAGCGCATGGAACAGTGAACGTTTCAACGGTGGTGAGTTCCTGTGCTGTGCGATAGGTAACGAGTATTCAGAACCTCCGATAAAGTTCAGCAGTGGCGAAACTCCCGTGCCGTTCATTACGGAGCACGATTCCCCTGCGATTTTCTATGTGAATCCCGTGTGCTTTCAGACAAGGCTTTACGGGTATACGGTGCTGGAATACAACCGCCCGGCGAGCTATGATTTCAGCTTCCGCGACTGGAACAAGACTGTTGCGGATACGCTGGAATTTCTGCGAATGAAGAATGATATCCACTATCTCACGCAATGCCAGCGGCAATTCGCACTGTATGATTCGCTGACGGGGTTCTACAATCTTCGTGAATTTGAAAGCATTGTGGAGGAAGCCGGGCATAACTTCTGCATTCAGGCGGTAAGGCTTAGTTTCCCGGACGGCGGAGAATACCTGTTTGGCGAAAACCACCGCAGCGATATAATCGCAGAAACAGCGTCAGCAATAAAACGTGTATGCGCTAAGCATGAAATATGCTGCCGGACCGATGACAACACATTTCTTATCCTGTTCAAAAGGGAAAACGGAATGTTTCCTGAGAAACTGAAAATATCGCTCCACAACGAGGTTTATTCACGGCACGATGAACGGCAGGTTATTATCACATACCACAGTTCCGATAACACGCTGGTCGGAGAACTGCGCTCAGCCGTATTGCTGAATGCAGAGCACGATGTCGGTCTGATAAGCGAACGAAGAAAACTTCCGCATTATAACGAGCTTGCCGACATAAGGGACAGGATAATTTCAATGCCTAATAAGATGCCTAAGCTTTCGGAAGTCAGCAGAAAAATGTGCGTCAGCGAGGGGCATTTCCGCTTGATTTACCGGCAGTGCTTTGATGTAAGTTACAACCGCGACTGCATAAATTCAAGGGTAATGAAAGCCTGCTACTTACTGTATTCTACCGCCATGAGCATTTATGCGACAGCAGTAAGCTGCGGTTACGATGATGAAAAATTCTTCTCACGGCAGTTCAGGCAGGTGACCGGATTTTCTCCGGCAGAATACAGAAAAAAGATACTGCAGTGACGGCAAGAATATTGTGATGAACAATAAACGACAGACAAAGGCGCTGTAAAAAAATAAGACTGCCATCTCAAAAAACGAGCTGCAGGAAAAGCTTTTTTCACAGATGGTAGTGCAACTCACAGCAAAAGGACTGATCATAAAAAAAGGGAACGATAGTAGATTCAACGATAATAGCAGCACCGACTTCCACAAAAAACAAGGAACGCAAACGCAACTCTGACGCAATATAAATTGAATCGCCGTCCATCTCAGAGCAAGGATAATTCCGTCAGATCGAAGGCACAAATCAAACGTCGGGAATGGGGTGTGCACTTTTTAATTATTCATAAAATTAGCAATAAGTCGCAAGACCTGCTCGTTAAAAGTTGAGCAGTCCTGCGGCTCTGTTATTTTACTGTTCTAACCTTAGTGCCGCTTCCATAAACATCTACTTTTTAACTCATTACAGCAACATTTGCATATAGTAAAATTCAATCTGTGATTCAGAACTGTGAAATTTAGCCACTAAGAATATATAAAGTTGGAGTGATAAGTATCAAAGCTTTTCAGAAGTAAGTTTGATGCAGAATGTTTAAGATTTACGCCAACTGAAAAGCCACTATACCCACGATGCAGATAATACTTCCGATTAAATTGAGCCGTGAACGCTTTTCTCTGCGGATCAGACCTATTACAAAAAGCGTTACAAGAATCATCGGCTGAATGAATGAGTAATTTGCAAGGCTTATAGATATAACCGCATTTTCAAGCAGCATTCCGAGCGTATTGGGAATTCTGGCAAGCACTACCTTAACAACGCCGCTTCGATTATTCTTAATAAGCTCCCTGATATGAACTCTCGGCAGCATTATCAGCGAAATTATCACCATAGCCGGAAGAAGCTGCATTGTTGATGAAGCATACGGAGAGAAACTCCTTATAACCAGCCCATACCCATATTTTGAAACAAGATACAGCACCAATGGCAGAATTATCTGTTTATAGTTTACACTGCCACATTTAGACGACTTTGCAATAAATACAAGGCCTGCGGCTGTTGCAAATATACAAATCAGTTTGATAATATTGAGTTCAGACCCGAAAAGAATATCAGTGAAATAAGACGCAAACAGGGTTATCCCGAGCCACGCTTTCAGCTCAAAAGCAGAAAGCTGTTTCAGCACCCGTGCGCTCATCTGGAATTCAAGCATTTTGCACATTGCAACCAGTAATACCGCTAAAAACGATTGCCAAGTCAAGCTGAAACTTAAATTCTGAAACGGCAGACTTACAGCAAGGAAAACCGACATCGACGAACACATAAGAAATGTAAATTCATCGCCGGAGAAGTTGGCTTTGGCAGCGGCGTATTTATCATTCAGCGAGCATATTGTATAGCAGGCTGTTACAGCGAGCATCAGAATAACAACGTTCATAATCGACCTCTATTATGATGAATAAAAACATACCGACACGTTTATTTACCTGTCCAGAATGCATAGTCGGTTCTTGATGCTCCGTCGCTGAAATATGCTTTCGCACATATTTTGTTCTTTGTATCGGGTTTTATCTTTATATTTTTCCACACAAAAACAGTGTTTTCGTCATCGGGAAGTTCGCACCGGGACATTCTGCCGTACGAAATATCATTTATATATAGCTCCACTGCGTCCGCATTTGAATATACCTTTACAAAAGGCACATCACAAGCCCTGAATTCATGCCTGCGTTCAGTTATATAAACAGTTTTTTCGCTGCTCCATACGGACCTGTAAAAGAAATATACGTCCTTTGGAATACGCTCCCTTGTGCAAAGTCCCTTGTCGTTGAGCGACTTTGTATCTCCCTCTGTTCTCCCGTAGGACGCAAAATCGAACATACACCATATAAATTCAGCCCACAGGTACTTTCTGACCGAGAATTGTTTCCACAATATCTCATGCAGCTGCGACTGATAGTTCTCATAATGCCGTACTCCGACAGGGTCTATGTCGCTTTCCCAATTCACATTGTCCTTGTGCTGCGAAATTGCCCCACCGCCGCCGTATTCGGAAATGCAGACAGGTCGCTTTTCCTTTTCGTTATGGTATAGATCAAGCCATTCGCCGAAATTCTCCGCACTGCCGGCTTCCTTATACCAGCCAAAATAACGGTTATACCCGACCACATCGGCAGGAAGCTCCAGAAATCTGCCGTAAAACTGATTGTCTGCAAAGGTTTTCAGCCTTGTATCATCCTCTTTACAAGCAATTTCATAAAGCTCGCTGTAAAGCCCGAATATTTCATCGGTCATCTGGTGAAGTTCGTTGGACAATCCCCAGACAATAACTGACGGGTGATTGTAATTCTGCCTTATAAGCTCACGAAGCTGCTGTTTTGCGTTATCTCCAAAGCCGTCTGAAAGGACATGAGCATCGCTTTCATCGGCAGACATTTTATTGATTATGCCTATCTCCGTCCAAACGCACAGACCCAGCCTGTCGCATAATGAATATTCGTGGTCACAATGCTGGTAGTGAGCCATTCTTACAGCGGTACAGCCCATGTCACGAATGATACGATAATCCCGCTCACGCTGAGCGTCAGTCATTGCCCAGCCGGATTCGTAACTGTCCTGGTGGTAGTTCACCCCATGGAGCGGATATGGCTTGCCGTTGAGGAAAAATCCATTATCGGCATCTATGCGGTACGAGCGTATTCCGAATTCCTGTTCAATGCTATCGACGGGTTTTCCGTTGCAGAGTAAGGTTATCTCCGCACGATAAAGGGCGGGAGAGTTTACTCCGTTCCAGAGTTTCGGGCAGTTGATTTTTCCCGAAAGCGTTATCCTGTCTTTGTCCGCTCTGCCGAAAAACTCCGTTACAGGCTTTCCCTGCGGATCATATATCACAGCTTTAGCCTCTGCGGTTTCTGCTTTATCCAGCTTGACAAGTATGCCTATATCCGCAGATGTTTCTGAAATATTGCGTGGGGTTATATATACTCCGCAGGAGCCGCTGTCGTTCAGAGCAATATGAACAGGCTCGACTGCAATAAGCTTTACACCCCTGTACAAGCCGCCCATTTTTGTGAAATCGCCATTGTCGGTTATCGGCGCAATATAATCGGTGGGAGCATTCGATACGATAACAGCTATCAGATTGTCTTTGCTCGGGTATATATAGTCCGTAATATCAAATCTGAACGCTGAATACCCTCCGCTGTGCTCTCCTGCAAACCTGCCGTTTATATAGACTTCCGCAACGGTATTTGCACCTTCAAATTCCAGATAGAGTTCTTTTCCGCTGCATTCTTCAAAACTCAGCGCAAGGCTTCTGCGGTAGCATACAGTTCCACGGTAGTAGTCCCCACCGTCTGCAGCTGTCATTCTGCCTGTGCTGTCTTCGGAATTGTATGTATGCGGAAGTTCAACAGGCTGCCATGATGTATCTTCATATTCGGGAGAGATAGCATAATCTTTCGATATATTCATTCCTGCCGGAAGCTTTGTGAATCTCCAGAAATCGTTTAGTTCCCTGACTGTTCTCAAAAAAATCACCCCTTCGTATTTTAACAGATTATAACGCTTATTGACAAACAAGTCAATGAATGATATTATTAAGATATAACGATTTTAGCACAGGCGGTGAATTAATTTTGAAATTCTACGATTATCCGATAATCAGTAAAGAAGGCAGTCTTCCTGTCTTTTTGGTGAGCGTAGGGTTGAACGAATGGCAGTATCATGTAATCTGCGGCAATGGTGACAATTATGCCAAGGCTCTTTATTGTACAAAAGGCAGCGGCGTACTTATAATGAACGGAGAGAAACATATAATAAATCCGTATACTGCATTCTTTATCCCTGCCGGTTGTCCGCATGAGTATTATTCAACGGACGAATCCTGGGATACGCATTGGATAAAACCGTCAGGAAAATCCTGCACCGATATGCTTAAAGCACTCGGCTTCGACAAGCCGAAAATCTTTCCTCTTCCAAAGGAAGAAATTACATATCTTGACCACTGTTTCAGATGTATGCACGAGGCGCTTCTCTCTGATAAGGTTGACGGAAATTTCAGAGCGTCGGGCTATCTGTACAGCTTTTTCATTGAATTGAGCCGTCTTGCGGCGAAAGGAAAAGGCAGTGTACAAATCGCCCCTGCGGTAACGAAGGCAATCGCTTATATTGACGAGAATTATATGAAACAGCCAGGTCTTGAATCCATAAGTAAAGCCGCAGGCGTTTCTTCGCAGCATCTGTGCAGATTATTCAGACAGACCCTGAACTGTCGACCGATGGAATATATCACAAAGCGTAAGATACAAGCAGCCAAAATGCTTCTGGCGGAAACACGGAAAACTGTCGAGCAGATAGCTGAAGAAACAGGCTTCTGTGACAGCAGTTATTTTTGCAAGATTTTTAAAAGGTTAGAGAGTATTACTCCGTCGCAGTTCAGAAATGCAGAACAAGTTCTATGAAATTCGTAAATTGACCGCCGGCATCGTATGAAAAACAAAAAGGCATCACGTTTTGATACATGGTGCCTTTTTTCTATTGTAGCTTTGCATAAACCTGCCGGATATGATCAGTTATTTTTACGTCCGGCTCTGTTCAGCAGCAGGAGCGCTATCATAAGTATCAAGGGAAATGCACAGCCCGAAAGCATACCTTTCTGCATATCATTACCTGCATTCTGGGTGATATTTCCTACAATAGCAGGACCGAGTGCTCCGCCGAGGTCGCCTGCCATAGCGAGAAGTGCAAACATTGCAGTACCGCCGGTGGATATTTTGCCTGAGCAGATGCTAATAGATCCCGGCCACATGATACCTACCGAGAATCCGCACATTATGCAGCCGAGAAGACCGATTACAGGTATTCCCGACAGGGAGGCGGTGATATAACAGATCAGACACAGCATTGCCGAGCCTATCATAAATTTCATAAGATCGAGCTTTTCGCCGTACTTCCCGTAGAGCGTACGGCTTATGCCCATTGTCACCGCAAACATACACGGTCCTGCAATATCTCCGACTGATTTAGTCAGTCCGAGAGCGGATTCTGCAAATGCCGACGCCCACTGCGCCATTGAAAGCTCCGAGGCTCCCGCACATACCATAAGCAGTATCGCAAGCCAGAACAGCGGTACTCTGAGCAGGTCACGGATACGCATACCTTTGCCGTCCTCGACAGGATGTTCAATGGGACATACTGAAAAATTGTATATGTTCACAAGTGGAATTATCGCCCAGATACAAGAGAGCCACTTCCAGTTTTCTATGCCGAAAACAGTAAAAAACAGCGTTGAAATGAGTATGACTCCGACCGAACCCCAGCAGTAGAATGAATGCAGCAGGCTCATTGCGGCTTCTTTATGCTCAAACGGGCAGGCTTCAACTATCGGACTTACAAGCACCTCGGTAAGACCGCTTCCCATTGCGTATATGATTGTGCTTACGATTATTCCTGTGAACGGGTCGGGAAGCAGTTCAGGCAAAAAGGCAAGTCCGATAAGTCCGAGTGCCGAAAATGCCTGCGAACCGATAACGCATTTCCGATAGCCGATTTTGTCGGCGAAACGTGCGCACAGCACATCTATGATAAGCTGAGTAACAAAAAATACCGACGAGATAAGGGCAATTTTTCCAAGCGGGATACCATAGCCGTTGTGAAATGTGAGAAATAGAAGCGGGGCGAAATTAGCCGCTATTGCCTGCGTGATGAATCCAAGATAGCAGGATATAAGTGTTTTTCTGTAATTCACAGCCATATTGACAAACTCCTTGACGATTGATATAATCAGATTATATAACAAACATCATAACATTTCAATGCACAAAATCACATTTTTATTACACAATATCGTAAATCAGGTGAGAATATGAGCGATGAAATCAAAAAGGACAGGATCATAACGGACGAAACCTTGCGTGAAACTGCAAGTCACGGCAGCGAAGAATATCCGTTCTGCTACTATTATGAGGACATCTGGGATTTCGACTTTCACTGTATCGACTGGCACTGGCACCCGGAGGTCGAATTTGTTTATGTACAGCAGGGCATGGCTGATTTTCTGGTGGGCGGAAACAGGTATGTTCTCAGCTCCGGCGATGGAATCTTTATAAACTCTCAGGTGATACACAGGTTTGAAGCCACGGACAGCGCCATCATTCCTAACATTGTTTTTTCACCTGTTCTGCTTGCGCCGCAGGGCAGTCTGATATACAGCAGATACATCAGACCGATAATCGAATCAACTACTGAATGTGTGATTTTTTCCGCCGAAGAAACAGCGCACCACAGCATTATAGAAACAATGAGGTCGGTATTTGCCGTGCAGGGTTCAGGCACAGCGTCTGAAATGAAAACAGCAGAGTTGCTGCTGAAACTATGGCGTCTTTTATATGAAAGTATACTGATAACAGATTGCGGTTCTATGTCCGTGCATTCCGCACAGACGCAGGCTAAGCTTCAGATAATGATGCAGTATATTCACGATAATTACAGCGGTCAGATAACACTGGACGATATTGCCCGAACGGTTCTTATAAGCAAAAGCAGTGTTCTCAATATTTTCAGGACATACCTGCATACATCGCCGATAAATTACGTTGTAGAATACAGACTGAAACGTGCGTCAAAGCTCCTTGTTGATACCGAAAACAGCGTTTGCACCATAGCGCATGAAACAGGATTTGAGAACATCGGCTATTTCTGCCGCAGATTCAAAAAGCTATACGGCGTTACACCGATATATTACAGAAATCATTGCCACAGTGCAGAGTAAAAATCAGGTTACGCTCCGATTTTTATTTTTACGATTCAGCCTCAGTGCCATTGCCTTATCTTTCTGACTGCGTAGATTTTACAAGTCGTAGAAATACGGCTTGTCAGTCTGTCGAAAAACCGATTGTTAAAGCTGTACATTAAAATATATCGCCAACACTGCTTAAAACAATTTCTGTATCGACAAGGTATTAATAATTTCGTGACCTTATCAATGCAACTGCACTGACATTTACCCTTCAAAAAAACGCCACTAACCTGAGATATATGTACTAACCTGCGGACGTGTAGC